>Ga0210015_1002546_pt1 | contig 16862 bp, 15 predicted proteins | sample CryGeymeta201522_FD_185471 | JGI IMG/M metagenome (GOLD analysis project Ga0210015, IMG submission 185471) | Groundwater microbial communities from Crystal Geyser aquifers in Utah, USA - Crystal Geyser metaG 2015-22 (SPAdes) (version 2) | ecosystem: Environmental > Aquatic > Deep subsurface >... | reverse complement strand
ATACCGTGGACATTTTTTCAAGAATCGGCTTCAGACGGCGTGGGCAGCGTGGTGGGCAACGCCAACTTGATTCGCAAAATCTACTTTCCGCGCGAGATATTTCCGCTGGCAGCCATTGCCACCAAGCTGGTGGAACTGGGCATAGGCATGGTGATATTGGCACTGATGATGCTTTGGTACGGCGTCGCACCCAGCCTAAGCATGCTGTGGGCCCCTGTGATCTTGCTGATGACCATATTGGCCGCGCTCACTCTATCGCTGGTGGGTGCTGCGCTCAATGTGTATTCTCGCGACGTGTCGCAAATGGTGCCGCTGGCCTTGTCATTGCTCATGTATGCGTCGCCCATCATGTACCCGCTGGCCCTAGTAAAAAAGAAGTTAATTGAAGAACAAGCTGCGGGCGAATGGTCTAACGCCCTGTACACCCTGTATTCACTCAACCCCATGTCCGGCATTGTCGAAAGCTTTCAGCGGGTGATGCTGCAAGGCTTGCAACCCGACTGGGCCACTCTAATGCCTGGCATGGTGCTGGTGCTGGTGTGCCTACCGCTGAGTTATGCATTTTTTAAACAGGCCGAAGCCTATTTTGCGGACGTGATCTGACCATGCCGATTATTGAAGTTGAACACGTCACCAAGGAATATCGCCTGGGGGCGATGCAAAGCCTGAAGACTATTGCTGGCCGGATGATTGGCCGGGTGCCGCCAGAGAGCAACAACTTCAAAGCACTAGACGATGTGAGTTTCAGTATTGAACGAGGTGAAGTCGTCGGCATCATTGGCCACAACGGAGCGGGGAAAAGTACGCTGTTAAAAATGCTTTCCCGCATCACGACGCCTACTTCGGGTCGGATTTCAGTTCAGGGCAAGATTGCACCGCTGATTGAAGTTGGAGCGGGTTTAGTTGGTGATATGACCGGGCGTGAGAATATATATTTGAATGCCAGTATATTGGGTATGAGTAGGTCAGCAATTGAATCAAAAATAGACGATATTATTGAATTCAGTGAATTAGTCCAATTTATTGATACACCAGTAAAACGATATAGTTCTGGAATGCAGGTTAGATTAGGTTTTGCGATTGCAACAGTGGCAGATGCTGATATTTTAATAGTTGATGAGGTTTTGGCTGTAGGTGATTTAAGTTTTCAGAGAAAATGTTTAGATCGTATGGAATCCATCATTAAAAATCAGGATAGAACCGTTATTATCGTTGGCCACAATATTCGTCAACTGGAGCGCGTGTGTAGCAGAATGATACTAATGGATCATGGAAAAATTGTATTAGATGGTAAAACATCTGCTGTAGCCAATATGTATTTTGAATACAATGAAAGTCAACGTGTAGCAAAAAATTCAACGATCGCACCTACAGAAAATGGCAGTGGTGTCGAGTTAATTAATCTTCAAATTTTAGATGTGTCTAGCGATGTTGAGATATCTAGGATAGATATCCATGACAAACTTAAATTTATATTAAAACTTAGAAGTAGCATTTTATACCAACATGTCGATGTTGCTATAGGTTTTCATACAGTTGATTTTTTACACGTAGTTACGTTCAACACAGCGCCAACACAATTGGTTGTAGATCTTATCATCGGCACAACAATTGTTGAGTGTAAATTGGAGGATGTTCCACTGATGCCTGGTATATATGGCATAAGAGTTGGGATATCTGATAAATTTGGCCGTCCTATTTGGTATCAAGAAAATATTAAAACCCTAACAATTGGAGCTGGAAATTTAAGCCGTTCTCAAATGTCATTGCAAAGCTTCATTGATTTGCCTGTCGAGTGGACTTTTTCCACTTAAATTAACTTAAAATTATTCTTTTAAATATGTTTAAACTGCTCATTGAACGAATTAGAAATTTCATTTCATTTAATAAACCAGTCCCATTTACTTCAGATTATTATTCGGCAAGGGAAATTTATCGGCCTGACTACAATATTGTTGCCAACTGCATTCTTAGTAGAATTCAGTTTAATACAGTAATGGATATTGGCTGTGCGAATGGGTTTCTTCTAGAGAGTTTTAAAAAAGCCAATAAGAATATTAAAGGAATTGAATTATCACCAGAAGTCGTCGCGCATTTGCCGGATGGCATTCGATCGAATATTGATATCGGAGATTTCTCTGAAGCATCTGGAAAATATGATTTGGTTTCCTGTATTGAGGTTGCAGAGCATATCGAACCTTCAGAAAGTGTAAGATTAGTTAAGAAAATTACTAGTATAGCGCTCAATACAGTCTACTTTACAGCAGCGCCACCTGGTCAACCTGGACATGGCCACATCAACTGTCGACCACATAGCGATTGGATTGATATGTTTCAACTTGAAGGATGGTCGCTGAACGAAAAATTAACCATGCAAATTCGCGAAGATATTTCCACAATAAAATCTGCCGTTTGGTTAATTGAGAATACGTTAATATTTAATCGCAGCAATATTTAGATAGCCATAATGCCAATTATATATAATTTATATTATTAATATCTCTTCAATTTGAATTGAATTGAATAAATATTAATCGAATAGCGCAGTGAAATGTTTAGGGATTTCATTTTCAAATTGCTACACAGGCGTAAGCATTTGCACATACATAGAAATGTATATTCCTTTGTATCAAGTGACTCTAGTATTATCGGTCCTGGCGTTTTGGATTTAGGTGTGAAGTGGAACGGCTTAAGATATCTTGAGTCCGAATTCTGCATGACTGATAATTCTAAATTGATTGTCACAGGAGGTTTTAGGATTTACACTGGATTTCATATTTCCATCTCAAAAGGCGCAACACTTAAACTTGGATCTGGATATATAAATAATCGCGTTACTATTGACTGCTACAACTCGATTTCTATTGGCGATGGCGTGATAATTTCAAAGGGTGTCACTATACGTGATAGTGATAATCATTATATTAATGGAAACTTAGAAAATAGTGCTCCTATAGTAATAGAGGACAATGTATGGATTGGTTTAAATGTGACCATTTTGAAAGGTGTAAAAATTGAAAATGGGTCGGTCATTGCAGCAGGTTCTGTTGTAACAAAGGATGTAAAAAGAAATACACTGGTCGGTGGTGTACCTGCAAGGGTAATTAAAGAGAATATAACTTGGCATTGATGTAAATAATTTAAAAACATATGCCTAAAATTTCTGTATTGATGGCCGTTCACAATGGTTTGCCATACCTTCAGGCTGCTATTGAGTCGGTGCTCGCTCAGACCTACACTGACTTTGAGTTTCTCATCGCTGACGATGCATCCAGTGATGGCTCAACTTCAGTCGTCGAGGGATACGCCCTTAACGACCAGCGCATTCAACTGGTGCGTTTAGACGAAAACGTGGGGCTAGTGCAAGCACTCAATCTACTACTAACGATGGCAAATGGCGAGTTCATCGCACGCATGGATGCTGACGATGTGTGCTGCGAATCGCGGTTGCGTCACCAAGTCGATGTGATGATCAATAACCGCGATCTGGTCTTGTTGGGGACCGCTTTTGAGTACATCGATGGCAAGGGCTGTACCTTTGCGGCAGGTAATCCACCCACCACAAATACGGCGCTGCAAGACTACTTGATCGGCACAGGCAACCCGTTTTGTCATCCCTCGGTGCTCATGCGCACGGCAATGGTTAAGGGCTTGGGCGGGTACCGCCAGGTGTTGAATCGGTATGCACAAGACTACGATCTGTTTCTGCGCCTGGCTGAACAAGGGGAAATTGGTAACCTTAAAGAGTCTTTGATGAAATACCGTGTTCATGCGGGCCAAATCACAGTCCAAAAGATGCGCCCTCAATTGCAGGCAGCGTTCATCTACCAAGAGTTGGCAAGACAGCGACGCAATAGTCGCGCCGAGGATATTGACGAGGCACAACAACTGACCGACCAGCGCAAACCTGAACTTGACGATGCAGTAGTCAATGGATCAATTTATTGGGCTAAACTTTTGCAGCGACAAGGTAATAGAAAAGCTGCGCGTAATTTGAGTTGGAACGCGGTCAGTACGCGGCCATGGAATCGAACCGCTTTACAAGCGCACTTATCGATATTGATAGCCTCAATACGAGGCTGGTATGTTCATGTGTTCCATTGAAGTAACAGCTACACGCCGATCATTTCTGAATCAGAGAACGAAATGAACAACTCCCGTCGCGTGTTATTCCTTTCCCACGATGCCTATCGTGCTGGGGCAACCATTTTTCTGCTGAACATGTTGACCTGGTTGTCGCGTAATACTGGTTTGCAATTCACGACGCTTTTGCGCAAAGATGGCGAGATGCGGCCAGCCTTTGAGGCACTGGGACCTGTCGCAGTGCTTGATGCAACTCAGCCTGGCCGACTTCGTTCCTTTTTTGGCAAACGGCAAACAAAAGTTTCACCACTGCAGTCCTATATTGACAGCGGTAGATATGATCTTTTGTACTGCAACACCATCACACACGGTGCTTTATTTGAGTCGTTAGACCTGCGTGGTATGCCAGTGATAACCCATGTGCATGAATTGCCCTCGTCCGTTCGGCGTTACGCGGGTGGCAAAGCAGAGCTATTAATCCACAGATCAAATGCTGTGATTGCAGTGTCTGAAGCAGTTGCAGACCATTTGCGCACTTCGTTCAAATGTGACAGAGACAAGTTCCATCGCATATATGGTTTTGTACCCACTGACCGCACACCATCCACAGATGCCCCTACGCTACGTGCCCGCTTGCTTACGCCATTAGGCATTGCCGAGGATGCGTGGGTCATTGGTTGCTGTGGCATGGCAGATCTGCGAAAGGGCACTGACTTGCTTGTGGCCTTGGCAACCCAAATGCCAACTGAGGTGAAGGGCCGCACAGTGCACTTTGTTTGGGTAGGTGCGCGCGGCACAGAATACCCACCTGAGGTTGCGGACGACGATGTTCGGCTAGCAGGGCTTGAGACGCGTGTCCATTTCGTTGGCCCAACAAAGCAGCCGCTTGACTGGATTAGTTTGTTTGATGTGCATTTGCTCCTGGCGCGTGAAGATCCGTTTCCACTGGTCGTGCTTGAGGCTGCAACGCAATCCGTGCCGACCGTCTGTTTCGCTGGTGCCGGTGGGGCCTCTGAGTTCACGCGCGATGATGCAGGGGTCGCTGTGCCATACATGAATTTGGCCGCGATGTCCTCTGTGTTGTGTAATTTACTGGCTGATGACATCAGACGCAAAAAGCTTGGTGCCACAGCCCGCGCCCGGGTATGCAATGAACACGATGCCTCCGTGGTGCTGCCACAGGTTTATAAATTAATCTCTGGACTTGCCCGCTAATGACTGAAACACCTAAGCCAAATGCGGGTAGCACCAAGTTAACTGCAGTGGCCCTTTATCTGCCGCAGTACCACCCAATCCCAGAAAATGATGAGTGGTGGGGCAAGGGGTTTACAGAATGGACAAACGTCACCAAGGCATTACCCCTTTTTCGTGGTCATCATCAACCCAACCTGCCTGCCGACTTGGGTTTTTACGATTTGCGGGTGCCAGAAGTCAGAGAGGCGCAGGCGGCACTGGCTAAGGGCTATGGTGTTGGGGCTTTTTGTTACTACCACTATTGGTTTGGCGATGGGCGCCGCCTTTTGAATCGGCCTTTTGACGAGGTTTTGGAGTCAGGCAGGCCAGATTTCCCCTTCATGCTGTGCTGGGCCAATGAAACCTGGTCTGGCGTTTGGCACGGAGTCCCGGGCAAGACGCTGATAGAGCAGCGTTTTCCTGGGCATGACGACGAGGTAGCCCACTTCACGCTGTTGCTCACCGCGTTTCAGGACAAACGGTACCTTCGTGTGGACGGCAAGCCTGTATTCATGATTTACAGGCCAGCGCGTATTCCTAATTTAGGGGAGATGTTGACCCACTTTCAGGAAATGGCTGTTGCCGCTGGGCTGCCAGGGCTTTACCTTGTCGCGGAGCATCATGACCCCCATTGGGATTGTGAGGCTTCGGGTTTTGATGCCTTCGTGAACATGGCTGCGCTTGACCGTCGGCGCAAGTGGGTTCCCTGGGCACAACCAGTCAAGAAGATCAAGAACTGGGTTTTAAAAAAGTTGAAGCGGCCAACAATCCGGCAGTATGAGAAGCTTGCCGAACATTTCGTGCCAGGCGCTGCTTCATCGCTGGCGATACCGTGTGTGGTTTCAGGGTGGGACAACACGCCACGCTCGGGTGCCGAAGGTTTGGTTCTTCAAGGTGCTACGCCAGCCGGGTTTGAGGCGCAAGTCCGTAGAGCAGTCAACAGAATCAATGCGACGGGTTCAAAGTCTGGTTTGCTCTTTATCAAATCTTGGAACGAATGGGCCGAGGGCAATCATTTGGAGCCTTGCCGTCGGTTTGGCCATGGATACCTTCAGGCGCTGCAGCGTGCGTTGGGCAAGGGTTAGGGGCTGTTTGTGACACGGCCTACCGTCTTTATCCGGCATCGCTTTGAGCACATGGGTGCGCATAGCGGGTACGACCTTTTGGTGCCGCCCTTGCTGACCATGCTGCCAGACACGCACAGTATTTTTGTCAACGAGACAATTCCCCCTGCCTGGGCAAATCGGGTTTTGTCCAGTGTGTTTTATCGCTTGCAAGCCACGCCGTTTTACAAACGTGAGAATCTTTGGGCTGAGTTGCGGGCTTTGGCTTGGCGCCCGCTGGGCGGCAAGTTGGTGCATGTGTTGTACGGCGAAGACAACTTAGGCATCTTGGCGCGCCGCCCGTTTCGGCCAGGTACCAAGGTGGTAGTCACGCTGCATCAGCCCCTTGAGTGGTGGCACCGAAACGGTCTAAATCCAACCAAATTGTTGGACGGCGTTGATGCCGTGATTGTGCTGAGCCAAAGTGAGGCGCGGGCTTTTGGCGCAGTTACCCGCACCCCGGTTCACTTTGTGCCGCACGGTATCGACGTTGACTTCTTTGCACCACATGCGTCTGGCGTACCCACAATGCGTCAAAGTAACACCCCACGCTGCGTTTTCGTGGGTAACTGGTTGCGAGACTTTAAAACCCTTCACGATGTGGTGGCACGCCTGGGCAGGCCAGACATCGCCTTTGGGTTTGATGTGGTCACACCTGAGAAGGCTGACCGCAGTGCCGAAGACGCTGCAAGTTTGGCGGCATTGGTGACCATGCCAGGCGTGACCTGGCATCGTGGGGTTAACGATGATGAGTTACGTGCGCTTTATCGGGGTGCGACACTTTTGCTATTGCCACTGCGGGAATCTACAGCAAACAATGCAGTGCTAGAGGCCATGGCGTGCGGTGTTCCTGTGGTGACTAATGTAACTTCTGGCATTGCGGACTACACGGCAGCGGACTACGCAATGGTTGTGGCTGCTGCAGATGCCGAGGCTATGGCGTCAGCCGTCTTGCAGATTGTTAGTTCGCCAGAGATCCGCCGGAACATGGCTGCTTCAGCCCGACAGCGCGCGATGACTGACTTTTCATGGGCCCAAATTGCAACACAAGTTCGGTCCATTTATTCTGACCTTGAGCACAACATCAATCCGGAAGGCAAGATATAAGTATGGAGCTGGCACATTTTTTTTGGCATGGCAAACCCTTATCTATTTACGAGTTGGCATGCATCAGGTCGTTTGTAATTCAGGGCTTCAGCGTCAATGTTTGGAGCTACGACGCTGTGGCATTGCCCGCTGGCGCAACTGCCCAAGACGCCTCAGAAATTCTGCCGCGTAGCGATTTGACGCGATACACCCAGAATGGAAAGCCGAAAAACATCGCCGCTTTTACTGATTTTTTCAGGTTCGAGCTGTTGAGTCGATATGAGGGATGGTGGTTTGACACCGACGTGCTTTGTCTGCAACCAGCTTCTGCGTTTGCTATTTTTCAGCAGCGTTTGGTGGTGGGGTATGAGAGTGACGACGTCATCAATGGTGCGGTGCTGCGTGTGAATGACCAGGCCCTGTCGCGGGATCTAAAAGACCGAGCCGACGCAATTGCACTTGCCGGTAACGACAGTTTTTCTTGGGGTGCCGTTGGACCCGGTCTGATAACTGCACTATGCAAGGAGCCTGGCCAAACGCATCAACCTGTTGCCCCAGGCGTGTTTTATCCGATAGGCTGGACAGAGGCTGATGTCGTTCTTGATCCGACGCGCCGGGATGAAGCGGTGGCGCGTTGTAGTGGTGCTTTGTGCTATCACATCTGGAACGAGGTCCTTAACAGGGCAGCAATACCAAAGTCGCTTATGCCCCCAAATGGAAGCTACTTGTATGAGCAATTTGTTGCGGTAGAACCTGCACTTGCACAAATGGAGACATTGCCGTACGAAACATTTGATGCCTTGTTCAGCCGCATCAAGCCACAAGAAGATCCTGGCTTTGTCTTTTATGTAAGGCAATTGTGGCCAAGCCTTGTCAGGGCAGTTCGGAAGCGACTTTAAATGGTAGATGAGTTAAATGGCCTAAGTGAAATCGCCATATCGTTGGTGATTTGCACTCGAAATCGCTCCAAATATTTATCGGAGATGTTAAATAGTTTGAAACGGCTTAACGCATCACCCAATGCATTCGAGATCGTCATTGTGAATAACGGCTCAAGTGATGACACCGCTAATTTACTGGCTGCTTTTTTGGATACCTTTGAAGGAAATATTCGTGTTGTGGATGAACCACGAGCAGGCTTGTCAATTGCCAGAAATACAGGGTGGCGTTTAGCTACGGGTAAATATATTGCGTTCACTGACGACGACTGCTACCCCGCTGCTGATTTGTTAGAGGCAACAATTGCTTCTTTTGAAAAATATGGTGCTGATTATTTGGGTGGCCGTGTTTTGTTGCACGACCCAGACGATGCCCCCGTAACCATTCAGTTGCGCGAAGACCTTGTTTTTTTAGAGCCGGGTGGATTTATTGAAGCTGGGCTAATTCACGGTGCCAATTTTTGTATGAAGCGCACGCTACTGGAGTCGCTGGGCGGGTTCGATCCGCTTTTTGGTGCGGGTGGCAGGTTGCGCTCGGGCGAGGACACCGACATCATGATCCGGGCATCGGCCAATGGATTTAAGGGTGTCTATGACCCAACCCTGGTCGTCTCACACCACCACCGGCGCCGCACACAAGACGAAGTTGCCGGGCTTTACCGAAGCTACGCCTATGGCCGAGGCGCCTTAACAGCAAAGGCGATGACCGATAAAAAGACGCGAAAACTTTATGGCAAACGTGCCTATTGGCGCTGCCGCTCATTTATACGGGATGGTCAGTGGAGCGAACTGACTGGCGAAATGAGGGGCGCAATAGATTACTTTTTGCACCGCTAAATTGGGGACCTGGTTAAGATTCTTTCGCAGATTTTTATAAATCGGTCTGCAACGGCCTTTGTATTGTTTTCTTGGGCTAGTTTCAAACCATTGGCCCCCAATTTTGCAGCGAGGTCAACGTCACTCAGCAACCGTAGCACTGCTTTTGCAATGTCAACTGGGGATGTTCCATCGACTAAAAAACCAGTTTTGCCATCGACCACCGCTTCCACAGCGCCCCCCGCATTGCCACCCACAACAGGTTTACCGCAAGCGTTGGCTTCGCGGAACACCAACCCAAAGCCTTCGGTGTCGCCATCAGGCATGGTGCGGTTGGGCATCAGGAAAACGTCGCAACTTCGAAGGTAGCTGAGCAAGTCTTCGTCTGTGGTTTTACCAACCAGCGTCACATATTCCTGGAGTTGCTCCTGTGCAATGATTCGCTCTAGTTCGGGGCGGTAATCACCATCACCCACAATGACGTGGTGCACGTGAGGCATTTGGTCTACCACATGCCGCATGGCCCTGATGGCCATATCAATCCCCTTGCGGGGTACGAGGCGCCCAACAGTCAGAACAATTTTTTTACCCGACAACCCTTTCAGTTTTAAGAATTCGACGTCAATCGGGCCTGGGGTAAATCGATCTGTGTCAACGCCGTTTTGAATCAGCGCCAGTGATGTGGGCTGCATGCCCATGCCACGGGTTAGGGCATCGCAAGTAAAGCTGCTGACCGCTACGACCTTGTCGGCACTGCGTAGGTAATGCCCCCGCCGGTTGCCGTGCAGCCTGCCACCAGTTGCTGTGGTGACCTCTTCACCGTGTACATAAATAATCACCTTGCAACCGAAAAAGCGCCGCAATGCAAAGCCAAGCCAGCTTCCAGTGACGAGCTCCCCAACACACACAATATTGACTTTGTGCTTGTGCACAATGCGCGCAGCAGTCAAAAGAGTCTTGGTGTTCAGCAACATATCCTGAAAAATGAGCCGGTAAATGGACACCAGCATGTTTGCAGGTGGCGGGCGCATTAAGGGCCTTAGGAGCGGCAGGCGGTAGATGGGGTAGGGTGCTGCCCTGTCGTGTTCTTGGCAGCCATCAATAGGCTTGTTGGTCAGGTAGTTGTGGCTGGCGGCCAGCACTTGGATGCTGCCAGCGGGCATATGGAGGCACAAGTTTTGATACACCACCGCAGACCCGCCATGAATAGGGGCAAAAGTGCTGGCAACCATTAAACAGCGCACATCTGTTGTGACTTGTTCTACCTTCGCTTCGGGTGGAACAACTTGCGACTTTTCAAAGACGTTGCGTGCCAGGTGGTAAGCCATATGGATGTGGCTACTGCCCCACGTGGTGGTGCGTGGTAGTTGGAAAATATCAGACTTGGCGGTGGCTACGCCGCCGCTGCTTGCCACTGCACCTTTGTACCCGCAGGCCTTGACCATGGCCACGTGTCGGGCATTAAAGTCCAACCTTGGGCGCCCATTCGGATACGCAAAGAACTGTACTTTGCCGCCCGTCATGACTTCTAGCTCTTCTTTGCTTCCCCCGATCTCAAGCATGGCTTGATGGTCCGTGCATTCATTCAAAATGGGGTGCCTGATGGTGTGCGCGCCAATATCAAAGCCTTGACTATGCAGGCTGCGCACATCTGCCGCGCCAAACGTCGCAGGTAATTCAAGCGGCCGAACCGCTTGCGCTTCAAGCATGTCAATGGTGCTTAGCCGCTCGGTCAGTGGCACATACTTAAGCCGCTCTTGCAACTCGCGCACGACACTTTGCCGCAGGTGCTCGTGTGACAGATCCTCAACATTGGCAAACCCGTACGGCAATCGCGCGCCTTGATTCGGAAGTGCACGGACCGCAGCAACGATGCGCTCATGCCAAAGCGCGGGGCCAGACAGCACTTCGGTTGTTACAAAAAAAGTAGCTGGAAGCGTCCGTTTAACAAGCGCTGCAGCCACATGCTGCGTCCACTCTGCATAGCCATCATCAAAGGAGATACAGACAGCCCGCTGTGGGAGGGTACCGGCAGCAAGCTTGGCAACTGCGTCTGGTAAAGAAAAAACGTTGGTGTTGGCCTTTAGGAAATCAAGGATGTGTTCAAAATCACCCAAGCACAACTCACTTGAAACCAGCGGATCAGGTTCGCGCGGGACCTTGTGAAACAACAATATTGACAGTTGTCCACCAGCCCCACCAGGCATCATCATGGCCAGGGCAGCGCGAATGGCCAATGACTGAGGGTTGAAATTATTCACTTGCCACCGGGTGTTTTGAGCGCTGCGTACCAATTGGACGTAACCGTTTTAACAACGGTTGCTCTATGCGCTTAGAAAACTCTACAGATATTGCCACGGTGATCAGCACTACCGCCAAAAAAACAAGTGTTGGAGGTGCTGTGTAGATAGGCATAACTCGTATTAACAGTTGTTGTAGAAGCATGATAACAATGACATGTATCAAATATATGCTGTATGAAGCCTTGCCAAGTGTGAACAGAAGTGACGGCACCTTTAGGTGCCCCAACCTCTCTAGGCCAACTAATCCATACAGTGCAGCAGCAGACCCTGTTGCGTAGGCTAGATGCAAAGGTGGCCATTCAACGGGCACAGCAGGGCCCCATGATTCAAAAATACCAGCTCCGAAAAATAAAGAGATACCCGCAATGAAAAAAACACGTGGCGCCATAGCCTCACCGCGGCTCCCAAGGTAGGCAACCGCCATGCCAAAGAAGAAACCAACGTTGAAAATCCGCAAAATAAGATCGCCCCATAAGTAATCAGTGAAAGTTTTTGTGAATATATTATAAATAATCAATATTAACCAAACTAACAATAAGCTTTTACCAACAAGTTTGTTAATAAACATCACGCTAAAGATCAAATAAAATAATATCTCATGGCTTAATGTCCACGCAACACCCAAAATAGAACCGTGTATGTTAGGGATCAAAAAAAAGCTGCTAACAGCAACGACAATATCGCGTTCCCAAAGACCTTTGGTAGGACTAAAAAATAAAATTACACCATAACCAAAAAGTACAATCCAATAAATTGGAAAAATACGAATAAAACGTTTGTACCAATAGCTGGCAAAAAACTTTCTAATACCCAACTCATCCGAATGAATAAAATAGATAATAAATCCACTTAACACAAAGAAAAAATCAACACCAGCATGACCAAATTTAAATAAACCATTTAATGCCATCTCTCCAAAATATTTCTTGTCGGATAGCATGCTGGTGGCGTGCACAAGCACGACCAACAAGGCAGCGATACCCCGCGCAGCTTCAACGCCACTTAGTTTATTCATAGAAAATTAAGCATCATTACGCTTTAATAGGCAAGGCTAGGTTTGCTTCAGTGATATCGCGTTTGACCTGTTGCTTTAACACTTCCATCAACATCATCAAAATATAAGGCAAATCAAAATAAGCAGCACTTAAAAGCGCACCACCAATGATGTAGACAATCAAAGAACCAGCCAACATGTCTGACAAATCACTTGCCCAAACTAAAGAAACATGTTCGTTTCTTTTTGTTAGTTTTTTTATCTCCAATCGGGTTATAAATGCATTCCCAATAATCAGCAGAAAGAAGAATAGGCCAACAAAGCCAAGATCACCCATGACTTCAAAGTAAATGCTATGCGAGGCAGCAGGATAACCAACATCTGGCGTATCAATGAAGCCAAGCAAACCTTGTTTATATCTGTATTGCTGAAATAAAGATGGCGCTTGACCGGCATGAAAACCACCACCCAATATCGGATTTTCAACAGCAATGGCACTGGCGCGCTTCCAGGCAGTCACCCGACCCATAAACGAAGTATCTGCAGATGCATCATTAATAGTATTCATTCTGTTAGACCAGGATTCTGGTGCAGTTTGTACAATCAAAATCATCACAAACGCAACAACGAACAAACCCATTACTTTACGACTGCTTTTCAAAATTACCCATACTGCCAAGGCAACCATGGATAATAATCCGCCTCTGGATCCTGTAGCAACAACAGCCAGTGCCGTCACAATAAGCGCCATCATAAATCCCCATCGTATTAATTTACGCTCAGTGTAGTTGTACAAATAGAGTAGCAGAGGTGTTACCATTAAAACAGTCATTGCGAAGTGATTATTGTCACCTAGTTTGGCATTACCCCTTGCGCTGTGAGCGCCACCACTTGCCAAAAACTTCAGTCCATCTAAACCGCCGTGAAAACTAATAGCTAAAGCGATAACTACGATAAGCGCATGAATGCGAAATCGACTTGTAACCATCATAGGCATTAACAAGCAAAATAGAAAGGTTTTGATGAGGTTTGAAAAAAGCTCCCAATTCCGCGCAACCCCAGGCGCAGCGAAAGTTGCACTGAGTAACGCATGTATAGAAAAAATAATTATTAAAACAACAGTTCTATCAAGACTTAATTTAATGAGCTCATCATCTCTTTTCATTAAGATTTGAGCCAAGCATATAAGTGCAAAAATTTGAACATAGGTTACGTTCTGCATGAATCCATATAAATACGTATCCAATGCGATCAGACCTGCCCAGCCCCAAAGTAGATAGGCCAAGAAAGCATTACGCGTACCAACACCCAACATGATCAAAAACGCACCAAGTGCCATAAGATCACGCATTATTTTTTTCTTTCTTCGACAACTTCACGTCAGGACTATTTTTAACATCTTTGTACGAAAATAGTCCTAGATTTCGCGCCGGATCATTTCGCTTGTATTTATTGAGTGAAAACAGCAATGAAATAACGAAATACATTTCGAGAGTTAAAAGTGCGGCCTCCATAATTTAATCCTTCATGATTTAATATTAATTAAATATCTTTTTGGACTCTCTCATTGAGATCTTAAGGAGGCATTTAAAAATCAATAATGGGCTTTTTGATAGTGCATTCAAAAAAATGGGATTAAATAAAATCTCACGGCTTTCGGGCCCATATAAAGCGGCCTTTTCAGCAATATTTAATAATTCATCCGTGATAACTCGTTCTAAAGCTTGTGCTTCATAAATATTTTCTGCAGAATTTTTCTTTAACAAGAAGTTAAGCCAACTCGCCATATCGCCAAGTGATGTATTAGTATAATTTGATTCAAAGTGCTCGAACGAACGATGAATAGCATATTCTTCTTCATTAGGAAAAATCCCCATTTTAGCCAACTGGTATCTTTTTACTTCACCACTCAGAATCAGCATTTGTTCATTCATTACCTTGCTGTAATTACTGCCATGCAATCTATATTTTAATAAAATATTTGGCAAAATATGTACTTCACCAAAATCAGCCATACGTACTATAAAGTCATAATCTTCAGCAAGTGGGAACTCTGTTCTATATCGAATTTTATTTTGAGAGCTCGCTTTAAACAAAATAGTAGAGTTAACAAAATGGTTCCGAATCAAAAGTCGTGCACGTGTTTCATTTGGTGATTCAATGTACTGCGGCCGCCCACTTAGCTGATTTCCGCTCTCATCAATATTAATTGCACCACTACCCACAAGAATCAATCGTTGATTTCGTTCAAATGCATTGAGTTGGATCTCAAAACGATTTGCAAAAGCAACATCATCATGATCAATAAGCGCAATGAAACGACCTTGCGCCCGATCCAAACCAATATTTCTAGTTGCCGTTAACTTTAAGTTACTTGAGTTTTTTATAATGACAATTCGCGGGTCTTTGAATTTTTCTACTATCTCAAGACCATGATCTGTTGAACAGTCGTCAACGATAATAAATTCAAAATCTTGAATTGTCTGGCTTAATATACTTTGAACTGTTTCGGCAATGTATCTTTCACCATTGTAAAGTGCAGTCACTACCGATATAAGTGGTTTGCTCATTATTATTTATATATAATCCAACAACACGAGATGATGTAATGGTCTTATATTGATAATTCGATAAAAATAAATCTACCGGTTATCATAAATACTAAGCCACTGCTGTTTCATTTTTATTAAGCTATATTTTTCATTTATCTCTTTGAGGCCGATATCAGCATAAGTTTGCCATCTGGTTTTGTCTGCAAGTGTAAGTAATATTGCTTCAGTAAATGCTTCGTCGTTGGGGGCAGACAGCATAGTTGATGGCATGAAAGCCATTATGGAACCGACATCGCCAACCCGCGTTGCCACCACCGGTATGCCGCAAGCCATGGCTTCCAGCATGGCAATGGGCAGTTGCTCGGTGTCAGACGACAAGGCAAACAGGTCAAACTCAATCAGGCGGCTGATGGGGTCGGCCAGGTAGCCGGCAAATTCAACATCTTCAGCCACGCCCAATCTGGCAGCCAGGGCTTGCAGCGCGGGCAGTTCTGGCCCGCCGCCCACCACCACCAGGCGGGCGTTTTGCTGGGCGCGCACAGCGGCAAAAGCCTTAATGAGGCGGGCGATGTTTTTCTCAGGCCGCAGACCTGCTACGGTTCCGATAGTGATCTGCGCTTTATTCACCTGGGCTAGAGCCCGTTTTTGCAGATAAGCATCGGGTATGGCCACACCATTGGGGATGAACTTGACTTGGGTCTCTGGCAGCTTCCAGACCTGGGTGGCAATGTGTTGCAGTGTGTGCGATATCACCACCACGGGTTTGCGCGCCCAGCCCAGCAGCACGCGGCGTGTCCACACCCGCCGGGGCAGTTGCTGGGTGGCTTCTTCGGGGCCAAAGCCGTCTTCCACATGCACTTGCGGCACCAGTTTGGGCCAGTTGGCGGCAGACCATTCGATAGCACCCCAGTTGTAGGTGATGAGCAAGTCGGGGTGTTGGTCTTGGATGACTTGCCTGAAGGCGCTGCGGTTGGCCAGGGCACCGCCTTTTTGCACCGGCAACGGCAGCGGCAGCCAATTCACCTGTGGGCCCAGACGCTCACCCGCGTCAAAGCAGTTGTCCATGGCGGCAATGACATGCCGGTAGCGCGGCCCAAAGGCATTGGCCAGCTGCACAAACCGCGCCTGCGGGCCACCTAGCTTGAAGGTAGAGAAGGCGTGCAGCAGCGTGCGCTGCTTTTCAGCCATGCGCTAACCCTCAGCATGCACCGCCAGGGCGCGGCGGTGAAACTCGGCGGGGTCGGCTACGGGTTTCCAGCCCAGGTCGCGCTTGGCGTCGGTGCAGTCAAAGCGGGCCAGTATGCCGCGTGAAAGCAGGTCGCGCCGGTAGGGGCGTTTGAGGCTTTGGCCAGCCACGCGTTTGATGGCCCATTTGCCCATTTCGGTGAGCCACAGGCCGGTGGGGCTGGACGGCACAAAGTGCAGCGGGCGGCCCAGCACTTTGGCCAGGTCGCTGATGTAGCTTTGGGCGCTGGGACACACGTCGCCGACCAAGTTGTAGGCTTTGCCCACGACAGCGGGGGCAGTCAGCGCCGCCACAATGGCATCGGCACAGTCGTCTGCCAGAACCCATGGCAAGGCGTTACGGCCGTCGTTCCAGCCCACACAATATTGGTCGTTGTTAAAGAAGCCCAAACCACCATGGAAGGGTGATGTGCCACTGCCCACCACCAGGCCGGGGCGTATCAGCACCAGAGGCAGGCCGCTTTGCTGGTGAAACTGCAGCAGGGCAGCATCGGCCAGGGCTTTGGCGC
>Ga0210015_1002535_pt1 | contig 16898 bp, 16 predicted proteins | sample CryGeymeta201522_FD_185471 | JGI IMG/M metagenome (GOLD analysis project Ga0210015, IMG submission 185471) | Groundwater microbial communities from Crystal Geyser aquifers in Utah, USA - Crystal Geyser metaG 2015-22 (SPAdes) (version 2) | ecosystem: Environmental > Aquatic > Deep subsurface >... | reverse complement strand
AAATTCTCAGCTAAAAAAATCTTTTTTAGGGAGATCCATGATGAAATTTAAATGTATGAAAAGATTAAATCTCGGCCTGCTTTTGATTATTACCGGAATTTTTCTGACCGCCTGTGGTAGCGGTGGTTCAACTGCCGGACAAGGAACCCTGTCAACTTCATTGACAGATAGCTCGACGGATGAGTATCAAGCTGTCTACGTGACAATTGCGCGGGTAGAAGTGCACCATGATGGTGACGGCACTTGGCAGACCGTCGCCAGCCCCAACAAAACCTACAATTTGCTGGATCTGGTCAACGGGGTTCGCGAATCACTCGGCATCGCTTCTCTGGATGCAGGTCATTATACCCAGATGCGTCTGATCATTGGTAACACCGCAGACAACGGCATGAATATGTTCAGCAGGATGCATGATCACGCCAATTACACCATCGACCAGACTGGCGCGGTTCATAAAATGAAAGTGCCAAGTGGCACAAATACGGGCTTAAAAATCGTCAACGGTTTTGACATCAACGCCAATCAGACCACCGAATTACTTCTCGATTTCGACGCCATGAGCTCTGTGGTCAAAGCAGGGTCGAGCGGACAGTACTTACTTAAGCCGACAGTCAAAGTGCACAATACCCTGGATTATGCCATCGTTTCAGGAACGGTTACCGATACGGCAACGACTCCCCAGCTTCTCGGTGGAGCCCTTTTGACCGCCCAGGTCGCTGCCCCGACGAGCGTCGACCCGAAAGATCTGATCGCAATTGAAGCGGGGACCCTGACTGCGGACAATGGGGAATTTTCCCTTTTCTTGAAAGCGGGCGACTACAATCTGGTTGCGACCCAAACTGGCTACCTTCCCGCCTGCACCGTGGTCAGCTTACTGGCAGATAGCAGCATAGCTGAGGTAGTTTTCGGGCTGGAAGATGCAACAACTGCCCTCGGGACTGTTGCTGGAACGGTGTCCGTTGCAGGTGCCTCGCCAGACCAATATGTGACCATTGATTTCCGCAAGGAGATCACTTGCGATAACGCTACAGACCCGACCCCGATAAGTGTCAAGGTGGTCAATATTGCCAATGGTGCCGCATATACCCTAGATCTGCCCGCCGGAGACTATCAGGTCGTCACCTCCTCCTTCGGTGAGGCTACACAGGTCGCGGATATCACAGTCACAACTGCGGCTTCGACTCAGTTGGATAGCGCTTTTTAGAGGAAAGATCTTCGATTAGCAGGCACTAAATTAGTGCTTGAAAAAGGCCTTTCGGTTTTGTGACCGAAGGGCCTTTTCTGCCAGGTAGATGCTTGAGTATCCAGAAAAGTTAGGGCTAACACCGGGGAACCTGAATATTGTTGATTTGTTGGACGTTGCTCGTAGGGAGATAACATCTGGAGTGTCGACAGCGCAGCGCACGACTCCTGAGACAAAGCAACATGCTCAAAACCATACGACACTTGTGTTTGCCCGCTACATCATGCTGGAATTAGCCCGACGTTCGGAAAAAGGCCCGAGAACGCTGGGAACATTGTTCCATACCGGATGCGATGAGCTGCGACAAGCCAGTTTTGCCGAGGCCGTCGTTCTCCTGCTGAATTCATTACAGCCGTTGATCAAGAGATTCAGCGACAAAATCGCAGCGCCGGTTGCGGCAGCGCTAATGGAGTTTATGACGCAGATCCTGGCGCTATTTCGACGGCTGATGCTACTTACGGCCTGAATTTTCTGAAATTCCACCCTTTTTTCCATGTATTGCAGCGCTCGAGTCGGGGCGAAAGTTGAGTTCTGGTTTAAACTGAGCCAACGGTAAAAATTCCACTGTATCTTTGTAACTGTTCAGTAACCTTGGAGTAAAAATGACCGTGAGAGTCAAGGGCACCTCGCGCAGAGCCGCAAAGACGCAGAGAAAATCCCAAGACTTATGGCTTGAAAACAGAGCATAAATTTTGTTTTTCTCCAGCTTAATCGGTTCTTTGTGCCTTTACTCTAAAAGGTTTTTGCCCTTCTTTGCGGCTCTGCGCGAGCAAGCTTTTTTGACCGTAAAGGTCTCTCGACCAAGAAAGAGCTGAATGGTTACGTATCTTTTTTGAAATCAAAGTTTTCTACCCTTCGGGATAATTTTTGATCTAATCCGCATGTGAATTACATTTTTTTACCGTTCGGTAGTTTTTTCTTGTCCGCAGTGAATGTTAGTCCCAACATTCACCGTACGGTACAATTTTCGCCAACAGCATCACGGCACGTCAGCCAGGAGGAGCAGGTGACCATCATCACCGACCGCGGCATTGCGATCACCAACCCGAAGGATCTGGGCGAGCTGCTGCGCAAGAAGCGCAAGATCCAGAACCTGACGCAGGGACAGGTCGCCGAGTTCAGCGGCGTCAGCGTCAAGTTTATCTCGGAGGTCGAGCGCGGCAAGAAAACCGCAGAGATTGGCAAGGTTCTCTATCTTCTCAACACCCTCGGCATCGACCTGATTGCCGACACGAGAGATTAACACTGATCGATCTATGAGAAATTTACTTCACGTTTATATTGACACCGCCAAGGTCGGAACCCTCATTGGCGAGGACAGCGGCGAGTACTCCTTCAACTACGAGGCCAGCTGGCCCGGGAGCAAGGCCCCCATTCCTCTTTCACTTTCTCTACCGCTCCAAATCGAGCCGTTTCCTCCCGAGGCATCAAAGGCCTTCTTCTCAAATCTTTTGCCCGAAGGACAAGTGCGCGATCACTTTGCCAGTAAACACCGGGTTTCCCCGGATGACGATTTTGGGCTCCTTGCCGCCCTGGGGGGCGACTGCGCCGGCGCCTTGGCCCTCTATCCTGGGGGGCCAGACTATGTTTACGAAGCCAACCCCCCAAGCTACCGGCCATTAACGAGTGCCGAACTGAAGCAGTTGCTTGACGAAGCCTACATCATGGATCCGTCGTTTCTTGGCGAGGAAGAACGTACCAGGCTGTCGCTGGCCGGGTGATCAGGCGATTGTCCTTTCCCTTAGCTTGTCAATGGTTCGCGATATGATGACCCTTTACAATCTTAGGGTCAGCAATCTTGGCACGGGATTCATTCTTTTTCATGCTATCAGTCAAGCGTATATCGCTGGTGAACTTCAAGATTTAACCGAATCTTTTGCAGAGTCTCTGAATGATTTGGTGGTGAGCCATTTTGGGCAGGTTGGTTCCAAAATTGCCAAAGTCGTTGGCTCTAAGGCAGTTGAAGGCGTGGCAAACGGTTTAATGATGTACAGATTGGGACGGGCGACTACAAAATTACTTCAGCCAACCTGTTGAAAAATGCGAACCACCCCGACGCGAGGGGTTTTCTTTTGCCGCACCGGACGCGCCCCTGGAAGCAAACCTCACCCCGGAGCACCAAAACGGTCACTCTCTGCCGTCACCGTCCCCTGGGACAAGAAAACCACTGCACCGGAATCACACCGGAACCCACAAACAGAAAAACCCACTCCGAATCCGGGGTGGGTTCACTTGATGAATCTCTTGGAGGAAAACTGGTCGGGGCGAGAGGATTTGAACCTCCGACCCCCTACTCCCGAAGCAGGTGCGCTACCAGACTGCGCTACGCCCCGACATCATTTTCCTGTGCAACACGGGCAACACTTTTAGCACTCCCACCTGTGAAAATCAAGTCAAATTGCGAGACATCAATTCAAACGTCTTAACCACCGTTGGGTCACGACTGAACCCAGATGTCCATAAAAAACCGGTAACCATTCAGCCCTTTTCTGTTCGGGAGCCCTCCAAAAAAAATGTTTATCGCACAGAGATGCAACGGCGCAAAGAAGATCAAAATCATTTTTTTTGTGGTATTGTTTTCCTCATCATAACCAACCCGCTGATCTCAACTGCGTTAATTGAGCCTGAGGGCGACTTTTTTGCGGTGGTCGCCAAACATTAAAGGAGCCGGACTATGGAAAGAAATCTGAAATTATGCCTTGTTGTTCTTCTTTGTGTCGCGCTGGCACTGGTTGCCGGGTGTTCGAGCAAGAGCAAACTGGTGGCCGGTGCGCCCGATTGGGTGAATATGGGCAGCGGCGCCTTTGATGATGACGAGACCAAGGTTTTTTACGGTGTCGGCGTGGTCACCGGTATCGCCAGCCCGTCGCTGTCACGCGAAACTGCCGAGCAACGCGCCCGCGCCGAGATTGCGCGTCAGTTAAAGAGTTATGTGACCGATCTCTATCGCGATTATCAGGTGGCTACCGAAACCCAGGCCAACAAGGCCATGCAGGAAGAGCAGCATATTGATGCGACCATGAAAAATTTAGCCGAAGTCACGGTGCGCGGCGCCCGGGTGGTCGAATTCTGGCGCAGGCCCGAAACCGACAACATCTATGCCCTGGCCAAACTGGATGTTGTGGCTTTCAAGTCGGCGATTGAAGAGATGGGAGCCCTGGATGAGGGCTTTCGCGGCTATGTGCGTGACCATGCCGAGCAGGCTTTCAACCGGATGAATAAACAATAACGCGGAGATATAACCATGAACTTGCTGAAAATGATGGTGTTTTTGCTGCTGACCTTCTTGCTCGCGGCCTGTGGCACCAGTGTGAAACGGATGGAGATCGACGAAGTGAAGGATATGTCCGGGCGTTGGAATGACACCGACAGCCAGATGGTTTCAGAAGCCATGGTGCAGGATTGCCTTAACCACCCCTGGTTGACGGAGTTCAGCCAGCGCCAGGGTAAAAAGCCCGACGTAATTGTTGGTGCCATTCGTAATCGTTCAAGCGAACATATCGCGACGGAAACCTTTACCAAAGACCTTGAACGGGCGCTGATCAATTCGGGCCGCGCCAATTTTGTGGCTTCGGCCGAGGAGCGTCTTGGGGTGCGCGATGAACGCCTTGACCAGGATCTGAATGCTGCGCCCGAAACTCGCAAAGCCCCGGGAATGGAAGCGGGCGCCGATTACATGCTGATTGGTGCGATCAATTCCATTGTCGATAAAGAGGGGGGCGACAAGGTGGTTTTCTATCAGGTCGATCTTGAGCTGATTGATATGACCAATAATCGCAAGGTGTGGATTGGCAACAAGAAAATTAAGAAATTTGTTGATCGCCGCCGCTTCGGATTTTAACGCTGCGTGGGTAGATTTCTTCTTACTGACAGCTGGGTCAAACTTCGCTCTGCTCTGCTCTGCGTTGTGCTGGCCGCAACCAGCGGTTGCTCAGCGGCCAAACAGGTGCAGCACCAGGTGCAGGATCTGTCGATTGCCGGACGCTACGATGCGGCCCTGGTCGAACTTGACAAATCGCGGCTGGCCAAAAGCTCCAATGATCGCCTGCTGTATCTCATGACCCGCGGCCTGCTGCTCCACGAACAGGGCAGCTACCAACAAAGCAATGAAGTTTTTGAGCAGGCCGACCAGCTGAGCGAAGAATTGTTTACCCAAAGTGTCAGTGCCGGTACCCTCTCCTTTCTGACCAACGACCAGATCATGGCCTATACCGGTGCCGACTATGAGGTCGTGTATCTCAATTACTACAAGGCTCTCAACTATCTGGCGCTGGGGAATCTGGAAGCTGCCGGAATTGAGGCGCGCCGAGTAGATCTTAAACTACAAGAGTTCAGCGACGCCTACGAAGGTAAAACTATTTTTAAGGAAGATGGTTTTTTGCGGCTGCTCACGGGCTTGATCCATCAGGCGCAGCAGGATTGGAACAACGCCTTTATCTCTTACCGCTTGGCCCTGGACAGCTTTAACGCCACCCACGGAGTCTACGGCGTGGCAGTGCCGGACATCCTTTGGAGCCTGCTGACAACCACGGCCCAGCGTTCCGGGCTGCTAACGGAGCGCGATGACTACCGCCGTCGGGCGCTGGAGCAGGGCGTCACCCCGGTAAAAATTGACGCTCTGGCGGTGGTGCTGGTCAATGGGGGACAAATCCCGGTTAAGCGTGAACGGATGGCGATTTTCCCGACAGAACACGGTTTTCCCGTTAAGTTGGCGCTGCCTGAATTTGTGGCCCGGCAGGAGACTTCTTCCCCGACAAACGTGTGGATCGAGAAGGAGGCGGTGCCGCTTTATCCGGTTGAAAATCTTGCGGCTATCGCGGTCAAAAGCCTGGAAGATCGTATCGGTCGTGTGCTGGCCAAGGCGATTGCGCGCACCCTGGCCAAGGAAATCGCCGCGCGCAAACTTGAAAAGCAGCACGGCGGTGGCGCCGGGGCTCTGGTGCGCATTTTCAATGTACTGAGCGAAAATGCCGACCTGCGCAGTTGGACGGGTTTACCGGCAAGGGTTCAAATGGCGGCGCTGCCGCTAGAACCTGGTGAGCATCGCTATCGCCTGACGGCCAAAGGGCGCACTATTGAAGGAACCCTGGTAGTCCCGGCCCGTGGTGTCGGGTTTGCTTTTCACCGCATTTATTGATGGAGGTTGAGTATGCAGAAGTTGGCGTTAGCTTTGTGCGGGATTTTTCTGCTCCTGACCAGTGGTTGCGCGCCCAAGGTGCCGGATTGGATCGCAGGTCACAGCCCGAACTATCCGGAGGATGCCTGGCTGATCGGAGTCGGCAGTGCCGAAAAGCGTCAGGAGGCGGAAGATCGTGCCCGGGCGGCGATTGCGCGAATTTTTTCTGTTGCGATTCAATCGACCCAAACCAGTTCCGAATCTTTCTGGCTTAATCGACTGGCATCGGGGGAACGCAGTGGCTATGAGCAACAAGCCAGTTCCCAGCTGATCACAACCACCCATCGCATTCTCAGCGGCGCACGGATTGCGGAAGTTTGGGAAAAACAGCCCCGTGAGATTTATGCTTTGGCCGTGCTCGACCGCAGCCAGGCGGCCCACCCCCTGCGGCAGGAACTGGCCGATATCGATCTGGCCATCAGCAATGATCTGACCAGGGCAAAAAAACAAAACCACGCCATCGAGCGCCTGGCGAGTTATCTGCGGGCCTTGCAACGCTATGAGCGACGGCGTCAGCTGGCGGCAGACCTGGCGATTCTGGTGCCCTCGGGCTATGTGGCGGCCGCACCGGCCTCGGCGGCTGAAGTGGCGGGCTGGGCCGAAAAAACCGCTGCCGATATCCGGCTGAATCTTAAACTCACTGGTGACGAGAAGGGTGTTGTCGAAGGAGCAATGATTTCAGCCCTGGCAAAGCTCGGTTTGGTTCCACAGATCAATCAACCGGGGGATATGCAGATTGATGCGCGCATTCAGCTGGAACCCTATCAGGGCAATGGCCCCTTGCACTGGGTTATGGCGACGGTTGAAACCCGCTTTCTGCTCCCCGACGGTCAGCCCCTGGATGCCCTGCGCACTAGTGTGCGGGAGGGTTCACAGGTGGAAAGCCGGGCGCGCATTCTGGCCCTGGAAAAGATTGGTGATGCCCTGGCCACAGCCGTGGTGCAAAAACTCTTTACCCTCGGCAGTGCCGGGCTGAATTAAGGGGTGGAACGCTTGCCCTGATCCTCCTCCTCGTGGCGGAAATTTTCGACCGGGAAAGGGGCCACATTCCAGATGTCGGCGGCGTATTCGGCGATGGTGCGGTCACTGGAAAATTTCCCCATTTTTGCCGTGTTCAGAATAGCAGTGCGCGCCCAGGCGGCCGGTTTGCGGTAAAGGTCGCTGACCCGATCCTGACAGGCAAGGTAAGAGGCGTAGTCGGCCAGCAACATATACTGATCCCCCTGATTCAGCAGGCTGTCGGCAAGCGGTCGAAACAGGCCGCGCTCGCGGGGAGAAAAGGCCCCTTCGGCAATCATATCGATCACCTGGCGCAACTGGGGGTTGTGCTGGTAATAATCCCGCGGGTTGTAACCCTTGGCACGCAGAGACTGAACTTCCGGGGCCGTCATCCCAAAGATAAACATATTCTCCCGCCCGATTTCTTCCATCATTTCAATCGTAGCACCATCCAGGGTGCCAATAGTCAGGGCGCCGTTAAGGGCAAACTTCATATTGCCGGTGCCTGAAGCTTCGGTTCCGGCGGTGGAAATTTGCTCGGAGAGATCGGACGCCGGGAAAATTTTTTCCGCCAGGGACACGCTGTAATTGGCCAGAAAAACCACTTTGATCCGATTGCGCACCAGCGGATCATGGTTGACCAGATTGCCGACGGCGCTGATGAGCTGGATAATCAACTTGGCGATAAAGTAGGCTGGCGCCGCCTTGCCGCCGAACACAAAGGTGCGCGGCACCAGATCAAGAGCGGGGTTTTCTTTAATGCGGTTGTACAGGGTAATAATGTGCAGCACATTGAGCAGCTGGCGTTTGTATTCGTGAATGCGCTTGACCTGACAATCGAACAGCGACGCCGGATCAATGCTGATGCCGTTGTGCTGTTGAATATACTCCGCCAGGGCCTGTTTGTTGCTGTGCTTGATCTGTTGCCAGCGCGTCACAAAATCGGCATCTTCGGCCAAAGGCAGCAGTTGCTGTAATTCGTCGAGTTTTGTCACCCAGCCAGAACCGATTTTCTCGCTGATCAGAGCGGCCAAGCGGGGGTTGGATTTTTTCAGCCAGCGACGCTGGGTCACGCCATTGGTCTTGTTATTGAAGCGTGCGGGGTACATCTGATAAAAATCGTGAAACAGCTGGTTTTTGATGATTTCTGAATGCAGGGCCGCCACCCCGTTAACGGAATGGCTGGCAATGATGCACAAATTTGCCATGCGCACCTTGCGCTCCCAGTGCTCTTCGATAATTGACATACGTTCCAATTTACCAACATCGCCAGGGAAAGCAGCGCGCACCTCGCTGAGAAAGCGTTCATTGATCTCATAAATAATCATCAGATGACGGGGCAGTATCTGCTCAAAAAACCAGATTGGCCATTTTTCCAGCGCCTCGGGCAGAATGGTATGGTTGGTGTAGGCAAAGGTTTTTTGGGCAATCTGCCAGGCCGCGTTCCACTCAAGCCTTTCAAGGTCAAGCAACACCCGCATCAATTCAGGAATCGCCAGGGAAGGGTGGGTGTCGTTAAGTTGAATGGCAACTTTTTCGGGGAGCAAAGTTAAATCTGCATGTTTTTTCTTAAAGCGATAGATTACATCGTGAACCGTGGCTGAGGCCAAAAAATATTCCTGTTTGAAACGCAGTTCCTTGCCCTCAATCACATCATCGGCCGGGTAGAGAACCTTGGAAATATTTTCCGAATTCATCTTCTGCTCAACGGCGCGGATATAATTGCCCTGATTAAAAAATTTCAGATCAAACTCACGGCTTGATTTGGCACTCCATAAACGCATGGTGTTGACCGTGTGGGTTTCATAGCCGGGGATGAGCATGTCGTAGGCCATGGCCATCACATCTTCGGTATCGACCCAGCGATGTTGCAGCTTGCCATCCTCATCGTTTGAACTGACTACCCGCCCATAAAATTTCACCGGATGCAAGCGATCACGGCGATCCAATTCCCAGGGGTTGCGATAGCGCAACCAGTTATCGGGGATTTCTACCTGGGCGCCATCGACAATCTTTTGGCGAAAAATGCCGTATTCATAGCGGATGCCATAACCGTAGGCGGGAATCGCCATGGTCGCCATGGAATCAAGAAAACAGGCCGCCAGCCGGCCCAGCCCCCCATTACCCAGCCCGGCATCGTGTTCATCGTCAACAATTTTATCAAAGTCGTAGCCCAGAGAGGTGATAGCGTTGCGAAAATCGTCGTAGCAGCCCAGGTTTATCAGGCTGTTTTCGAGGGTGCGCCCCATGAGAAATTCCATCGACAGGTAGTAAACGCGTTTCTGATCGCTGTGATAGTAAGCCTGCTGGGTATCAAGCCAGCGTTCAATCATGCGATCGCGCACCGCATAGGCCAGGGCAGTGTAAATATCGTAGCAGGTGGCCGAGTATTTATCTTTCCCCAGGGAATATTCCAGATGTTCCAGGTAGCTCTTAATCACGTTCATCATGGGGTCAAGATCGGGATGGGGATCCGGCGGGCAGGGATGGTCAGACATGAGCAAACCTCATAGCAAAGCAGAAGAAAAGGCACGACCTCCACAAGTATAATCGACGAATATCAATTGGAAAGGGTGTCAACAAATAAACCCCTAACTGTTCAGTAGCCTTGGTGTAAAAATGACCGTGAGAGTCAAGGGTGTTTTGCGCAGAGCCGCAAAGGCGCAGAGAAAAACCAGAGTCTTAAGGCTTCAATTCGGGCCATAACTTTTATTTTTCTCTAGCGTAATCGGTTCTTTGTGCCTCTTTGCTCTCAAAGGGTTTCGCCCTTCTTTGCGGCTCTGCGCGAACAAGCTTTTTTGAACGTAAAGGTCTCTCGACCAGGAAAGAGCTGTAGTTACATAAAACACTGTGTCCCGACAAGATGTACTCAATACGTTAGTTTTGTGCGGAAAATTTATGGGCTCAGTGTTTCTGCGGGATTATTTTTAAGCTGCCACAGGGAATGAACCACCAGGGTGGCGAGAATCAACAATCCGGCCAACAGAGTGGACAGATCGGGGGATTCACCGACCACCAGCCAGACCCAGAGCGGTCCGAGCAGGGTTTCGAGCAGCAGAATCAAGCTGACCTCGGCGGCCGGTAAATAACGCGAGCCGCGAGTGATAAGGGCGAAGGACAGGGGCAGCACCAGCGACCCTTGAAGCAGCAGCAACGCGGCATCGCGCGCAGATATGGCCTCGGGCCAGCCGCCCGCCAAGGCAAAAGGAATTGCGAGCAAGCTGCCAAAGGCAACGGCGGGGATCATGTTGTGGGCCCGAGCCTGGCGCAAAACCACCAGGTTGCCCCCCCACAGGCTGGCCGCCCCCAGGGCGAGGAGATTGCCAACCATATCACCCAGCTCCAGGCTGCGCGTAAAAATCAGAAAAATACCGCAAAAAACTGTGAAAATTGCGGCAAGAGTGGCACGTGAAATACGCTCGCGAATAAAAATATAGCCGATCAGGGCCGCAAACAAGGGGGTCGCCGCCAGAATGACCAGGGTATTGGCAGCGGTGGTGCGCATCAGGGCATTAACGAACAGCAGGGAACCGGCTGCGGCAATCATAGCCGACATTAAACCGTAGCGACCGGATTCCAGGCTCAAGGTTATGAGGCGGCGGCGATAGAGCAGCGCCAGCCCGGCCAGCAGGATAATTCCAGTGATCAAACTGCGCCAAAAAAGCATGGTCCAAACATCACAACTAAGCAGCTTTACCAGCATGGAATCAGGGCTGAGCAATAAAACTGCGCCGATCGTTATCAGCAGTCCGCGGCGATGAAGATTTTCGACCATGTATTTTTCCTGCCTGAGCTAAAAAGGCGTAGATCTCGTGGGGCTCGAAGCGCATCGTTACGCGACAAACGTCTGTAGCAAACCAATTTGATGGCACCTTCAGGGGGCAAGCTGTATTTTTGCCTGTTCAGTACACCTCGGGGATAAAGGTCTGGTCACTTAAGGGCGGCCTGACATAACCGATTTCCTCCTGGCGGGGAGGCAGTTTAATCGGTTTTGGGGTTAAATCTTTGTAGGGGATCATCTGCAACAGATGATGGATGACATTGAGCCGCGCGCGCTTTTTGTCGTTGCCGTCGACCACGTACCAGGGGGCCTGTTTGATGTCGGTGTGGGCGAACATTTCGTCTTTGGCGATGGAGTATTCGACCCAGCGCGAACGGGATTCCAAATCCATGGGGCTGAGTTTCCAGCGTTTGGTGGGATCCTTGACGCGGGCCTGAAAGCGGCGCTCCTGCTCCTCGTTGCTGACCGAAAACCAGTACTTTATCAGCAGGATGCCGCTACGCACCAGCATGCGCTCGAACTCGGGGCAGGAACGCAGAAACTCGGCGTGTTCTTCGTTGCTGCAAAAACCCATGACCTTTTCGACCCCGGCGCGGTTGTACCAGCTGCGATCGAAAAGCACCATTTCGCCGGCGGCTGGCAGCTGTGCCGCATAACGTTGAAAGTACCACTGGCTGCGCTCCCGTTCGGTCGGAGACGGCAGCGCCACCACCCGCACCACCCGCGGATTGAGGGATTCGGTGATGCGTTTAATCGCCCCACCCTTGCCGGCGGCGTCACGACCTTCAAAAATCACCAGCACCCGAAGTTTTTCCGCGCGCACCCATTCTTGCAGCTTGATCAGTTCGATCTGTAATTTGGCAAGTTCTTTTTCATAGTCATTCTTGCTGATCGTGCGCGGTGGTACTTCACGGTCGGCGCTGCGACGCTTGAGGTTACTTTCCGGGTTACCGCGGCGATATTCTTTAGCGTTTTGCGCTTTTTTGCTCATGGAAGTCTCCTTATTCTGCGGATAAAATGCAACTGTAGTGCAAAATGGCCCAATAAAAAGCCGTAACTCTTCACCTGTCCACCCAATGGTCGTCATCCCCGAGGGATTCTGTCGGGTAACCAGATTTTTCAACCCGAAAACCTGGGATTTCAGCTAAATACTGGCGGAATGACGCTGTCGGAGTCGCCTTCCGGCGCGATTTTCGCGGCTGAAAGCCGCTCCCACAAAAAAGTGCTAAACAGTTACATCTTTGTTAATAGTCGATTTTACTGCGCAGGGCTTTGGTTTGGCCCTGGCGGTTTTTCTGGTCGAGGCGGCGGGCGCGGGCGGCTTTGCCGGGCTTGGTGGGGCGGCGTGGTTTGGCCACCTGGGTGGCTTTTTCAATCAAGGTTTCGAGGCGCAAAATAGCATCGGCGCGATTTTTTTCAAAGCTCCGGTAACGCTGGGCCTTGATCATGACAACACCCTCGGCGGTGATGCGGCGATCGGCCAGTTTGAGCAGCCGCTCTTTGATCTCGTCGTCTAGGGATGATGTTCTGATGTTAAAACTGAGGCTGACGGCGCTCGCAACTTTGTTCACATTCTGGCCACCGGCGCCCTGGGCTCGAATGGCGCTGATCTGAATGTCCTGCTCGGATATCATGGGAAGTTATGAACCTGCACTGATCATTACCTCCGATTGGGGCAAGTCGTGAACGGCTGAAGCATAATCATGCCCATAAAATCAGGAACGAGCCGTTACGCGCTTGATCAAAGCTAGCAGCAGCCCCAGGGTAATAAAGGCCCCCGGCGGCAGTATCATCAACAGCATGGGGTGGTAAGAGCTGCCCAATAAATTGACGCCCAGAATCGCGCCAGAACCAAAAAATTCGCGCAGGGTGCCGAGGATGAACAGCCCCAGAGTGAAGCCGAGGCCCATGCCGAGACCGTCGGCGAGGGCAGGAATCAGGGGATTCTTTGAGGCAAAAGCTTCGGCGCGCCCTAAAATCAGGCAGTTGACGACAATCAGCGGAATGAAGATGCCCAGGGCCTGATAAAGATCATAAACCCAGGCTTCCATGGCGAGCTGAACCACGGTGACGAAGGAGGCGATGATGACGATAAATGCCGGAATCCGCACACCGGCGGGTATCAGCTTGCGCAGCAGGGCCACCACGCTGTTGGAACAGACCAGCACGAAGGTGGTCGCCAAGCCCATACCCAGGCCATTTTCGGCACTGGTGGTCACGGCCAGTACCGGGCACATGCCAAGCATCAGCTTGAAAACCGCATTTTCTTTCCAGAGGCCCTTGGAAAATTCCTTCAGCAGACTCATTGGTTGGCTCCCAGATCGGTGGTCAGTTCGGCGCGATGTTGGCGGTAGAATTCCAGCCCCTTGCTCACGGCCCCGACAACCGCCCGAGGTGAAATAGTGGCGCCGGTAATTTGATCGAATTCGCCGCCATCTTTTTTGACTCGCCAGTCAACATTGTCCAGCCCCTTACCTTTGAATTGATCTTTAAAGGCGGGTTCGTTAATTTTTGAACCCAGGCCGGGGGTTTCGGCGTGGGAGACAATGGCAATGCCGTTAATAAGATCCTGGGGGTCAACTCCGACCATGACCTCGATATTGCCGCTGTAACCATCAGGCGCAATGACCTTGAAAGCTACGCCCTTGAGTTCGCCGCCCTGACGGGCACGATAAAAGGTTTTCATGCGCGGCTGACCTTTTTTGTCCAGGCCATCCGGTATTTCAACCTTGTCGGTATCGGGGCTGTTGTCAAACGGGGGCAGCACGGCGCTGAGGGCCTTGAGCATTTGCAGGCGGCGCTGCTCCTTAATCGGTTCGCGGGTGGCACGTTCAACCTGGGACAGAATAAATCCGGCGCAAACGGCGATCAGGGTCAGGGCCAACAGCAGGCGGGTCATCTCTTTCATAGCATCAGGCCTTTGCCGGGCGCTGTCCGTAAATTTTCGGACGGCAGAAGCGATCAATCAAGGGCGTAGCGGCGTTCATCAGCAGAATTGCGAAGGAAACCCCTTCGGGGTAGCCACCGAAAAGACGAATCAGCAAGGTCAGCAACCCGCAGCCACAGCCGAAAATCAACATGCCTTTGGTCGTGACCGGCGAGGTGACCATGTCGGTCGCCATGAAAAAGGCCCCGAGAATCAGGCCACCGGTGACCAGATGAAACAGGGGGCTGGGATATTTCTCCGGCGCAATCGCCCAGAAAATACCGCCAAGCACCAACACCGTACCAATAAACGCCACGGGAGTGTGCCAGCTGATAATTTTTTTGTAGAGCAGATAAACCCCGCCCAAAAGCAGAGCCAGGGCTGAAACTTCGCCCAGGCACCCACCCATGTTCCCCAGCAGATAATCACTGAAACCGCTCTGGGCTAAAGCCGGTAGTTTGCCGGTGAGCATGACGGCGGTTTTCATTTCCCCCAGGGGGGTAGCGGTGGTTACGGCGTCGAATCCTGAAGTGAGGGGCGCGGGCGCGGTCCAGTTAGTCATTTGTACCGGGAAGGAGATCAAGAGCACCACCCGCGCGACCAGGGCGGGATTGAAGGGGTTGTGGCCCAAGCCGCCGTAAACCTGTTTGCCGATCAAAATCGCAATCGCCGCTCCCAGCAGTGATATCCACCAAGGGCTCGATGGCGGCAAATTGAGGGCCAGCAAGATGCCGGTGAGGGCCGCCGAACCATCGGCCAGGGTCTGGGGAATCTTTTTCAGCCAGCAGCTCAGGGCTTCAAAGACCATGCACCCCAGGGTGCAGATCAGCAGCACACTCAGGGCCGGGAGCCCAAAGAAATAAAGAGACACCAAACTGGCAGGCACCAGGGCGTAAATGACCTTGCGCATGACCTGGTCGGTCGTTTCACCATTGTGGATATGGGGCGAAGATGACAAATAAAGCTGGTTTTCCACCTCAGGTTGTCCTTTTTTGCGCCATGATGGCGGCCTTGGCATAGCGGATTGATTGCACCAGGGGCAGAGTTGCCGGGCAAATATAGGTGCAACAGCCACATTCAATGCAGTCGAGGGCATGATAGCCTGCCGCCTGGTCGATCATGTCGAGACGCGCACAGGCGGCGATGCTGGTGGGTTGCAAATGAATAGGACAGACACTGATGCAGCGACCACAGCGGATACAGGGCCCGGCTTCATAACGTGGCAGATCCTGCTGACGGAAGATCAACACCCCCGAGGTACCGCGAATCGCCGGAACATCGAGGGAGAGCTGGGTCTGGCCCATCATCGGCCCGCCCATGATAATTTTGGCCGCAGTACCATTGAGACCACCGCACTGATCAACCAGAAATTGCAGGGAGGTGCCAATGCGTACCAACAGATTTTTTGGTTCAACCAGGGCCGGGCCGGTGATGCTGACCACGCGCTCCACCAGCGGATGTCCGCGACGAATCGCATCGCTGATAGCCGCACAGGTGCCGACGTTCTGCACCACGACGCCAACTTCCATGGGCAGGGTCCCCGAGGGTACCTGACGGCCGGTTATGGCATCGATCAGCTGCTTTTCAGCGCCTTGGGGGTATTTCACCTCCAGGGCCTGCACCTCAATCTGGCGCGCCGCGCCGCGGGCAGTCAGCAGTTCAATTGCATCGGGTTTATTTGCTTCAATGCCGATCACCGCCCGAGTGATACCGAGAATTTTGCGCAGAATATCAATGCCGTCAAAGATGCGTTCCGTCTCTTCGAGCATCAGGCGGTGGTCGGCGGTCAGAAAGGGTTCACATTCGACGCCGTTGAGAATCAGGGTGTCGATGGGCTTGTCTGCCGGGGGGGATAATTTCACATGGGTCGGAAAGGTGGCACCCCCCAAGCCGACGATCCCGGCGGCTTGCAGGCGATTCTTGAGCTCCGCGGCATTCAGATCTTGCGGATCCGCCCCCGTCAGACTGTCATCCCACAGATCCTTGCCGTCGGGTTTGATCACCACGGCGGGCAGGTGTTTGCCCATGGGATGCAAACGGGGCTCGACTGCGATAACTTCACCCGAGGTTGAGGCGTGAATCGGTACGGAAACAAAGCCTTTAGCCTTGGCGATCGGACTGCCCTTCTTAACTAGGGCCCCGACTTCAACACAGGCCTCGGCCGGTGCGCCGATATGTTGCGCCAGGGGAATAACCAGTTCCTCCGGCAGGGGGCAGATTTCTATCGCCTTGCCTGCGGAAAAATGCTTACCGTCGGGGGGGTGCAGCCCGCCTGCGAAACTTTTCAGATTTTTCAGTGCTGATTTCATTGTTTCAAACCGCCTCCCCTCTCAATTTTTCTGGGGTCGGTACGCCGTAGCTACTGCCATCGGGGTAGCCGTGGCTGAAGTCACGGATACATTTGGTTGGGCACTTTTCGGCGACGGCCGCAGCGGCGGCCGCATGGGAGTAATCAACCCGGGCGAGGAAGTTTTCAATTTGATACGCCTCGGGAGCGTTCTTTTTGCAAATTTGGCAGGCAATGCAGCCGACCTGGCAATATTTGCGCACCTGTGCGCCCTTGTCGGTGCTGTTGCAGAGGACGTGGGTTTCCGCCAGGCGTGGGGTCATGTGGATGACGCTGCGTGGGCACTGGGCGACACATTTCTGGCAGCCGGTACACTTGTCGCGGTTGATAACCGCCAGACCTGCGGCAGTGATTTCGATGGCATCAAAGGGACAGGCACGCACGCAGGAACCAAGGCCTAAACATCCGCCAGGGCAGGTTTTGGGG
>Ga0210015_1002524_pt1 | contig 16938 bp, 14 predicted proteins | sample CryGeymeta201522_FD_185471 | JGI IMG/M metagenome (GOLD analysis project Ga0210015, IMG submission 185471) | Groundwater microbial communities from Crystal Geyser aquifers in Utah, USA - Crystal Geyser metaG 2015-22 (SPAdes) (version 2) | ecosystem: Environmental > Aquatic > Deep subsurface >... | reverse complement strand
GATTGCATCAACCGCAGTATCCTTCCGTCTGTCCATTTGCTCTGCTCCATGGTTGGGTTGCAACTCCATGGAATACCAGCAGGGGCTCATCGCACCCACCGCGAGCGAATTTCCAGACGTCAGGTTACAGTACCCAAGCTCGGCACATTGCGATGCCGTCCGGGGGGGGGCAATCATCCATTTTCGGAACCCCGGTGCAAAAAAATATTGACCGAAAGTTCAACTTGAGTTAATAACTAACGTATGGTTATAAAATTGGACAAATCATCTCCAGCCAGCCTGCGACGGACGCACAGAGGTCTCGTTCTGTCGAAGATACAGGGGTATCCGGGCATTTCGCGTGCAGAGCTGGCGCGTGCGCTTGGGTTCTCGGACATGGCGGCAACGCGCATAATTCGTGAGTTCATCGACGCCGGCCTGGTCGAGGAAATGGAGTTTGCCCAGGACGGTGTTGCGCGCAAAAAGAAGAGTCTGGGTCGGCCCAAGATCGGCCTGCGGATCTGTGGCGATGGGCTTTTCGCCGCCGGAATCATCGTATCCGCCTATCACTCCGAAGTGTCGATCAGTGACGCGAACGGTCGGCTGCGTGCCAGTAAGCGCATCGGTTATTTCGTCAGCGACAATATCGCAGAGACTGCGCGCCACTATGGCCGGGCCTTGGCCGCGCTCGTTCGTGAGTCGGGTATTGATGCGGAAAGGCTGGTTGGCGCTGGAATTGCCCTTGCCGCGCGTACATCGCTTGAAAATGGTGAAATCGTAAGCTCCGACTATTTCGGTTGGGGACCGGATAGGGGTGTTTTCCGGAGAGAAATTCAAAAGATCATCGGGCAGCCGATCGAGATCGACAATGTGTCGAACGCCCTGTCCATTGCGGAAATGCGCTTTGGCGCTGCACGGGGCGCATCTGATTTCGTCCTGATCCATGTCGCCACCGTGATCGGTGCGGCGGTGCTGTCCGGTAAAAGACTGATCCGCGGCCAGGGCGGAATTTCCGGGATGATCGGGCATTTCCGAACCGAAGCAACCCCTTTCCGCTGCGTCTGCGGGCGCTCCGATTGTCTGAACCTGTCGGCCACAGGGTTCGGCATACTGTCGAGATTGGGCAAGACCCACGGACCGTCCTTTGACCGCACGAAATTGGAAGACTACGCGGCATCATTGCTGAAAGTCGTCGAGGATCCCGGCAACGGCCCGATCATCGCGCAGGCAGGCAGATGCCTTGCGCCGGTCATTGACAACATCTGCAAGTTGCTCGGGCCTGAGATGATCATCTTGAGTGGTCAACTTGGAACAAACGAACACTATATAGCGGGACTTCGGACAGAGATTGCGGCTGCGTTCCAGGGTGATCGTACGTCGCATGTACCGGTTATAGCCGGAAGTATATCTCCAACATTGGCGGCACCCCACATGGCACTTCATGCATTCTGCTATTCTGATCGACTGGACTTCGGGCGGTTCGCCAAAGATGCCGGAAGCGACACCGCTTCTGAAAGAAGCTGACCTCATGGGCAACAAACTCCTCACATCTGTGATCGGTGCAGTCTCCGCCGCATTGGTTGGGCTTACCCTCTATACGGCTTATTTCGGAGTATTTCCGGACGGTATCCAGCGCAGCGCGCATCTGGCCATGGTGCTGATCCTTGTCTATGCGATGGCCTACCGCGACACGTTTGGAACCAACACGGGCGGGATGACGATTCTCGTGCGCCGCGCCTGGATCGCAGTTGCGCTGAGTCTGGGTGTTGTCGCGACCGGCCATCAACTCGTCAATTTTGGTTCGATCAACGCGCGCTACGGTGCGATCACACAAGTCGAGGTTTACCTAGGGATCGCCCTGATCATTGGCCTGTTCGATGCCTGTCGCCGGCGGATCGGAATGGCGATTGTCATCCTTGCGGGGTTATTCCTTCTCTACGGGTTATTTGGCCGGTATCTGCCTGCGCCATTCGGGCATCGCGGCTACTCGCTGGAACGCATCGCGTCGCAGGTGTATCTGGGCGGTGGCGGCATATTCGGAACACCGCTGGGGGTCAGCGCGACATTTGTTACCGGGGTCGTGGCGCTTGGCGCGCTGCTGGAACGGACGGGCGCGGGACGTGTCCTTATGGATTTTGCAACGGCCCTGACGGGGCATCTGCGGGGTGGGCCGGCAAAGGCCGCGGTGGTCGGTTCCGGTTTGATGGGTATGATTTCGGGCACTGCGGTGGCAAATGTTCTGACAACCGGTCCGATCTCGATCCCGATGATGCAAAAGAGCGGCTATCGCCGCGAAAGTGCCGCCGCTATCGAGGCGGTCTCGTCGACTGGGGGGCAACTGATGCCGCCTGTCATGGGGGCGGCCGCGTTCATCATGGCAGAATTCACCAGCACCTCCTATCTGGAGATAGTGAAGGCCGCGTTCCTGCCGGCAATCGTGTTCTATGTTGTCCTGTTCGCGATGGTCCATTTCGAGGCTATCCGCGAGCGTATCCCGATCTTGCGGCAGGAAGGGTCAGTGACGGACTGGTCCTCGATCCGGCGCGGCAGCTACCTGCTGATACCGCTGCCGATTTTCGTGATCATGCTGATCGGCGGCTATTCGATCATGCTCGGCGCGTTCTGGGCCGTCGCGTCCTCGGTCGCTGTCAGCTATTTCAGCCGCGAGAGCGCAATGACCCCGCGGCGGCTGATCGAGGCGAGTGTCTCTGCCGCAAACGCTGTGGTGCCCGTTGCACTGGCCTGTGCGGCTGCTGGAATAATCATCGGTGTCATCTCGCTGACAGGCGTAGGGCTCAAGTTTTCGACGATCGTTGTTGCATTATCGGGCGGCTCGCTGCCGGTGGCGCTGGTGTTGACGATGCTGACCTGCCTGGTGCTGGGAATGGGATTGCCGACAGCGGCGGCCTATATTCTTGTCGCCACACTTGTTGCGCCTGCACTGGTGAACATGGGCGTAGGCCTCATCGCGGCGCACATGTTCGTGCTGTATTCGGCAATGCTGTCTGCGATCACCCCCCCGGTCGCGCTTGCGGCCTATGCCGCCGCCTCTATTGCGCACGCCAACCCCATGAAAGTCGCTTTATTCGCGTGCAAGTTCGGTGTCGCGGCTTTTGCGATCCCCTTTTTCTTTGTCTTTGATCCGGCAATCCTGGGCCTCGGGGCGGCGCCGATGGGCATCGCACTGTCATTTGCGACAGCAATCCTTGGGGGCATTTGCGCAAGTGCAGCGATCATCGGCAGCTGTGCGCAGCGGCTGAACTTGATCGAACGGGTCGGTTTTGCGGCAGCAGCGTTGATGTTTCTAAGCCCTGACTGGCGCCTTGATCTGCTCGCCTGCGTTCTGGCCGGTGGCACTGTATTTTTGAACTCAAAAAAGGCGCGCACCTGCGACCACGGGTGATCCGCAATTCAGGGCGTGTACAAAAATGGTCATCACCAAGGGAGAGAGAGAATGAAAAAGACTTTGAGATACAGCGCGATTGTCGCCTGCATTGCAGGAATGCCAGCCTTGGCACAAGCGCAGGACTACTTTTCGATCGGGTCCTGCCCTGTTCCCTGCACAGCCTATACATGGTCCGCAGGCATCGCCAACGTCATCACCAACAACGTGGCCGGGGTAGAAGTGACGGCTGAAGAAACACAGGGCTTCGTCGCCAATATAGCGCTGATGCAAAACGGCCAGCTTGAAGCCGCGATGGCCACGTCCCTGTCCGCCTACGAGGCCTATACCGCCACCGGAAACTACGTGGGAACCGAACCGGGCAAAATCATGGCTTGGATGTCCATTGCGCCCGTGGCCATGCACATCATCACGCTTGAGGGTGGCCCGGTGAACACGATCAAGGATCTGAAGGGCAAGCGCGTGGGCATGGGTCAACCGGGTGGGGTGTCGATGCTGGATGCCGATATCCTGATGGAAATGATAGCGGGAGACGACTTCCAGCCCTTCCGGGTCAGGCTGGGCGATATGGTAGATTCCCTTGCGGATGGAAACCTTGATGCCGCGCTTTGGAACGGATCGTTTCCGCTCGCACCGTTGATCGGCCTTGCTGCGCGGCGCGACGTCAAACTGTTGCCGGTACCGGATGATTTCTTCGCTGAGCTTCAGGCGGAATACCCGCCCTATTTCCAACTCTCTATCCCTGACGGCACCTATGCTGGTCTGAGCGATGATGTGCCGACCTACGGCCTATCGCAGGGGCTGGTCGTTTCCGCAGACGTGTCCGAAGACCGCGTTTATGAGATGACCAAGGCCGTGATCGAGTCACTGGACGAACTCGCGGGCATTCACCCCGCCTTTGCGAAGGTGTCGTTGGACAATATCCTTGAAGGCTTCGGATCGCCGCTGCATCCGGGTGCCTTGCGCTATTACCGTGAAGTCGGTGTTCCCGGTATCGAGGATTTTGTCGCCCGCACGACCCGCTAAGACCCCTTTCATCACCACCTCCCCGAACTGCTGCTTTGCGGTTCGGGGAGACAGCACCAGACCTAATTGGAGACTGCATGAAACGCCCCAACATACTTGTCATTCAAGCTGATCAGATGACGGCGCTGTGCCTTTCAGCTTATGGTAAGCCCTATACCATTACGCCCAATATCGATGCTCTTGCAGAATCCGGGACCACGTTTGCCAATAGCTATTGCAATAATCCGGTCTGTGGGCCATCGCGGGCTTCGATGATGACGGGGCGTCTGTCATCCGAGGTTGGTGTCTATGACAACGGGGCCGAGTTTCTGTCTTCCGAGCCAACATTCGCGCATTACATGCGAAAGCTGGGCTACAAGACCACTTTGGCGGGCAAAATGCATTTCGTGGGGCCAGACCAGATGCATGGTTTTGAGGAGCGATTGACGACCGACATCTACCCGTCAGACTTTGCCTGGACCGCCGATTGGTCGCAGACCGACGAGCCCTATTCCCCATCACGGATGAGCCTCTTGAGCGTCGTCGAAGCTGGGTCCTGCGAGCGCAACCTCCAGATCGACTATGACGAAGAGGTATCGTTTGCCGCACGCCAGGAACTCTATAACCATGCAAGGTCCACGGATGACCGACCCTTTTTGTTGCATGTCTCGCTGACCCAGCCGCATAATCCTTTCGTCGCGGGCAGAAAATACTGGGACATGTATGAGGGGCGCGACATTCCCGGCCCGAGTGTGCCTCATATTCCCTATGCCCAGCGTGATCCTTGGTCACAGCGCTATTATCTGACCATCCGGCAGGATGAATTCGATATCACGCCAGAGCAACTTCACGACGCCCGCCGCGCGTATTTCGCTATGGTCAGCCACATAGACGAAATCGTCGGTGGCTTGGTTGAAACGCTCAAGAGCATTGGCGCCTATGAGGATACGGTCATCGTCTTTACCTCGGATCATGGTGAGATGCTTGGCGAGAGGGGAATGTGGTTCAAGTTCAACCCGTATGAGGCCTCGATCCGGGTGCCCCTGATCGCAAGCGGTCCGGGCTTTGCCAAAGGCAAGCGCGAAGAGGCGCTCGCGTCGCTGGTTGATCTGATGCCCACATTCACGGCGATTGCCAGCGAGGGCGGATTCGATGGATTTGTGACCCCATATGACGGTCGCAGCCTGTTGGATCTGCCCGACCGGGGCAGTAAGCAAGACCGGATTTTCATCGAATTTACGGGCGAGGGGCTTTATGCGCCTGGGCTGATCTGCATTGATGGGCGGCACAAGCTGATCCACAGCCGCACTGATCCGAAAATGCTGTTCGATTTGGAACATGACCCGCTGGAGTTGCACAATCTGGCCGATGATTCAGACCATTCCGCAATTGCCGGATCAATCTGTAAAGCGATCATGGAGCGTTGGAATGAGGCCGAACTGGAAGACAGGGTTTTGGCATCGCAGCGCAAGCGCCTGCTGGTTCAGGACAGCATGAAATGTGGGCGTTTCCCATCATGGGACTTTGCCCCCCCTTATGATGCGTCACGAGTCTATGTGCGCGGCGGGCTTGACCCCAACACAACCGCCACCAAGCAGCGCGCGCGCTTTCCCTACGTGCCGGTGACCCCGGTTCAGCATTCCCGGCATGGCGGCAAGTAACAGGCACGCATCCGATAGATGCGTCTGGTCGCTCCGGGCCGGAACATCACCGCAAACGGCTGCGCACCCATCTGGGGCTGAAACAGGCCACTGGCGTGTCTCCCAGGGGCCCTTCACCCCAATCGCGTGCTCTGCCAGCAGGAGCTGAAACGACGCAATGTCAAGGTGAGGGGCTTTCCCTATGACGAAGCCCTGCTGCACCGCGTCAGCGCCGTGCTGGTCAAGAACGACGGGAAATGGGCCACCGCCACGAAGGCCCCCATCAACGGCGAATGCCAGGATGCGCCCCCCCTCTCAGCAAAATTTCCGGACAACAGTTGCTCTATTTCTGGGTGGGGTCAGCATGACAAACAGGGTGGAACAATCGACCTCTTCATCTGCCCCAAACCAAAGGCTGCGGCTGCTGTTCTTGACGTCCGCTTTGGCCAAGAAAAGCGCGATCTGGGGCTGAAAATTGACGTGGTACCAATGACATCATACGATCTGGTCACTGTCGGCACCTCTGTTGTCCGGCACGCCACGCGGGCGGATTTCGCAGGTTGGTCCGTGGACTGCGCGGTGGCTTTGCAAATGGCGAACAGCTGATCGGTTGCGGGGCGGCCTGCTCTGGCTTGATTTGCGCTGTCCCTTTCAAAAAATTTGCGCTAGAGGCCACTCCCATGGATCAGACCTTGCCACCGTGCCCCGAATGTCACTCCACCTACACCTATGAGGCGGATTCCCTGTTGATGTGCCCGGAATGTGGGCATGAGTGGTCGCCACAGGCCCCGACAGAGTCTGGAGGCGAGGTGCGCGACAGCGCGGGCAATCTGCTGGCCGATGGTGATACCGTCTCGGTCATCAAGGATCTCAAGCTCAAGGGATCGTCCAGCGTGATCAAGGTCGGCACCAAGGTGCGCGGGATACGGCTGGTCGAGGGCGATCACGACATCGACTGCAAGATCCCGGGGATCGGCCAGATCAGCCTGAAATCGCAATTCGTGAAAAAGGTCGCCGACTAAACACCGGGTTCGGGCAAAGCCATTTGGCCCGGGTTCGATCCGCACCGGGCCGGGGACACCGGTTGAAACGCTGACATCCCCGATGGCGCAGTTCGTGCAATTCTGAGCGATCAGGCGTTTCACCGCGTGGGGGGTTCAGCTTCGACCGCAGTCCGCCTGTCACTGTCGGTTTTAACCTGTTCGGCGCACCGATCGCGGTGCTCGGTCGATCAGATCGGCGTCAGGCGGTGATGCCGTGCGCGGCCCGTGCGGCACTGCTGTCGTGTTCGGGGAGATCGCCGATTTCGGCCATCTTTGCATCTAGCCGCGCCAGCATTGCGACAAACACATCCCCATAGGCCGGATCGTCGGCGCGATTGCACAGCTCGAACGGGTCGGCATCGCAATCGAACAGCTCCCATTCGGGGGGGGCATCGTTGGGACAGGCGCCGATCTGGCCCAGATCGTCATTGTACCAATAGATCAGCTTGTAGCGCGGATCGCGCACGCCGTAATGGGCATAGGCGTTGTGGATCATGTCGGCGTTCATCCAATAGCGGTGATAGGTCAGCTGATCCCAGTCGTCGGGGGTGTCGCCCTCGAGCACCGGGCGCATCGAGTTGCCCTGCATGTAGGTCGGCACCGGGATGCCCGCATAATCAAGGAAGGTCGGCGCGAAATCGACATTGCAGGCAATGTCGCGCGATGTGGTCCCTGCCGGAATCGCCGCCGGATAGCGGGCGATGAAAGGCATTCGCAGGCTTTCCTCATACATGAATCGTTTGTCGAACCAGCCGTGTTCGCCCAGAAAGAACCCCTGATCCGAGGTGTAGATGATCAGCGTGTTCTCGGCGAGGCCAAGGGTGTCGAGCGTGTCTAGAATCCGCCCCACGCCATCATCAATCGCCTGCACCGTGCGCAGATACCGCTTCATGTACCTTTGGTACTTGAACACAGCGAAGGCTTGCGGATCGTCAAAGATGTAATTGCGCCCGGTTTCGGCACAAATCACGGTGATGGTCTGTCCCGGTTGCAGATCGGGCACCTTGCGGATGTGCCAACCGTCCACCATCAGGTCGCCCGATACCCCGGCCGGGCCTTCGGGCTGGACAAGGGCCAGATCCTCCCACACCATGTCCGAACGGATGCGCATTTTCGCGGCGGCCGCGGCGGCGGCGCGATTGGAATAATCGTCGTTGAAGGTTTCGGGCAGGGGCAAATCTGCATCCGCCCACAGATGGGCATAGCGGGGATGCGGCTGAAAGTTGCGGTGTGGTGCCTTGTGGTGGCACATCAGGAAAAACGGCGCATCCTTCTGGCGGGTGATGAAATCGATCGCCATGTCGGTAATGACATCGGTGGCATAGCCGGGGATGCGCCGCCGCCCCTCGGGGCCGATGAAGGCGGGATCCCAATAATCGCCTTGTCCCGGCACCACGGCCCATTCTTCAAACCCTGTGGGTTCATGAAGCGGGCCTTCGCCCATGTGCCATTTGCCGAACATTCCCGTGCGATACCCCCCGGCGCGCAGCGTCTTGGCGACGTTGGGCAGGCGGTTGTCGATCGGGGTGTCTAGCGTGGTGACACAGTTGACGTGGTTGTGGGTGCCGGTCAAAATCGCCGCCCGGCTGGGGGTGCAGATCGAATTGGTGACATAGGTCGCATCGTGGCGCACCCCTTCGCGCGCCAGCCGGTCAAGGTGCGGCGTGTGATTCAACCCACCGCCATAGGCCGAGATCGCCCGCGCAGCGTGGTCGTCGGACATGATGAAGATGATGTTGGGGCGCATGGCTGTTTTCCTCGGGTCAGGTCTGTTTCAGCGGCAGGGCGATGCCCGCAGCGTCGAAAAGATGGGTGCGACCGGTGATGCCCAGGCGCAGGGTGTCGCCCACCGCAATTTTCGTGTTGGGGTCAAACCGCGCGACGATTTCCTGATCCCAGCCGGTCAGCACATAGGCATAGACAGCATCGCCCAACCGTTCGACCACCGTAACCTGCCCGGTGATCGGCCCTGCGGCATCAAAGTGCAGCGCATCGGCCCGCACCCCAAGGGTGACGGCGCGCGCCGCAACCGGCGTGGCCGGGGTCAGCGTGGTGCCATCCGGCAGGCGCGCGCCGGTATCGGTGGGGGCAAGGGCGATGAAATTCATCTTGGGCGACCCGATGAAACCTGCGACAAAGGTGTTGGCGGGCCTCTCGTACAGGTCCATCGGCGGGCCCACCTGCTCTACCCGGCCATCGCGCAGCACCACGATCCGGTCGGCCAGTGTCATCGCCTCGACCTGATCATGGGTGACATAGATCATCGTCGCACCGCCCAGTTGTTTGTGCAGCTTGGAAATTTCCAGCCGGGTGGCGACGCGCAATTCGGCATCGAGGTTCGACAGGGGTTCGTCGAACAGAAACACCTGCGGGTCGCGCACAATGGCGCGGCCAATGGCGACACGTTGCCGTTGCCCGCCCGACAGCGCCTTTGGCTTGCGCTTGAGATAATCCTCAAGCTGAAGGATGCGGGCGGCCTTTGCCACCCGCTCGGCCACCTCGTCCTTGGGCATACCGTTCATCCGCAGGCCGAACCCCATGTTGCGTTCAACCGTCATGTGAGGGTACAGCGCATAGGTCTGGAACACCATCGCGGTGCCACGATCCTTTGGGTCCAGATCGTTGACCCGCCGCTCACCGATCGACACGCTGCCGCCGCTGATGTCCTCAAGCCCGGCGATCATCCGCAAGAGCGTGGATTTGCCACAGCCCGACGGGCCGACAAAGACACAGAACTCACCCGCCTGAATGTCGATATCGACACCTTTGATAACCTCGACCGCGCCAAAGTGTTTCTTGACGTTTTTCAGTGTGACGCCTGACATGGACTCTCCGATCAGCCTTTCACCGCGCCGGCGAGGCCGTCGATGAAATAGCGTTGCAGGAACAAAAACAGCATGACGACCGGAACGATGGTGATCGCCGAGGCGGCGGTCATGCCACCCCAGTCGATGAAATGTTCGCCCCGGAACGAATAGACCCCGACCGACAGCGTGCGCAGCGCCGGATTGGCCAGGGTGATTACCAGCGGCAACAGGAAATCATTCCAGGCCTGCAAGGTCTGCATCACCACCACAGTCACCACGATGGGTTTGGCCAGCGGCAACATCACATACCAGAACGTCTGCACCGGGCCGATGCCATCCATCCGCGATGCCTCTTCCAGCTCTTTGGGGATCTGGCTGAAATAGCCGGCAAACAGCAGCGTGAAAATCACGATGGAATGGCCGCAGGTGGCCAGCATCAGCCCCCATAACGATTGCGACAGCCCGATTGCCGCGAGGAATTCAAACACCGGAATGATGGTGAACCCCTGAGGGATGAACAGTGTGAACACCATCAGCGCCATCAGCACCGCCTTGCCCGGCACCGAGCGGCGACCCAGGACATACCCCATGAGCGCCGCCGCGATGGTGGTCAGAATGACCGACCCGACGGTCACGAACAGCGTGTTGAAGAAATACTTTCCGATGTTCGCCTCGCGCCAGGCGCGGGTATAGTTTTCAACCGTCGGGTTGCGCGGGATCAGGCCGCCATTGCCGAAAATCTCGGTGTTGGGGGTGAAGCTGGCCGAGATCATCCAGACCAGCGGATAAACCCAGACCGCACAGATCGCGGCCAGAATCACCGTGGTGATCGCCCTGCGGCGGCGCGGCGACAGAAACGGATCGCGCCGGACAGCGGGCATATGCGTAGCATCAGCCATGGGCCGGGTCCTTTCGCCGGGCGCGGCGCAGGGCCACGATTTGCAGCACCGTCAGCGCCATGATCGCAAGCCCGAACAGCACTCCCGCCGCACTGGCATAGCCCAGTTGCGGGAACATGCCGGGCGGCGGCGCAAATGCGGTTCGAAAGATGAACACCTCCATCACCTCGGAGGCAAAGAACGGCCCGCCCTGGGTTGTCGCCTGGATCAGCGGAAACACGTTCAGCGCCGAGATGGCCGAGATCAGGGCGATGACAAAGGCAAACGGCGCGATGATCGGCAGGATGATGAACAGCGCCGTCTGCCACCCCTTCACCCCTTCGATGCGGGCCGCCTCGTACAGTTCGTCCGGCACGGTCTGCAACGCGGCCAGCCAATAGATCAGGGTCACGCCCGTCCATTTCCAGACATAGATTCCGGCCAGCGACGACAGCACCAGATCCGGACTGCCCAGAAAATCAATCGCCCGCTGGATCACGCCGGTGTCCTTCAACACCCCGTTGATCGGCCCGTTGAACGGCGACAGCATCAGCGCCATGACAATGGCAATCACCGCCACTGGCGTGACCACCGGCAGAAAGATCATCGTGCGAAAAAGGCCGGATAGTTTCAGCAGCCGGTTGTTCAGGATGATCGCCAGGACCAGGCTGATGATCATCTGCGCCGGCACTGTCGCCAGCGTAAAGACGAACGACCGCTGCATCGCCGCGACAAAGAACGGATCACTCAACAGGGCGGCGTAATTCTGCAGGCCGACAAAGAGCTTGTTGGCATCGAACCCCGACCAGTCGAGGGTGGAATAATATAGTGAGGCCACAAGCGGCCAGAAGATGAAGGCGCCAAAGATCAGCAGCCCCGGCACAAGAAACAGGTAATCGATTCGCGCGGCCCATATCCGCGCGCAGATCCGCCTATCGGGGGGGGCGCCGCCGCCAAAGTCATCGTCGGGGGGGGTATTTCTGAAGGACATGATGTTCGTATCCGACGGCGGACGGCCCAGGATGGACGGCCCGGTGAGGCAAGCAAGTGAAAAGGGCCGCCGCCCCCGGACAGGCCGGGGGGCGGCGGAAATGCGGCGCCTTAGCCGGAATAATCGGTGGCAGGATCCCAGTCGGCAAAGACCAGTTGATCGCGGCTGACACCGGCACCTTCGGCATTGGCGGCGTCGATGGCCGTGTCCAGCGCTGTGTTCATCTCATCCTTCAGCGCCGAAAGCGTCGCCTGCACCCCCGTCAACTGACCGGCATACAGTCCCTGGATCGTCTGGGCGAGGTTCGGTGTGGGTTCCTGATACAGACGGGCCACGGCGACAAACCCTGCATTGCGCGCATAGGGCACGGGCAGGGCGCGCACCTGATCCTCTTGCAGGGCGATCACCTGGCGCGACCGTTCCGACAGATCGGCGCGGGCGTTCGCCTCGGGGAAGATCGCCGGGTCTGACGCGCCCACCACATTGGCCCAGGCGGTTTGCCCGTCCACCGTGCCCATGATGCGGAACACATCGGCCGCATGGGACGGGTTCTTGGCGTTGGCGTTGATGAACATCATGTTCTGCGGTGACGGCAGGGTGTTGATATAGGTTTTGCCCGTCGCGCCGGCCGGACCCGGCGTATAGGTGAAGCCAAAGTCGAAATCAGGGTTGTTCGCCTCCCAGATCGGGACGTTCCAGGGGCCTTGCAGGATCATCCCCGCATTGCCCTGCGCCACAAAGGCCCGCGCCTGGGGGGCATTCAGGCTGAGCACACCCGGAAATGCGCTGCCATCGTCGCGCATCGCCAGCAACAGTTCCACCGCCGCGACCATTTCATCGCTGTCCACGACGATTTCACCACTGCGCGGGTCAAGGCCCAGAGTGAACCCTTCGACACCACACACCGCACCCGCGCGCTGTGCCATTTGCAGAACATTGGCCGACCAGCGGCCAACCTGCGCGCCACCGATGATCCAGCCAAAAGTCGATCCACCGGATTTTTCGGTGATCTGGCGCGCCGCGCTGCGCATGTCTTCCCAGCTCAGCGGCGTTTCGGAATTGGGGTCGAAATCGGTCAGCGCCATCGCGGCCTTGCCGAACAGCAAAAGCGACGAAGACCGCCGGTCCGATGTGGAGGGCAAACCATAGGTCTTGCCGTCCAGCATGTTGACGCCCTCGATGAACGACCCAGCCGGGAAACCGGCCTTCCATGCCTCGAAATCAGGGATCAGATCATCCAGCGGGCGCACCCAGCCTTGGCCGATGGCCACTGATGGCGCCATACCTTGCGGCAGGGCAAAGGCATCGGGGGCGGAATTGTTGCGCACGCCCAGCGGAACGACAGTGGCGATTTCGGTCCAGGGCAGGCCGTCATAGATCACCTCTATGCCCCGTTCGGTGCTGTATTGCTCGAAAAAGGCACGGAAGAACACCGCCTTCTGATCTCCCGAATCAAGCCAGCGCAGCGGACCATCCGCCGCCGGCAACGCCATGGGCGCGGCATCGATGCCATAACTCTGGGCAAATGCTGGCGCCACGGCGCAGGCCAGGCCAAAGGCGCTGGCAGAGCCAAGAAAACCGCGGCGGGATATGCCGCTGGACCGTATCGTCATAAGTATTCCTCCCTTGATCTGCCCCCGCTCCCAAGGGCATTTGTTCTGTGCATGACCAGGTTTTGCGTTGCTGGTATGCAAAGAAAGTGTATAATCTCCGTCAAGCAATGCAAGAATTTTATCACTCATGATTGATCTGATGACCCATCTCTTCCGCCTTCAGGCGATCATCGAAGAGGGAAGCCTGCGCCGCGCCGCGCTGCGACTGAACCTTACCCAACCGGCGCTGTCCCGCTCCCTTGCCCAGATCGAGGAACGTTTGGGTCAACCTCTGGTCGAACGCCATGCGCGCGGTGTCGTGCCCACGGCCTTTGGCACCAAGGTGCTGTCCTCGGTGATGCGCCTGACCCGGCAATGGGAATTGGCCGAAGAAGAACTGCGCACGGGTGCGCCACTGCTGGGCGGGCGGTTGTGTATCGAGGCCGGGCCGCTGTGGCGCCTTGTCGTGTTGCCCCGCTTGATCGCGCCGATGCAGGCGGCCTTTCCCGACCTGATGATCGAGATGCGCAACCTGCAGCCGGGCCGCCGCATCGACCGGTTGGTCGAAGGTGAGATCGATGCCATTTTCGGTGGCCTGCAATTCGCCTCTGATCTGCCTGCGCGGCTGGTCACCCGGCCGTTTGCCCAGTTTCACGATCATGTTGTCGCCCGTGCCGATCACCCGCTGTTCGGGCGGCTGGACGCGGCGGGCCAGCTGCCGCTGGCGGCACTGCTGGAGTATCCTTGGCTGGTTTACACTGGCGATCCGATTTACGAGATCGAGATCACCCATGCCGTGGGTGAAAGCCTGGGCCGCACACCAGACATCCGCGTCCAGTGCGAATCGCTGACGACTGCGCTGGGGGTTCTGCAAAGCTCGGATTGTCTGAGCATCCTGCCCGATGTCGCGGTCAGATCGGCCATTGCGCCAAAAATCGCCACGGTTCCGGTTCAACTGGGACGGCGCAAGGCGCCCTCGGGCGTGATTTTTCGTGAAGAAATCGCCGATTGGACGCCGTTTTCCACGCTGCTGGACCTGTGCGCCGAATTTTTCGCCGATCACCCGGCGGTTCTGGACGCCAGCCAAACCGCAGCCTTGTCCTGAAAGGGCGACAGCATGACAGACACACCGCCGCATATCTTTCTGGTGATGACCGATCAACAAAGGTTCGACACGATCCGTGCACTGGGGGCCGACTGGATGGACACGCCCCACCTTGATCGGCTGGCCAACGAAGGGGTGGTGTTTGAAAACTGCTTCGTTAACGCGCCGTCCTGTGTGCCATCGCGGGCGGCGCTGTTTTCGGGGGTTGAACCGCAGGCATCGGGCGTGTTGCGCAATGGCCAGGTCTGGGGGCGCACCTGGGTCGGCAATCTGGCCGAGGCTGGATATCACTGTGTCAGCGTCGGTAAGATGCACACCATTCCCTATGATGCGCCGGCGGGGTTTCACGAACGCTTCGTGGTCGAGAACAAGGACCGGTTCTATGAGGGCCGCTGGTTTGCCGATGACTTGGACAAGGCGATTGCCTCGCAAGGGTTGGTCAAACCGTCGCGCGCCGGGTATCGCACACTGCCGGATTACCGTGACAGGATGGGCGCGCTGGACTGGACGCTGCCGCGCGATCTGCACCCTGATGTCTTTGTCGCGCGCACGGCGCGGTGGTGGCTGGAAACCCGGCCCCGGCCCGAACGGCTGTTCATGCAGATCGGCCTGCCGGGGCCGCATCCGCCCTATGACCCGCCTGCCGAAGATCTGGCGCCCTATCTGAACCGCGACCTGCCGCTGCCCGAGGTCAGCGCGGCCGACCTGGCCGGTCTGCCCGCCTATCTGAAGGAAAAACGCCGCCACGATGTCGAGGTCGATCATGATGCCGTGGCCTGGAAACTGGACCCGACGCCAGAAGAACTGCACCGCCTGCGGGCCTATTACGCCGCCAACGTCAGTCTGATCGACACCGAGATCGGGGAACTGATGCAAACCATCGAGCAGGCCGGGTATCTGGACAATGCCGTGGTGATCTTCATGTCGGATCACGGCGATGCCATTGGTGACCATGGGCTGAGTCAGAAATGGTCAATGTACGACACGGTGGTCAAGGTGCCGGCCATCGTCTGGGCGCCCGGCCGGTTCGCCCCGCAGCGGGTGGCCGAAAAGATCCAGCTGTTCGATTTCGGCCCGACGATCCTGGATCTTGCCGGGGCCGCGATGCCACAGCCCTGTCAGGCGATCAACTTGCGCCCGGCCCTTGACGGCGCCGTCTTTGCCGGGCGCAACACCGTGTTTTGTGAACAGGCCGGCGACGTGACACTGACCGGTGCGCGCCTTGTGACGATGGTGCGCGATGACACATGGAAGGCGGTGTTCATCGAAGGTGCGCAGGACGGCCAGCTGTTCAACCTTGCCGATGATCCTGGCGAATGTGTCAACCTGTGGGACGATCCCGCCGCGCGCCACCAGCGCGACCGCCTGCGCAACACCATGGGCGACTGGCGCACCGCATCTGTCCTGGCCACGATGGACATGCATGAGGGCACCAGATAACCGCCGTTCAACACCGCGCTGTTGCGTCGCCCTTCGGTTCAACAGCATTTCGATGTGATTTCGAACCGGCGGGCCGGGCGCACGTTCTGGCCGCGCCCGCGCCCGCGCCCGGTGGACGTGGCGCGACATCTGACCACCGGGAAAACCGGGGGGCTTCACAAAACATTGCTATTCAATTGACCTGCGTCATTCGTGGCGTCCCGGTTTTCTGCAAGGCTTGGGACGACAGTTCGATTTGGAGCCATGCAATGTCACGATTCCCCGAAGCGGTTATCTGTGCGCCCATTCGCACCCCCATGGGCACCTATAATGGCGCGCTGAAATCGACAGCCGCGCCCGATCTTGGCGCGACCGCCATTCGCCACTGTTCGGCACCGCACGATACGCACCAAGGGGGCGCTGTCGGAAAAGACAGCAAAACTGATGGTCTTCAGCCTTGTTCAGGCGGCATCAAAGAAATGGCTTGGCCTTAAAGGCAGAAATCAGTTGCCAAAAGTCATCGAAGGAATCAAGTTTACAGACGGTATCGAACACACCAACGATACCGAAAACCGCGCCGCATGATGATGCGCGTCACCCAAATTCAATCATAGCTCGATGGTCATCCTGCACCGTCCCGGCGCGCTGCCCGGCACGGATCGTCTCGGTCAGCAGCCACTCCACACCCTCCTCGCCAATGCGGTTGCTCCAGCGGGTCATCGACGAGGCATTGATCGGCAGGCGATGCTGAAAGAAGGTCTCGCCGCAGAAATGCTGCCAGTATGGGGTCTCCGCCCATCGCGCCACGACCGCCTCATCCGAGAGCCGAAAGGCATGCTGGAGATACAGCAGCCCTGCAACTGCGCATTCCGGAACATCCGGCCACCGATTCCGATCACACCCGGCCACCTGTTCCGACGCATTCGGCCACCTGTGACGCGTTGCCGTGAGGCAGCGTGTTTTGGGTATCAGGTCTGAGAGGCTGATCTAAAAGTAATTGAGTGAGTTCAGCAGGTTGTGATTCTGTTCGGTTGCGAAGCTGAACGGAGATCCCATGGCCTGGACCGAACTCACGA
>Ga0210015_1002523_pt1 | contig 16955 bp, 14 predicted proteins | sample CryGeymeta201522_FD_185471 | JGI IMG/M metagenome (GOLD analysis project Ga0210015, IMG submission 185471) | Groundwater microbial communities from Crystal Geyser aquifers in Utah, USA - Crystal Geyser metaG 2015-22 (SPAdes) (version 2) | ecosystem: Environmental > Aquatic > Deep subsurface >... | reverse complement strand
ATATTATAATGCTTATAAATCTCAAAAGAAGTTGGTTTGAAGACAAACTGAGTGATGGCGATACGGTTAGTATTTTTTCACCAGTAGGCGGAGGATAAATTTAAAATGAAGGAGGCTTAATAAATGGAAAACAATCAAGGAGAAGTTTATGGTTGTAATAAGAGAACTTCTCCAGGAAATAAAAAAAGATTTAGAGGTCTATTTAAAAAATGATCCAGCAATTGAGAACAAATGGGATATTTTCTTTTCAGTGTCGTTCAGAGGTTTAGTTTGGTACAGAATTTATCATAAGCTCTACCAGAGAGACCATAAATTAATAGCTAAATATTTATATTTTAGAACAAAACTCAAATATCAAATGGATATCCACCCCAAAGCAGAGATTGAGGGAGGAGTAATGATTGACCACGGAAATGGAGTTGTCATTGGTTCAACGGCTTTCATAGGAAGCGGCACAATAATTTATCACGGGGTTACGCTTGGCTCAAGAAGGATTACGAGTGGAAAGCGGCACCCAACTGTTGGTAGAAATTGCTTTATCGGAAATCATGCCTCAATCCTTGGTAATATAAACATAGGCAACAATGTAAAAATTGGGGCAAACTGTGTAGTACTTACTGATATTCCAGATAATTCTACAGTCGTAGGAATACCAGGTAGAATTTTAAAAACATAAGGAGGATAAAATGGTAAATATTGTTGGTATAATTGGCACTACACCGATTGTTGAATTGAGACAAAACAAGAATATCTTTCTAAAACTTGAATTTCTTAATCCAGGCGGAAGCGTAAAAGATAGAATTGCATATTTCATGGTCAAAGATGCTATCGAAAGAAATATGCTCAAGGAAGGCGATACTATAGTAGAGCCAACCTCAGGAAATACAGGTATATCCCTTGCCATGGTTAGTAAAACTTTCGGAATTAAAGTAATTCTTACAATGCCTGACTCACTGAGCAAAGAAAGAATTTCATTAATGGAAGCTTATGGAGCTCTTGTAATTCTCACAGAAGGGGCAAAAAGAATGGATGGAGCAATTGAAAAAGCTCACGAATTGATTGAAACAGGAAAAGCAAAATTAATGTTACAACAATTTGAAAATCCTGCAAATCCATTAGCTCATGAACTAACAACAGGACCCGAAATATTACGACAAATGAACTACGATGTTGATGCTTTTGTAGCTGGCGTTGGAACCGGAGGAACGATAACAGGAGTTGCAAGGATTGTCAAAAAATTTATTAGAAACATTAAAATCTTTGCTGTTGAGCCTTCTCAATCCCCTGTTCTTTCTCACGGAAAGCCTGGTTCTCATACAATTGAAGGTATAGGAGCAGGTTTTATTCCCAAAGTTTTAGATTTGAAACTTATAGATGATGTTATTTGTATCGATCAAGACGAGGCAAGGCAGGCTGCAAGAGAACTTGCAAGAGAAGAAGGAATATTAGCGGGACCATCCTCTGGCGCTAATATTCTGGGAGCCCGGTTAGTTTCGGAAAAATACAACTTTAAAAGAGTGTTAACGATCGCTCCCGATAGAGGTGAAAGATATTTATCTGAAAACCTGTTTACTCTCTGAAGATCCTTTTTCTTCTTCTCAGTAGTCAAAGGAAGGTTACCTTCTGTACCTAAAACTTTAAAAGACAAGAGATCGTTTAAAGTTTTGCAAGGAATACTATTTGAAAGAAAATGAAAAAAATATAAAATAAAGCTGGAGGTGAATTATGGTACAAGATCCTGTTTGTAAGATGATTATAGAAAAAGAAGAGGCAAAAGCTACAGTTGAATATAAAGACGAAATTTATTACTTTTGCTCTACCGAATGCAAAGAAGAATTTTTAAAAAACCCTGAAAAATATCTTGTAAAACCTAAAAGACCAGAAAACACAGGATGCTAAAATGCTTCTAAGAGAAGAATTTGAAAGGTACGACAGACTTATTAAGATCGATAAAATTGGCACAGAAGGTCAGATAAAAATTAAAAATTCTTCAGTTTTAATTGTTGGCGCAGGTGGTCTGGGAAACCCTATTTCACTTTATCTTACTGCGTTGGGAGTTGGGAGAATTGGCATAGTTGATGGAGATAGAGTAAGTTTATCAAACCTTGGAAGACAAATTCTTTATAATACTGAAGACATAGGCAAAGAGAAAGTTTTACTAGCCAAGAAACGCCTTGAATCTTTGAACCCTAATGTGAAGATCGAAATCTACAATGCCTGGCTGACCGATGAAGACACGACAACCCAGATATTTAAAAAATATAATGAGATAATTGACGCAACAGATAATTTTGAAACAAGATATTTAATAAATAAAACCGCAGTAAAATTAGGTAAACCCCTCTTTATTGGAGCCGTAGGAAGGTTTGTAGGTCAGGTAATGTCAGTTCTTCCAGGAGAAACTGCTTGCTTTAACTGTGTATTTCCAGAGAAAGAACACAAAACAGTACAGTTAATGACTGGAAGGAGCCTTTCTCTTGGTGTAGCGGGTACTCTGGTTGGAATAATAGGAAGTATTGTAGCAAATGAAGTTCTTAAATATATCCTCGGTATTGGGAATAATTTATTAAACAAATTATTAATTTTTGATTCACTTAATAATGATTTTTCAATTATAAACCTTGAGAGAAATTCTGAATGTAAAGTATGCAGATCTTTAAAAAATAAAGTTAACAAATAATATATATAATCGGATTTTCAAAAAATCTGATAAAAAAATTAATCTATTTTTATCAACGAAGTTAAAAAATTTATTATAATATTTTTGGAGGTGATAGATATGGCAAAATGGGAACCTTTTGAAGAAATTAAAAGATTAGAAGATGAGATCGATGACATCTTCAACCAGTTCTGGAGAAGTACCAGAATTCCTAAGCTCTCATTGCCAAGAATAAAACCAGGCAAGGAAATTGCTTCATTTGAATCGACTATGTGGAATCCTGCAGCAGATGTTATAGAAAAGGAAAGCGAAGTCATAGTAAAATGCAACTTGCCCGGGGTGGACAAAAAAGATGTAAAAATTAAAATCAACCCAGAATCTATTACGATAGCAGGTGAACTTAAAAAAGAGAAAAAGCAAAATGAAGAAAACTACTATGTTGAAGAAAGAGTCTACGGTACTTTTAGCAAAGTAATACCTCTTCCAGCAGAAGTAAATCCAGAAAAAGCCAAGGCAAAGTTTGAAAATGGAGTTCTTGAATTAACAGTCCCAAAGGCCGAGATTAAAAATTTTAAAGAAATTACACTTTAAAAATCCAGGGGGCTTTGCCCCCTTTTTAAAAACATCAAAACGATTTCTAAGAGTTTATAAAAAAATGTTGAATAATAAAAAATACAATATATAATAATCTTTGAAGTAAAACGAAAAGGAGTATTTCTTTTTTATTTAGAGATGAAAATTATTTTAAAATTTTTCAAAAAAGAATTTAAACTTTACGCATTAATTATTTCTCTTTTGTTAATTGTGGATTCGTCACAGGTCATTATCCCAATTTTTACAAAAAGGGCAATAGATGCAATAGCTAACAGTAACAAGTCACTAATCTTGAAGAATGGACTATATATTATCATAGTATCGGCAGCAATAATAGCGATAAGATATTTTTATAATTATATATTGAGATACTTAACTTTGAAATTAGATCATGATATAAAAATTTCATTATTTAATAAATATCTTAATCTACCAAAAAAACTCATTCAGCAATTAGAAATTGGTGACCTTATGGCAAGAGTAACAAACGATACAACGACAGTACGATTTTTTCTCATAATGGGGTTTATTGGAATAATCGACATCTTTTTCCTCGGAATAACCACTTTTGTAGCAATGTTTATTATGAATGCAAAATTAACACTTATAGTAATTTTGCCTCTCCTAATCCTTATACCAATTACTCTAAATTTTGGCAAAAAAATACATCTATATTTTCGAAAAGTTCAGGACCTTTTCGGAGAAATGACGGTGAGAATAAGAGAGGCTATTGGTGGAATAAGAGTCATCAAAGCATTTGTTAGAGAAAACTTCTACTTAAACCTGTTTATGAACATAAACGAACAATACTTAAGGGAAAATTTGAAACTTGTAAAACTTGACGGATTTCTTGACCCCACCATTAACCTGCTTATAAATATCTCCATGTTTAACTTATTAGTTTTCGGAGGGCTCTTTTTCATAAGAAACAAGGCAGATATAGGGACAATTGTAGCATTTTTCCAATATATTCAGACTTTAGCATGGCCAGTAATGGCTATAGGCTTTTCAATAGCTCTTTATCAAAGAGCGAAGGCTTCTCTTAATAGAATTGAAGAGGCTTTAAATATCAAACCAGAAATAATAGATACACATCCAAAACAAATTGAATCCTTAAAAGGTAATATAACAATAAACAAACTTTCTTTTAAATTTGGAGAAGATGAAAATTTTATCTTAAAAGACGTGTCAGTTGAAATTGATCAAGGGACTCTTGTTGGTATAACAGGACCCCCTGGGAGTGGTAAAACAACACTTTTAAACCTTATAATGAAAATATATAATACCAAAAGAAACACAATAAATATTGATAGAGTTGACGTTTTTGATATACCTTTAAAATTATTCAAAGAACAAATAGCATATGTTCCTCAAGAGCCTTTCTTGTTCAGCGATTCTATATTAAACAACATAAAACTCGCAAAAGAAAATGCAACCACAGAAGAGGTTGAACAAGCTGCTAAAATTGCAGATATTCATAAGGATATTTTAAATTTCCATCAAAGTTATGAAACTATAGTTGGAGAACAGGGAGTAACACTGTCAGGTGGGGAAAGACAAAGAGTTTCAATAGCAAGAGCGATTATAACAAAAAGGCCAATAATGATTTTTGATGACCCATTATCGGCCGTAGATACAGAAACTGAAAGAAATATTATACAAAATTTGAAGGAGTTCTTTAAAGATAATAAAATCACCGCAATAATTGTTTCTCAAAGAATTAGTGCCTTATCAATTCTCGATAAAGTAATCGTTATTGCAAATGGAAAAATTTTAGAACAAGGGAAACCAGACGAACTCCTTGATAAAAATGGCTATTATTATCATCTTTACAGAAAACAATTACTTGAAGGAATTGAAGTATGAAAAACAGATATATAAAAAGGTTTTTGCCGTACATATTTAAATATAAATCTGCAATAATTTTCGCGCTTGTATTTCTTGTGGTAGCGTCGCTTTTATCGTCATTAATCCCTTTTATTGTTAAGAATGCAATAGATAATTATATATCGGCAAAAAATTTGCAGGGCTTAATTAAACTTTCAATATTTCTACTTTTAATGATAGGAGTGCAGTTCATATCAAAACTAATTCAGATTTATCTAACTAACCTATCAGGTCAAAAAATAATGAAAGATTTAAGACATGACCTATTCCAAACAATGGAGTCATTTGAAATAGACGTTTTTACAAAAGAACCTTCTGGAAAGATTATAACTCGTATAACCAACGACGTTGAAAACATGAATGAGTTATTAACTTCTGGCATTGTCTCACTTCTTGGCGACATGCTTATGGTTGTATTTTCAATAATATTTTTGTTCTATATAAATTTAAAGCTCTCTCTCATTTCTCTAATACCTTTGCCTGTTGCAATTATTGCTGCATTATTTCTCGGCAATAGAATGGAAAAAATCTACGAAAAAGTAAGAGATATTTTGACCAGGATGAACATTCACATGCAGGAAAGTCTCACGGGGCTTCCAATAATTCAAACATTCGGTGTAGAAAAAACCAATCTCTCGAAGTTCAGTAATATAACAAAAGATTTTCGATTCACCTTTCATAAAGCTCAAATGCTGAACATTATGCTCAGACAAAGTATTAACGCTCTCTCTTATACTTCTATAGTCTTCGTCATTGTTTTTGGAGGTTTATTTGCCCTGAAAGGAACAGCTACCGTTGGAACAATCGTTGCATTTCTTGTGTATTTAAATCAGCTTTATGGACCGCTTGGTGACCTTTCGGATAGATTTTCTATACTCCAGAATGCTATATCCTCCATGGCAAAACTCGATGATTTTTTAACATCGAATAATGTAGAAAAAGAAGGCAATAAGGGATTTAAAAAACCAGTTCAAGGAGAAATCGAGCTTGAAAATGTTTCTTTCTCCTACGATAAAGATTCAATTATTCTGGAAAACATAAATATGAAAATTAAAAAGGGAGAAAAAGTTGCAATTGTGGGATTCACAGGTGCAGGAAAGTCAACAATTGCAAATCTTATATTATCTTTTTATGAACCTGATTCGGGTTCAGTAAAGATTGATGGTATTGATACAAAGATCTTGAATAAAAAAGAGTTGAGAAAAAATTCTGCAATTGTTTTACAGAATATTTTTATTTTTAAAGGAAGTGTAAGAGACAACATAGCCTTAGGCAGAGAAGATTTTACAGAAGAGAAAATAATTAATGCAGCTAAAGAAATAGGTGTGCATGATTTTATTATGAAACTTCCCAATGGGTACGATACAGAGCTTTCAACTGAAGGCAAAAATATTTCTGTAGGCGAAAGACAACTTGTATCTTTTGCAAGGGCTCTTGTTTACAACCCTAAAATCCTCATCCTTGACGAAGCTACTGCTTCTATAGATACCAATACAGAAGAAATCATCGAAAATGGTATAAAAAAATTGATGAAAGATAGAACATCAATAGTTATAGCTCATAGGTTATCAACAATAAGGAATGCTGATATGATATACGTAATAAACAAAGGAAAAATTGTTGAATCAGGAACACACAGGCAACTAATGCAGGGTAAAGGACTTTATTATGAGCTGTATACTACACAATTCAAAAAAATTTAAGAACTCCTGTCAAGAAATCTATTTTTTACCAAACGTTCAATAAAAAAGGGTAAAATAATAAATTTTAAAAAAGATAGGGAAGGCGACGGGGCACCTTCCCTGGCATGAATAAAAAAGGAGGTAGGTATATCAGCTATTCAACGATGAATAACTGATTTTTTATTGTGTACTATTATATTGAAATCGAAAGCTGTGTCAATAGTTTGAGAAAGATTTTTTATCCATTTTAAAATAACTGAGATACTATCTTTTCTATCCATATTTTAAGCCAGTTCTCGTAATTCTTTGCTATTTCTTGATAAGGCATAGTAAGGTATTTATCAGGTTTTACTGCATATACAAAATAATCTGGGAGTGGTGTATCTTTTACAACAGGAAACATCCATTGATGTCCAGGAATTTCCTTCTGGAAATCCTCAGAAAGCATAAAATCAATATAGTTCTGAGCCAATTTCTCATGTTCTGTTCCTTTTATTATCCCGGCAAACTCAAGGTACATCCAGCCACCCTCTTTTGGGATTATTGCTTTATATCTTGTACTCTTATCTTCTGTATAAAAATATGCAGGGTCAGTATCATAACTAATCATCATTGGCGCTTCTCCATTAGAAAAAGCAGTAAAAGCCGAATCCCATCCAGGATAAATATGGAAAATTGTCGGATTGAGTTTCTCCCAGTAATCAACAAATCCATTTCCTCCATAAACTGCTATAGTCCACAGTAAAAAGCTCATACCCGGCCCACTGGTTCTTGGGTCCTCTAAAATAAGTTTTTTAGCATATTCAGGTTTAACAAGATCTTCAAAACTTTTTGGTGGGTTTTGTATTTTTTCAGAGTCGTAGAGAATTGCAATGGAATCCGGACCATCAAAAGGAATCAACCTATAACCTTCATCAAGAATATATTCTGAAGGTATTTTATCAATTAATTTCGGCTTATAAGAAATAAATAAATCATTATCTAATACCTTTGAAAGGTCATCAATATTTACACCGACAAAAATATCAGCCTGACTGCTTCCTTTCTCAAGAATTAGACGATTCAAAGTTTCTTTTGAATCTCCAAAAGAGATGAAATTAATCTTACAATTATACTTAGATTCAAAAATTTGATTTGTTGCTTCAGGAACACCATAAGAAATAAAACTATCGTAGGTGTAAATCATAAGTGTTTCTGGCATTGCTTCTTTCTTCTGGCAACCAACAAAACTTCCAAAAACTAAAAAAGTAACTAAAACAACCAAAACAATTTTTTTCATATATTCCCTCCTTAAATTAATTTGATTAGTACATTTTCGAGAATAGATCTTTTGCATCACCTCCTTTGTTTCACATTTTTATTAAAAGATAAAAATACACTGTTCCCTGCCTTGAAATTAGTTATATTCCTCGTTAAACCTAATGCAAATATTGTACTATTTTCCAGCTTAACAACTATTTCACTCATACTTCCAAGATAATGAACATCAGCAACGATTCCTTTTAAAATTCCTCTCTTTTTAGAGAGCTTTATATCTTCAGGGCGCACATATAGAGTCTCTCCATCCATATTTATAGAATTAATTTTACCGATGAATTCTCTCGCAAATGAAGTTTGTGGGTAATAATAAAGCTCAACTGAGGTGCCTATTTGTTCGATACGTCCATTATTCATAAGTATAATTCGGTCAGATAGATACATTGCTTCTGTTTGGTCATGTGTTACATACACTATTGTTATTCCAAACTTCCTGTGAAAATCTTTCAGCTCGTTGCGCAGTTTTTCTCCAATCTTCGCATCAAGCGAAGACATTGGCTCGTCCATTAAAAGTATGTCTGGCTTTGTTATCATGGCTCTCGCAAGAGCAACTCTTTGCTTCTCACCACCAGAAATTAAATCGGGATATTTAGAGAGTATATTTTCGATACCAAATGCATTAGCAAATGTGCGAACCTCAACATCTAACTCTTTCTTTGATATATGCTTGAGTCTTAGACCAAAGGCAATGTTTGAATATACTGAGAGAAATGGGAACAAGGCATAATCTTGAAAAACAATGCCAATATTCCTCTTCTCTGATCGTACATTTGTGATATCGATTCCATCCTTAATAATTTTCCCTGAATCAGGGGGGATGAAGCCAGCAATGATATGAAGAATAGTCGTTTTGCCAGAGCCTGAAGGACCAAGTATTGAAACAAGTTCGCCTTCGTATGCTATAAAACTTGCCTTTATAGAAAAATCTGAATAATTCTTGCAAATTTCCAAAAGTACTATTTTTTCGTTCATATAATATTCTCTCTGCCTCTATGAAACTTTTCAATAAGAATAAATGAAATAATATTTATCACAGCAAATATTGAACCTAAGGCCGAAGCTTCCCCATAGTGCCTTCCGGAGAGGAATCTGTATAAAGCAATTGGAATTGTCGTAAATCTTGGCATATAAAGCATAAATGTGGCCCCAAACTCTCCAAAAGATATTGCAAAAGAAAATATCGAAGAAGTAATAAGGACATTTTTGAAAAGGTTCAGGTCAACCGCAAAAAAGCTCTTAACTCTGCTATAACCAAGACTCCTTGATGCAAAAACAAATGAATCCGAAGTACTCTGGACAGCTGGTAAAAGGGCCCTTAAAGAAAAAGGAAAAGCTAACAAAGTGTGAGCAATTAATATGGGGATAGGGGTATTCATCAAGTTAATAGGTGAGCGGAAGAAAATTATGAATGAAAGTGCAATTGTAATTGGAGAAATAGCCAAAGGGAGCATTAAAATTGAAACAAATAAATTCTTACCTTTAAAATTCGTTTTCAATCCATAACTTCCAAGGAGGGCAAACAAATTTGACAATAATAATGTGAATAACGCAAAAGCAAAACTGTTCAAAGTCACTCTTAAAAAGCTTGTCCCTAAAAGATAGGTGTAATCGGTACCAAAAAGCTTTGCAAAATTTTCTAAAGTAAACTTTGATGAAAATGGGTCCAGGAAAGCATAAACGATTACAACAAGAATTGGTGCAATGATTAAAAAAAATATCAATCCAAGATAAATTAAGCTGAAAAATAGGGTCTTTTTATTACTTAATATGCTCGGTGCGGGAGCGATAGATTTTTCTATATCTCCTGTTTTAACAATATCGCTTACCTTTAAATAAGTATAGATTACCAATAATGAAAATAATGCCTGGAATGTAGCCAATGCGCTTCCCATCTTAAAATCGGAAAACATATTGTAATATGTGTAAATTGAAACCTCAATCGTGGCAAACCTAGCTCCTCCAATAATGAGAATAATTGAAAAACTTAAGAAACAATATAAGAATACAAGAGAAAAGCTCGAAATAATAGCAGGGAGTAGCAATGGCACAGTAACTTTAAAAAAAACTTCTAAAGGTTTTGCGCCTAAACTTTTAGCGGCAAATTCATATTTGTCTGATACTCCTGCCCATGCAGCCCCAATTATCCGCAAAACCACTGGAAAGTTGTAAAAAGTGTGCACAAGGATAATAGCTGCAAATGAGTATAAGATATGGAAAGGTTGCTTAAAATGAAAAACGTCCATTAAAAATTTGTTTAAGAAGCCATTGTCGCCAAATAAAATTATGAATCCAAGGGCAACAAGAAGAGATGGTAGAATAAAAGGAACCGTGGTTAATGAAACTAAAAAAGACTTGCCTTTAAATTTATAGTGTGAAATGATATAGGCACCTGGAAGGCCAACGATAAGAGTAAAGAATGCGCTTATAAATGCCTCTTTAAAGGTAAAGGTAACGACTCGTAAATTATAAAGGTCGTTAAATATTTTTTTAAATTCATTGAGAGTAAAACTTCCAGTAGATGTAGTAAAAGCCTCTTTAAGCATTTTGAAGAGGGGAAAATAGAAACATAAAAAAAGAAAAATAAACAAGAAGAAAAAGTTTAAAAAAATCTTCTTTTGAATTCCTCTTAATAAAGGTATTTTATTAATTTTCATTTTTCCCTACGCTAGTATTATCTAGATCAGGTCCAGAGGGTTAGGCAAAAGCCTTCTCAGCATAACGCACCCCTATATAACCAAATCGAATAATTATATCATTATTTTAAAAATATTAAAACTAAAATTTTAAAATTTAAATAAATTTTGTAACCTATTAATTTTCCTTAAAATAAAATGTAAGATAGGGAGGCAAAAATGTTGGAGTTTACTTCTGCAAAAGAAGTCTTAGACTTCAGTAAGAAAAATTCAATTAAACAAATAGATTTAAAGTTCACAAACCTTTTTGGGGGACTGCATCACGTTACAGTACCTATTACCAGAGTTAATGAACAATTCTTAAAAAATGGAATAGGCTTTGATGGTTCCTCAATTCCTGGTTTTAAAACTGGCAAACAAAGCGATATGAAACTAATTCCAGACATAAATTATGCATTTATAGACCCTTTTTACGAAGTAAAAACCTTATCATTCTTTGGATTTGCATATCAAGCTGGTTCAAACTCATCTTTATCACTTTACCCTCAATTTTCTCTCTTTTTTAGTAATCTTTAAAATATAGTTTGGCTTTAATAGAAAGGTTTCTTAAGTTTATGCGGATAACTTACCCTTAAGTTTTAAAAATTGTGTTGGTATGTGGATAACTATTAAATGTTGTTTAATTTGTAAAATAGTTCTAATTATCTATTGACATAAATAATATTTTTGATATACTACTATTGAAATGTACATTAGAAAATCAGTACAGAAAAACAAAAATGGTAGAGAGAGAGTTTATCTTCAACTTGCTGAATCATACAGGATAGGGAATAATGTAAAGCAGAAGAATCTCTGTACATTGGGAAGGTTAGATAAACTGCTTGAGGGGTCGAGCTTAGAGCATCTCATAGAAAGCATATCAAACGTCATAAGAGAAGCAAAAGGCAAACAGTTCGTTGATATAGAGAACCACCTGTTTGTTAATGATTCATTTGAATATGGTTTTGCTTATGTTATCTCTCAAGTATGGGAGAAGACGGGATTAAGAAACATACTAATAGAAGTATTTGAGAAAGTAAAAGATAGGGAGACAGCAGAAAAAGAAGTTGAAGCAGTATTTGAGATGGTCTTAAACAGGCTCACAGAACCTGAGAGTAAACTTCAAGCATTCAATAAATGGAGAAAGAACTACTATCTTGGTGAAAAGTGGAGCAGTAAAGATTTAGAGATAGAAGCTAAAGAGAGAGCTTTCACTAACAAAATCACTGAGACTTCTCATAATACTCATGAAGAAGGATTAAGGAAGGAAGAGGATATTGACTCTTCTTCCCACTTTCCCCTTACCTTAAACGACTACTACAGGGCAATGGATACGCTCTCAGAAACTCTTGAGCAGATTGAAGAGTCTCTATTCTTTCAAAGAAGAAACCTCTTCACTGATACAGAGCTTATCTTCTTTGATACAACATCAACCTACTTTGAAGGAGAAGGAGAGGAAGATAGTATTTGTAAGTATGGCTTCTCAAAGGATCATAGAGGAGATAGGAAACAGGTTGTCATTTCTCTTGTTGTTGATGAAAGAAGGATACCAATCACTCATAAGGTATGGGAAGGTAATACTGTTGACAAAAAAGCATTCAGTAAAACAGTAAAAGAGCTAAAGAAGAGGTTTGGTATAAGGAGAGCAATCCTTGTTGCTGATAGAGGATGTGTAAGTAAGGATATCATAGATAGCATTGAGGCAAACGGCCTTGAGTACATTGTAGGGATGAGAATGAATGAGGTGGATGTTAGAGAAGCCGTTGAGAGAGCAGGGAGGTACAGCCATATACGAGAAGACCTCTATGTAAAAGAAGTAGTGCTTGATAACAAACAGGATAGAGACAGTACACAACCTGAAGATATTAAAAGATACATTGTCTGTTACGATCCCATAGAGGCCCAATACGATAGAGAAACAAGAGAAGAAGCTCTATCAAAACTACTTAAGGTAAAGAATGTAAAGACTCTCATACACAACAGAGTGTACAAAAAGCTCATAGTACCCAATGACACTACCTTTGAGATAAACAGAGACAAGATAAAAGAACTTGAGAAGTATGATGGTAAGTGGGTGCTGTTAACAAACTCTTCCTTACCAACAGAAGATGTTGCAATGAAGTACAAGGAGCTCTTTAAGGTTGAACAGAGCTTCAGGTACATGAAGAGCTTCCTCAAGATAAGACCTATCTATCACTATGTTGAGAGAAGGATAAAGGCACACATTGGATTGGTCTTCCTATCACTCTACTCAGAAAGGGTAATGGAGAACATATGTGGCAGTGGATGGAACTTCAAGAGAATAGGGAATGCACTGATTCCTCTAAAGATGGTCAAGATGAAAGCAAATAGTCAAACCTATCTCATAAGGACAGACTTGAAAGAAGAAACAAAACTCTTTATGAGGCTTCTTCACATACAAATGCCGAAGAGAGTAATAAAACTAACATAGTCTACATATTTCACCCTTAAAAATTGTGTTGGCTACGTTTTAAAATAAATTACCTTAAAATATTGATTAATAGTAACTTTCATATTTTTGAAGTGATAAAGTCGAGTTAAACCACCTAAAATTACCCCGCATATAAGAACTGCGGTTAAAAAAAGTTTAACCTTTTTCATCTTAGACCTCCTCTATTTTAATTTGATTTTAAAGCCCTTTTCTTGAATTTGTTTTCTTTAACCCTCCTTTTTAACCGTTAATAATCTTTGTTTTATGGTTTAGGTTCTTCAGAAGCTGTCCCCATTAATTTTCATAAATCTACCCTTTTGTCATCAGTTTATACTCTCATATCCCATACTTCTTTAAACAGAAAAAACTTATTCTTGTTATAAATATTTTTAGATTTTTGTCAATATATTTAAAAAAATAGTTTTTTATTTTGAAAACCGCTGGATCTCATAGTCGGGGGCCTCTTTTGTTATAAAAACATCGTGGGGGTGGGATTCTTTCATTGAAGCAGCGGTTATCTCTACAAACTCTGCAGTTTTCTGAAAGTCTTCAATGGTTGACACTCCACAATAGGCCATTCCAGATCTTAATCCACCTATAAGTTGGTAAAGTATTTCTTCCACTTTACCACGGTAGGGTATCATTCCTTCAATGCCCTCAGGTACCATCTTGTCAAGAGGGAGATTTTCCTGATAATACCTATCTTTGCTACCTTTCTTCATTGCGCTTAAACTTCCCATCCCTCTATAGGATTTAAATTTTCTTCCTTCGTAGAGTATTACTTCTCCTGGGGCTTCTTCTGTTCCTGCAAGAAGGTTTCCCAGCATAACTGTTGAAGCACCTGCTGCAATTGCCTTAGCTATATCACCGGAATATCTAACCCCGCCATCTGCAATTACGGGAATGCCATACTTAAAAGCTTCAGAAGCGCAATCCATTATTGCTGTAAGTTGTGGGACTCCAACGCCTGAAATAATCCTTGTAGTGCATATTGAACCAGGACCTACACCAACCTTAACAGCATCAGCCCCTGCTTCTATAAGAGCTCTCGTACCTTCTTTTGTTACAACATTTCCTGCTATTATCTGAAGTTCAGGGAACTGTTCTTTTATTTTCCTTACAACTTCAATAACATTTCTCGTATGACCGTGAGAAGTATCCACAACAACAACATCAACACCCTCACTTGCTAATGCTTTTACTCTTTCCAATGTATCCTTTATTCCAACAGCTCCTCCTACCATGAGGCGGCCTAGATTGTCCCTTGCAACATTTGGACGGTCAAAGAATGAACTTATATCTTTTATTGTTATTAAACCGACAAGATGGCCATCCCTGTCAATAATCGGAAGTTTCTCAACTTTGTGCCTTTGAAGAATCACCTTCGCTTCTTCAAGTGTTACTGGAGCATAAGATGTAACCAGCTTCTCAAAAGGAGTCATAAGCTCCTTCACTTTAGTATTCATTCTTTTCTCGAACCTTATATCTCTGTTTGTAATGAGACCTACAAGTTTACCGTTCTCCACTACTGGCAGTCCACCAATTTTATAATAATGCATAAGGTTTTCTGCATCTTCAATAGTTTGCTCCAGAGTGATTGTTACAGGATTAAGAATAACACCGTTCTCTGAAAGTTTCACCCTTCTTACTTCTTTTGCTTGGCGTTCAATACTCATATTTCTATGTATGATTCCAATACCGCCCTCTCTTGCAACAGCAATTGCCATAAGAGACTCCGTAACAGTGTCCATTGCAGCAGAAATAATTGGAATGTTCACTGTTAACTTCTTCGTGAGATGTGTTTTAACATTTACGTCTTTTGGTAAAACCTCGCTGTACCTTGGCACAAGCAAGACATCGTCAAATGCATAAGCTTTTTTAAATTCCATTTTTATCACTCCCATTCTATCGTTGCAGGGGGTTTGTCCGTTACATCATAGACAATCCTTCCCACTTCAGGTATTTCATCTGTTATTTTTGAAGATATTTTTCTCAAAATTTCATAGGGCATCATGTGCCATGAAGCAGTCATTCCTTCAAGGCTATCCACTGCTCTTAGTGTTACAACATAGTCGTAAGCCCGCTTGTCCCCCTTTACCCCAACGCTTCTTACGGGAAGAAGCACTGCAAAAGCCTGCCATATCTTATCATATTCGCCTGTTTCTTTCAAGATTTCAAGCATAATATGATCAACCGATCTTAAAATCTTGACTTTCTCTGGGGTAACCTCTCCAATGATTCTTATGGCAAGCCCAGGCCCTGGGAAAGGCTGCCTATTTAAGAGCTCATTAGAAATATTTAGCAACTTACCTATGTCCCTCACTTCGTCCTTAAAAAGTTCTCTAAGCGGCTCAATGAGTTTGAGGTACATCAAATCTGGAAGACCCCCAACATTATGGTGACTTTTAATTCTCGATGAAAAAGCAGAAGAGCACGCTGATTCTATAACATCTGAATAGATTGTTCCCTGAAGGAGATATTCTGCCTTAATTGACTTCGCTTCTTTCTCAAAAACTTCAATAAAAAGCTTCCCAATTATTTTTCTTTTCTCTTCGGGATCTTCTACTCCTTCCAATCTTCTGAAAAAAAGCCTTGAAGCATCAACCACTTTCACTTTAATCCCCATCTGAGTCAAGACTTTTGGCACAGCTATATCCTCCTCGCGAAGGAGACCATGGTCGACAAATATAGGAACCAGATTTTCCCCGACGGCTTTTGATACTAAGACAGTTGCAACAGTTGAATCAATACCACCAGAAATAGCTCCTATCACTTTTGAGTTTGAAACAGTCTTTTTTATCTCTTTAATTTTTGCCTCAACAAAGTCATCTATCTTCCACTCAGGTTTTGCCTTACAAACGCCAAAAAGAAAATTCTTAATTATTTCATTTCCATATTCAGTCTGACTTACTTCAGGATGGAACTGCAGAGCATAAATATTTTTCTCTTTTGACTCAAATCCAGCAATTATCCCGTTCTCACTTTTAGCAGTAAGAGTAAAACCCTCAGGCAATTTTTGAACGGTATCGCCATGGCTCATCCAGCTTGAAATTTTTTCTGGCAAATTATTAAAAATCTTTGAATCAAAAGTTTCTACAGATGTAAGACCATACTCAAATGTTCTGCCTCTTGCAATTTTTCCACCAAAAACTTTTGCTAATAATTGCATTCCATAACAGATTCCAAGAAGAGGTATACCTTTTTCAAGTAAATCGGTATTAACCTGAGGAGCATCTTTCAAATAGACACTTGCAGGTCCCCCTGACAGTATTATGCCAACCGTATCAGGCATAACAGAAACATTCTCAGGGCTTTCAACCTGTGAGTATACTCCAAACTCCCTTATCCTTCGCGCAAGGAGCCTTGTATACTGCGAGCCATAATCCACTACAATTATTTTATCCACATCATTGTAACACCTTAAAACTTTACACTTTATGAGACACTGATTTAAAGTTACCAACTCCAATCAAAAAAACTTTGAAAATACTTTTCAAGTTTTACTCTCGTAAAAATATTATAACACAATATGAAAAAAACAAATTGCCTAATCGTAATCAAAGATACTACGATCCGTGTCAAGAGGGTAAACATAGATTTTTGTTATCTATGTAAAGCAGTTTGTATTCTGACTTATTTACATAGATTTGATGGGCTACCAGGAGAATTTTTCTCATACAGGCTACCAATGC
>Ga0210015_1002509_pt1 | contig 16999 bp, 14 predicted proteins | sample CryGeymeta201522_FD_185471 | JGI IMG/M metagenome (GOLD analysis project Ga0210015, IMG submission 185471) | Groundwater microbial communities from Crystal Geyser aquifers in Utah, USA - Crystal Geyser metaG 2015-22 (SPAdes) (version 2) | ecosystem: Environmental > Aquatic > Deep subsurface >... | reverse complement strand
TTCCGCCACCAGTCGCGTCCTCGGCCGCACCGCCAGCCGCCTTCTCTGCGGCGACATAGTCCAGCGGTTCGGGCTGCTCGCGCCGGATGACAAGCGCCGCAGCGGGCGGCGGCGACGCGGCGGGACGCCTCACCGCCGGGGCGGATCGCGCCAGCCGCGCCGCAGGCGAGGGCGGGGCAGGGAGCGCCGCGTCCTGGGGCCGTGCGCACTCCAGCACCCGCGCCAGCGCCTCCTCCAGCGTGGCGGCCTCACCCTGCGTCGGACCTTCGTTCACGCCGGCTTTGTCGTAGACGACGAGCGCGGTCTCGACCGTCGTTCCATGCTGACGGAACGCGTCGCCGGGAAGGGCGAGGCGCAGCCGCAGCGCCGCCCGCTCGCGGGCCTCGCGCCAGGGCGTGCGGCCCGATCCGCTCTCGCTGAACCCCGCAGGCATGATGGCGACCAGCCGCCCGCCGGCGCGCAGCCGCTTCAGCGCCGAGACGAGATGCCGCCCGGCGATCTCCGGATCGGCGGTGCGCGCGGCGCTCGACGAAAACGGCGGGTTCATCGCTGCGAGCGTCGGCGAGGTTCCGAAATCAAACAGGTCGTCGATGAACGCCGCGTCATGGCGCGACACGTCCACGCCGAGCGCGGCGGCGGCCAGCGCCGCGCGTCGCGGATCGAGCTCGTTCAGCGCCAGTTCGGCGCCCATCACGCGCAGCGCCGCCGCGATCAGCCCGGTGCCGCAGGACGGCTCCAGCGCGATCTCGCCGGGGCGCACCTGACAGGCCGCCGCGACCACAACCGCCAGCGCCAGCGGCGTGGAGAATTGCTGCAGGCGCAGCTGCGCCTCCGACCGGCGCGACTGGGTCGGGCAGCACGCGGCGATGGCGCGCGCGCGCGCCAGAAGGCCTGCGGGATCGCCGCGCAGGCCCCCGGCGTCTGCGCGGATGAAGGCGATCACCTGGGCGGCTTCCGTCGCGTCGTAGGCCTGACGCCAGACCCAGGCGCCGCCCGCGTCCGAGCCGCCGTGCGCCTCGGTCATCAGGCGCGACAGCAGCGCGGGCGCCAGCGCTTCGCCTGCTGCGAGGCGGTCGGCGCAAGCGTGTGCGACGGTGATCAGCGCGCTGGCGGCGTCCAGCTGCGCTGTGGGGGTGACGCGGGTGTGCAGAGTCATGAGGGGCGGGCTCCTTTTCTCCGGCCCCGGATGGGGCCCGATACGCCCGCCGCGCCCCTCTGCCTCCAGATCTTCACTGCGCAAGACCGCCCCCGCCTTGCGGCGGCCCTGGCCGTCGAAAGGCGGGGGCGGGCGAAGCCTGCCCCGATCGGCAGGGGGGCCTGGGTCAGGAGGTCCCGCGCAAGCGGGACGCCCCGTCAGGGGCGCTCGCCTCTTGACCCAGGCCAGGGGCGGCACGCCCCGAAAATGCGGGGGTTTGACCCCGCTCGCGGCGACGGCCATGGTGTCTGGAAACTTCTTGGGATCACAGATGCTTGCTGGATCGCTGTTCACGCTGGACTTTCTCACGGAGGGCATCCTCAGGACGGAGCGTTGGGAGCGCCTCCCGGACGGCGCTCTCGAGGCGTTCGCGGAACGGGTCCGCCCGTATTTCGCCGCGATCGGGGCGGCGCGAAACCCCAACGAGGCCGAGACCGAGAGCGAACTGATATGGCCGGTCATCGAGGCGTTGGGATGGAACGCCTACCTGCCGCAGCAAAAGCTTCCCGGCCGCCGTCGAGAGGATGTTCCCGACCTTCTTCTTTTCGCCTCGCCCGACGACAAGAACGAAGCCGCAAGCCATGAGGCCGCGCAGCGTTTGCGCAGCGCTCTGTGCGTGGTCGAGTCGAAGCGATGGCTGCGCCTGCTCGACCGCGCGCACGGCCGCGTCACGGGCGAGGCGGGCGTTCCGGCCACCCAGATGCTGCGCTATCTGCGCCGGATCGACGACCTGACGACTGGGGGCCTGCGCTGGGGCGTGCTGACCAACGGCCGCATCTGGCGGCTGTACTTCAGCGGCGCGGTGTCGGTGGCGGAGGATTTTCTCGAGATCGATCTCGGCAAGGCGCTCGGTCTGCCGGGGTGCGAGCTTGACCTGCTCGACCTCGCAGGCGCTGGCATGGAGGCCGACGCCTGGCGTCGCCACGTGCTGAAGCTGTTTCTGCTGCTGTTCGGGCACGACGCGTTCATCGCGACCGACCATGGCGAGACTTTCCACGAGCTCGCACGGCGCGAGGGCCTGCAGTGGGAGGCGCGCGTCGCGCGCGATCTTTCGCGGATCGTGTTCCGCGACGTCTTCCCGCGGCTCGCCGACGCCATCGCCCGCGCTGGCGGCGTCAGTCCGGTATCAGGACGGCTGGACGACGTGCGCACGGCGGCGCTTGTCCTGCTCTATCGCCTGCTGTTCGTCCTCTACGCCGAGGACCGCAACCTTCTGCCGGACGAGAGCGGCCCCTATGCCGACTACTCGCTCACCCGCATCCGACGCGAGATCGCCGAGGCGCACGCGCGTGGCAAGGCGTGGTCCGACCGGATGTCGACGCTGTGGCCGCGCCTGAGGGCCGCCTTCGGCGCCATCGCGCAGGGCGACGATGCGCTGGGCGTGCCACCTTATAATGGCGGTCTGTTCGCGCCGACGGCCGCGCCGATGCTGGAGCATGCCGAGCTTCCCGACGCGGTGCTGGCCGATGTGGTCTTCCGCCTGTCGCATATGGACGCCGGCGACGGCCGCGCGCCAAAATACATCAATTATCGCGATCTCAGCGTGCAGCAGCTCGGCTCGGTCTACGAGCGCATCCTTGAGCATGGGCTGATCTTCGACGGCGACCGGGTCGTGGTGCGCGAGGACGAGACGGCGCGAAAATCCTCGGGCAGCTACTACACCTCCGAGGATCTCGTGACGCTGATCATCGAGCGCGCCGTCGGGCCGCTGATCGCGGAGAAGCGCGAAACCTTCGCGGCGAGGGCCGGGGCGCTCGCCTCCGACCGCCGCTCCGTCGTCCAGCGGCACGAGGAGCTGCGCCGCCACGATCCGGCCAGCCGCATTCTCGACCTGCGCGTCTGCGATCCGGCGATGGGATCGGGCCACTTTCTGGTCAGCCTCGTCGACTGGCTCGCCGACAAGGTGCTGGAGGCGATGGCGGAGGCCGAGGCCGCCGCGCTGTTCTGCGACTACGCCTCGCCGCTGGCCGAGCGGATCGCCGCCGTGCGCGACAGCATCGTCACGACCGCGCGCGAACGCCGCTGGCCGCTGGTCGAGAGCCAGCTTGAGGACCGCCACATCGTGCGCCGCATGGTGCTCAAGCGTGTCGTCTACGGCGTGGACAAGAACCCGATGGCGGTCGAACTCGCCAAGGTCTCGCTGTGGCTGCACAGTTTCACCGTGGGCGCGCCGCTGTCTTTCCTCGACCACCATCTGCGCTGCGGCGACAGCGTGGTCGGCATGCGCGCCGCCGCCGCCATCGACACGTTGCGCGGGGTCGACAGCCTGTTCAACCTCGGCCAGATCGCCGCCATCGAGGGCGTAGGCGCCCTGATGGAGCAGATCGAGGAGCGCACCGACAGCGACATCGCCGACGTCGAAGCGTCGAAGGCCACCTATGCCGCCTATGAGCAGTCGGTGGCCCCGGTGGACGCGCTGTTCTCGCTGCTGACCGCCGAGCGCATGATGGGCGTCATCGCCGCCGCGCCGAAAAAGGCGCCGCCGCCGCTGGCCAAAGCAGTCGGCAAGACCGAAGCGCATCTGGCGCGGCTGCGCGCGCAGCATGCGGCCTTCGAGAAGGCCGAGGCGCTGCAGGCCGTGCTCGCCCGCGCCTTCGGCGACCCCGCCGAGATCGCCATGGGCCGGGTGCGCCTCGCCAGTCCCGACGACTTCGCGGCGCTGGGGACGCAGGCGCCTGAGGAGGAGCCGAGCCTGTTCCCCGGCCTGACCGGCGACCGCCGCCGCCGTGCGCTGGCGCAGACCATCCTCGACGCCGCCGCCGCGCGCGTCGCCGAGCACGGCTTCTTCCACTGGGAGATCGGCTTTCCCAACGTCTGGTCGCAGATCGCCTCGGTCGCGCCGCGCGGCGGCTTCGACGCGATCATCGGCAACCCGCCCTATGTGCGGCAGGAGCTGCTGGGCGAAGAGGTCAAGCGCGCGCTGAAGGCCGACTACGCCGCCTGGGACGGCATGGCCGACCTCTACGTCTATTTCTACGAGCAGGCGCTGCGCCTGCTGAAGCCCGGCGGGCGGCTCAGCTTCGTCGTCACCAACAAGTGGCTACGCGCGGGCTACGCCGAGGCGTTGCGGGCCATGTTCGCCGAGCGCGGCGCGCTGGAGTTCATCGCCGATTTCGGCCACGCCAAGCACTTCTTCCCCGACGCCGACGTGTTTCCCTGCGTCGTGGTGGTGCGCCGCCCCGTCCCGGCCGAGGACGCGCGCGACACCACCGAGGTCTGCGTGATCCCGCGCGAGGACGTGCCGCGCAAGGGCCTGTCCGAGGCCGTGGCCGCCGCGACCTACCCCCTGCCCCGCGCCCACTTCGCCCGCGAGAGCTGGACGTTGGAGCCGCCCGCCGTGGTGGCGCTGCTGGAGAAGATCCGCCGCAACGGCGTGCCGTTGGCAGAGTATGCCGGGGTGAAGCCGCTCTACGGCGTCAAGACCGGCTTCAACGAGGCCTTCCTGATCGACGGCCCCACCCGCGACCGGCTGGTGCGCGACGATCCCGGCTGCGCCGCCATCATCAAGCCCTACCTGCGCGGGCAGGATATCGAGCGGTGGTGGTCGCCGCCCTCGGGGCTGCACATGATCGTGATGAAATCGAGCAGCGATCACCCGTGGCCATGGGCCGATGCGCCGGATGAGGCGGCGGCGGAAGCGATCTTCAAGGCGACGCATCCACCCCTCCACGCCCATATGAAGCAGTGGGAGAGTTTCGAGCAGGATGGCGTGCGGCGTGGCCTTCGCCATCGGCAGGACCATGGGCGGTTCTGGTGGGAACTGCGGTCGTGCGCCTATTACGAGGCGTTCGAGCGGCCGAAGGTTCTTTATGTGGATATCACATGGTCGCCATCGTTTTCGCTCGACACCACCGAGCGCTACACCAACAACACCGCTTACTTTGTGCCGACGTCCGACCCGTGGATTGCAGCGACGCTGAACGCGCCTGTCGGCTGGTGGTTCTCGTGGCGACGCGCCCAGCATGGTAAGGACGAGGCGCTTCGCTATTTCACCGACTTCGTCGACACCTATCCAGTCCCGGCGCCAGCCGAAGTAGCGCCCGACATTGACGCCCTTGCGCGGCGCCGCGAGCGGCTGGGTATCGGCGACGCCGCGATCCTCGACTGGCTCCACCACGAATTCGGCTTCGACAGGCCCGGCCGGGCGCTGGCGGCCCCACACCGCCTCGACGCCGACGGCTTCGTCGCCGCCGTCCGCGCCGCGCTGCCGAAGAAGCGCAAGCTGTCCGCCGCCGACATCGCCCGCCTGAAGGCCGAGCACCGCGACACCGTCGAGCCCGCCCGCGCCGCCGCCGCCGAGATCCTCGCCCTCGAACGCCGCCTGTCCGACGCCGTCAACGCCGCCTACGGCCTGACGCCAGAGGAGGTCGCCCTGATGTGGCGCACCGCCCCGCCGCGCATGCCGCTCGACCCCGCCGAGGAACTGCGCCGCTTGGGCGCCGCGCCGTGACCGCCGCCGGGCGAGGTCCGGTCTTTCCGCGCGACCTCTCCGCCGAACGGGGCATGCTGTTCCGCATCACCCATCGCGACAACCTGCCCTGGCTGCTCGCGAACGGGCTGCCCTGCGCCAGCGCCCCGCTGCGCGCGCCCGGTTTCGCGCCGATCGGCAAGCCGGGCCTGATCGAAGATCGCGCGCAACGGCGCGTGCGCCTGCCGCCCGGCGGGACGCTGGCGGACTATGTGCCGTTCCACCTCACGCCGATGTCGCCGATGCTGCTCAACATCAAGACCGGCTGGAGCGGCGTCATACAGCGACCGCCCGACGAGATCGCGGTTCTGGTCTCGTCGATTGGCGCGATGCAGGCGCATGGCGTGACGCTGCTGTTCACGGATCGTCACGCCTACATGGCGACCGCGCGGTGGAGCGCCGATCCCGCCGATCTGGCGACCATGATCGATTGGGAGATCCTGCGCCGTCACGACTTCACGCGGTCCGACGACTACCCGGACAAAAAGGATCGATATCAGGCCGAGGCGTTGGCGCACGGCCATGTTCCCGTCGGCGCGCTGCTGGGCATCGGTTGCCATTCCGCCCGCGAACAGGCAAGAATTCAGGAAATCGTAACCGAGGCGGGCCTCAACCTGCCCGTCGCACGGCGACAGAACTGGTATTTCTCATGATCGACTATCAGCGCGGAAATCTGCTCGACGCCGACGCCGAGGCGCTGGTCAACACCGTGAACACGGTGGGCGTCAGCGGCAAGGGCGTCGCACTGATGTTCAAGGAGGCGTTCCCGGAGAACTTCCGCGCCTACGCCGCCGCCAGCAAGGCCGGCGAGATCGCGCCCGGCGGGCTGTTTGTCACCGAGCGGCGCAACATGCTCGGCCCGCGCTGGATCGTCAATTTCGCCACCAAGGACCACTGGCGCAGCCCGTCGCGTCTCGAATGGATCAAGGCGGGCCTCGCCGACCTGCGCCGCGAGGTCATCGGGCGCGGTATCCGCTCGATCGCGATCCCGCCGCTCGGCGCCGGCAACGGCGGGCTGGACTGGGAGGACGTGAAGCCCCTGATCGCGAGAGCGCTCGCCGATCTCGATGTCGCCGTGACGGTCTTCGAGCCGAGCCACGAATACCAGAACGTCGTGAAGCGCCGTGGCGTCGAGAAGCTGACGCCGGCGCGGGCGCTGATGGCGGAGCTGATCGCCCGCTACGAGGTGCTCGGGTTCGACTGCTCGATCCTCGAAGCCCAGAAGCTCGCGTGGTTTCTCGCAGGCGCCAGCCGCCGGCTGGGCCTGGCCGATCCCATCGAGGGTCGCTTCATCGCAGACCGCTACGGCCCGTATTCCGACCCCGTGCGCCATCTGCTCGACAGCCTCGACGGCAGCTACCTGACCTGCGAACGGCGTGTGGCTGACGCGAAACCCTTCGATCCGATCCGGTTCCGCCACGACCGGCGCAACCGGGTGAGCGCCTTCCTGACCACCGACGCCGCAGCGGCCTATCGCCCGGCGCTAGACCGGGTCACGGCCGCCATCGACGGCTTCCAGTCCCCGCACGGCATGGAGCTGCTGGCTACCGTCGACTGGCTTCGGCGCGAGGCGGGGACGGAAATGGCTGTCACGCCGATGATGGCGGCGATCACGGCATGGCCCGGTCCTGATGGCGCCGCCGACCGCAAGCGCCGCATCTTCACCGCAGCGCAGGTCGAGACCGCCATCGATCACCTGATGGCGACCGATCCGATCTGACGCCCGCTACGCATGTGAATGAGTCCGTCTGCAAGGGGATGGTTTTACGATCGGCGCCGCTTGCGCGATCGGCATCTCGCCGAATTTCGCAGCCCATCTCGCGACTGGTCTGAAATCGTGAAAGCCTCCGGCGATCCCGGCGTCACGGGCAGACCGCAGCGCGCTGGCGCTGCTCGCTTTCGCAGACGCGCCAGGCGAGGAAGCAACCATCGAGGCGTCGCGCGCGACGCCCGTCAGCACGCAGCATCCCGACCGCCTCACAGGCATAGGTGCAGTGAGGGCCGCGACAATAAGCGATCAGATCGCGGTCGGCGGGGAGCGCGCCGAGGCGGTCCGCCAGATCGCTCACCGGCGCGCTGACGGCGCCGGGGACGCGCCTGTGGTCGTATTCCGCCGCAGGGCGCACGTCGATGGGCAGAGTGGCGCCATCGGCAAGGCGGGCGGCGCGGCGGCCAGAGCCATCGGGGACAGCCAGAGTGACAGCCATACCCGCCTTGCCTGCGCCAAAGCAGCCTCTAACCGCTCGCGGCGCTATGAAAAGGGGTAAGGCCGGATGAGCGACGGGGGTCAGGTCACGACCCGTGTGGCGGAGGTCGGCCGCATCGGCGGTGTGCCCGTGAACGTTCTGTAAATTCCGGTCTGACAAGAAAGAGGCCCAAGCGTCGGGGTCGCTGAGCATGGCGTATTCGCTGAAGATATTCGCGCTGGCGCTGCTGTTTGCGGTTGTTGTCTGGCGTCTTTTCGGCGGCTTCGGTGAAAACATGGTCCTTTTTGCCGGACTGGCCTGCGTCGCGGCGTGCATCGCCGCCGTTCTGGTGCGTGCAGGAACGCTTTCCGGCGCCACCAGCATCGGTCGCGCCGGGGTCTGGGCCGCTGCTCCAGGGAGCTTGCGCGCTCGCCCGCCTGCGGCGCAACCGGCGCCGCGCGGCAGACGATCCGATGCGACGCAATCGGCGATCACCGCACTTCGCGCCTTGCATGAAGGCGGCGACGCCCTGCGCGAGGCGAACCGGCTTGCGCAGGAAATCGAAGGGCGCAGGCTGGCCGGACGGAGCCTTCGCCTCGGCGTGGAGCCCATCGCGCTGCTCTACATCCATGGCGGCGAAGGTGTCGGTCTAACCAGCTTCGCGCGCAGGCTTCACCAGTTGCTGCAGGGCCTCGGGGTGCTCGCCGAGGGTGAGGCGATCCTTGCTGAACCGGGTTTGTCCGATGTCGCCGGAAACTGGAACGCCTTGTTGCGCGACGCGCTCGACCGGGGGTTGATTGCTGACGACGCCGTCTGGTTGACGGGGCCGCAAAAGGATCCGGCGCGACGCGAGGCCGCCGCCGAGTTCTGGCGCCGCGCGACCTCCATCGCCGTGGCGGCGAACCGGCAGCTCGTGGTGATCGCGACCGGTCACGCGACGCCCGAGCGGCTTGACGTCTCCGCCCGTCGGGCCGGCGCGTTCCGCGCCTTCCCGCTCGCGCAGTCGCTGTCCTCCAACGCCATCGCAGCCATCGCCGGCGAAGCCTTGCGCCGGGACGGTCTCACCTTCGACCACGCGCTGGAGGCTGACCTGGCCCGCCGTCTCCGAAGCGGCGCGCCGTCGGAGGCCGGTTGGCGCGACGCCGCCGCCGTCGCGACCCGCATCGAGGCCGTCGCCGCCGCTGCGGGCCGCACGCGCGTCATTCCCGAAGATCTGGACGCCGCCGAGGAGAGTGCGCCGGTATGACGACCTATGACCCCACCAATCCTTTTGGTCTCGCGCCCGAGCAGCAGACCGACCGCCGCAGCGACGAATTCGCGGGCGTCGTCGCCGAAATGCAGGCGATGGTCGGCCTGGCTGCGGTAAAGGGCGAGATGCAGCGTCTCTATCACATGTCGCGGATGATCGCCGAGTTGCGGTCACGCGGATTGCGGATCAACGCCCTGAACCTCCACATGGTTTTTGCGGGACCACCCGGCACCGGCAAGACCGAGGTGGCGCGTAAGGTGGGGCGGATGCTGAAATCCGTCGGCGTGCTGCGCTCAGGCCATTGCGTCGAGGTGGACAGCGCCGGCCTCGTCGGCACCCATGTCGGCCAGACGGCGCCGAAGGTCCAGTCCGCAGTGGAGCAGGCGCGCGACGGCGTCCTGTTCGTCGATGAGGCCTACACCCTGCTCGGCAGCAGCTTCGGGCATGAGGCGATCGACACGCTGCTCAAGCTGATGGAGGACAACCGCGACCGGCTGGTGGTGATCTTCGCCGGATACACCGACCGGATGCGGGATTTCATGCGCGCCAATCCCGGCCTGCGTTCACGCATCTCGCGAACCGTTCAGTTCGAGAGCTACGGCGAAGATCAGTTGATCGAGATATTCCGGCGCATGGTGGCTGCCAACGGCTTTCAGCTCGATGATCGCGCGCTGGCGGCGATGCGGCAGCTGATGCGCGACCATTTCCGACCGCAGGACGAGAATTTCGGCAACGCCCGCGAGGTGCGCGGCGTTATGGAGAAGGTCCTCACCGCTCACGCCGAACGGCTGAGCCTGGCCTATCCCGACCCCGCCGCGCTGTCTCGCGTTGCCGACACCGAACTGCTGACCATCCTGCCCGAAGTGGTCGAAGCGGCGGAGCGCACCCTGTGACAGCCGCGCAAGGCCAGGGGGACTGGCTGAAGATCAGCGTCGATCTTGCACACGGATCCGAGCGCTGGCGCACGCTGGCGATCTGCGGCGTGTGCCTGCTGCTGGTGGCGGCGACGGACGGATTTCGCGGCTCGCCCGCACCACGCCCTTCCGGCGCGGTCTCCGCGCCCCCGCCCGCCGCGCCAACCGCCGCCGCAGCCAACCCTGCGACCGCGCCCCCGGTCATGACGCCGATCGTGACGGCGCCGGTCGCGCCGCCGCCCGTCGCCATCGCGCCGACCCGGAACCTGCGCCCCGTCGCGCGGAAGGAAACCGCCGGCGAACCCAGGCCGTTCGCCGTCATCGACAGTGGGGTGCGCACAGAAACGCGCTCGGCTGTAACCCCCTTGAAGTGAGGACATCCCCCATGACCAGACCGTCATTCATCACTGCTCTGCTTTGTGTCGCGGCGCCGCTCGCCGCGCTTGCTCAGGGCCCTGCTCTCGACGCCGCCGGCCCTGACGCCCGTCTCGACGCACTGGAGAGCCGGTTGTCGGAGACCGACGCCAAGATCGACGCGATGATGGGGCTGTTGCAAAACCTGGCCGACCCGGCGCCCGCCGCCGCGCCCGGGTCTGCATCCCCGGACGCGCCAGAGCCCGACGCGGCGCCGACCAGGGCCAGCGCCCCGCTCAAGCCCGGCATGATCGTGCGCGTGGCGGCGTTGACCGAAAATGACCTGCTCACGGTGTCGCAAGCCACCATCGGCACATTCTACACCACCGACAGCGCGTTCGTGGTCCAGGGCTACCCGGAGCAGATCGGCTTTGACGCCGCGACGCCGGTCGGTCACGAAATCCGCGGTGTCTTGCCGGTCACCGAGGCGGGCGTTCATACCCTGATCATTACAACGACCGACCCCAATGGCGAGAATGGGTCGTGTGGATTTTCTGCAGATATTGCAGGGTCGTCGATCGTTTCCGAAAAAAGATGGGTCCATTCTAAGCAATCTGTTGCGAAGGCGGTTGATCTGAAAAGCGGCGAGTATGATTTTATGATATGGGTCGCTTGTAGTGAATATTTTCAATCAAATAAAGGATCTTTTTCTGTTTCAATTGTACTACCCGGCAGCGCCGCTCCTGTTCCCCTCGCCGAAGTGCTGGCGGTCGAAGACCGCAGCGGGCTATGAGCCGGGCTGAACAGTCGGCGGCGGCGCCTGACGTTGCGGCGCAAGCGGCGCGCAGCGTCGGCGGGGGAAGCATCGCCGCGCCTGGCGCGGCGGGCGAGACGGCGCCGCCCGGCGGCATGCGCGGCAAAGTCGTCGCGGCGGCGAGCGGGCTGGCGTCGCTCGCTGCGCTTGGCGTCGTCACGGTCGGGCTTCTGGCCGGCGGCGGCGACCGCACGCCCGACCAGGCGGAACTGGCGGCGATGCGGCAGACGCTCGTCGCGCTGCAGACCGAGGGACTGGCCGTCACCCCGGTCGCCGCCGAGGAGCGTGACGCCGCGCTGGCCGCCATGGCCCTGCCGGAGCAGGACAGGGACAGGGTCGCGGCTTCCGTCGCCTCGGGCGCGACGGCTCTCGTCTGGGTGACGCTGTGGGACAACTTTGACGAGGATGGCGACGTGGTGCGCATCGAATCGGACTGGATGAGCATCAATGTGCCGATCCTCAATGCGGTGACGCGGGTCGCCGTGCCGCAACCGGCCTCGGGCGTGATCAATCTTCGCGGCGTCGCCGACGGCGGCGGCGGCGTGACGCTGGCCTTCATCGTCGGAGAAACGAGCCTGCCGCTACCGCCGATGGGCGTGGGCCAGGCGATCGGGATCAAGGTCCGCTGATGGCGTGGGGGCGCGGACTGCTCGCGGCTGTGCTTGGCCTCTTTTTGCTCGCGATGGCGCCGATGCTGGCGGCCGATTTGCCTCGACCGACGACCGACGGTTGCGGCGGTTTCGGCGCAGCGCAGGCGCAGGGCTTCTGCAGCGCGCAGGGCCCAAGCCGCGCCTTGACCCCGGTCACGGTCACCAGGGTGCCGGCCTGGCGATGCTTCGCCAATATCTTCGATCCGTCGTCTCCGGCGGTCTCCGCCTGCATCGGCGGCTGGGCGCTGTCGCAGACGCTGTTCGGCTATGGGATCGCCGAGTGGGCCGAAATGCTGTTCTACGTCAACTGCGGCGCGCTGGGGCTTTCGATCTTTGTGATGGTTGTCTTCCGTTCCGTCAGTGGCGAGGCTGAATGGTTTGAACGCGCCTTGACGATGCTGGTGCTGATCCCGATCACCTACACCGCCTCCACCGAGTTGAATCGGCTCGCATCGTGGATCGACGTGGCGCTCGCCTGCTCGATCGTGAACTTCCAGTTCGTCGACGCAGCGATGCTGATGGGGCTGGCTTTGCTGGTGGCATTCCTGATCCCGCTGAATCTGATCGCCCTGCTGCGGCCGTCAGAAGCTTTCCGCATGGCCGCGCAGCTTGTCGTCAAGCCAGTGGAGGGCGCCGTCTCATTCGTCACCAGCGCGCTCGTTCGGACTTTCAGTCGCTTCACGAAAACGTGAGATCAGGGGAATCGCGCTCTTCAGATTGCGTCGAGGCCCGCCACGCGTTTCGGCAACCTGGCGTTGAAGATGAGCATTGCCGCTGAGCTTGTCCCGAGGCGATCAATCTTTTGAACCGGGCGTTACTCGGGCAAGCAACATCGGAAACAACGCCGCGAAGGCCACCGCGACCGGCGGCGCAGACAGCGTCCGGATCAGCATTTCCGGAGCTGCCTCACGGTTTGGCGACCCTTCGCAGTCATCCCGTCGCCAACTGGGCCGACCATCTTCGTCGATCAGCGCCTCCGGCTCCTGTCCTGCGGCACGAGCGGGGGGATGCTCCATTTCATGGGCGTCCACGGACATCTTACCGATATTCGCGTCCTGATCGACCGTCTTTTCGAAGTCGCCCGGCGCAGCGCTGATATCATCGTCGTCGAAATCATCCAGGAGACAGGGATCGATTTCATCGTCGTCGTGGCGCGCAAAGGCCTCGAACCCGGCGAAGGCCATCGCTTCGAGAAGCGCGCCAAAAGCCCTCACGGCCTGCACGTCATCTGCGGCGACGGCGGCCGCCTCCATCATATCTGCCCGGTGGTGCGCCAGCATGGCGGCGTCCGCAAGAAGCGGCGCGCTGGCGCGAACGCGACCGGGGAGTCGGTTGAGCAGCCATGCGAGGGACGCCATCTCGCATTCCCCGATGCGCCATGGCTCAGGCGGGCCGCCGCAGGCCACGCGCCAGGCCCCCGTCGCCAAGCCGATGCGCATCACCGCGACTACCGCTGCGGCTTCGCGCCAGGTGCTGCAGGAAAGATCGACGACGGCCGCCTGCGCCAGCAGCGTGGCGATCAGACCGCCGACCGCGCCGTTCGCGGGCATATGGCTCGGCGCGCCCTCGACCCTGCGCCACGGACTGCGCCATTCCGGCGCCGGCGGCGTGTTGGCGATGATGCGCTCCTCCGCCGCTTCTGGCATAGGCGCATTCGTCGCTCCGGGCACACCGCAGCGGCAGAAAGCCAATACGCCGGGCGTCTGTCGATCGGGCGATTGCCAATCATGGAAATAGACCGCGTCGACGGCGACCTGCGCAACCGCGTCCCGTAGAGAGAGCGCGTTGTCCTCGGCGGTCTGGAAGCGCAACCGCCGTTCGACATCGTCGATGATGTTATCGCCGTACAGAATTTTAAACATGTTGGTGTCCAATTTTTGACCGGAGGTTGGTTGGAGGTCACGCTTTTTCGGGGATCACGCGGCTACGGACTGGAAGGCGATGAAACCGATCAGCCTGCGGATCTCTGTGAGGGAACGCGCGGGAGGGCGCAGAATCCCACTCTCCGAGTCGACAGCGACGACAGCGGCGTGCCCGCCGATGGACAACAGGCCCCCAACATGGAATTCTGGCCAGCCCCCGCCCGCCAGCGTCGGATCGTAGACGATCCGATCTCCGTCGGAATGCCGATCAAGGAGAAGTTCGGCGTAGCCGCCGGTCGTAAGTCGGCGCGCCAATTCCGGCAAGATAATGATCGGAGCGGTGAACAGAAGCCGGAAGGCCGGTTGGATCAGGATCACCTGCATGTTGAAACTTGGCATGGAAAGTCGCCGGGCGGGTTTGATCGACAGGAGTGTGCTCATCTCTCATCCCTTGTTGCTGGTTCTGGCATCAAAAGGGCGGGAACATCCCCAGCGTGACCGGCGCGCTGAAGATTTTTTTCCTGCGCTGATCGTGGGGGCCCACGGCCTGGCCGCCATGAGCCCCAAGCAGCCGTTAGCGCAGCGCCTCGAGATCGGCGCGGGCGCGACCGAGGTTCTGCCGTTCGGCGGGTGACAACCGTTCCTTGCGAGGGTCCGTCTCGCGCGCGATCGCGGCTCGCACAGCCATCCGCCGTTCCGGTGACAGCGCGTCCACTCCGCGCAGCACCTGCTTGAAATGAAGCGCCGTCTCGGGCGTTGAAAACCTCGTGTTCAACCTGGTGGCGTCAACCGGCGCACGGCTTTCTTTTCTGTACCGCGCCAGCATCAGCCACGCCTGCCGTTTGATGGTCAGTTTCACATATCCTTCGAGATTCGAAGACCTTTCGACTGCCGACGCCAGTTCGCCACGAAGGTGCTTGCGCCAGAGAATGACGCACACTTCCTGTTCGAGGTCTTCGATGATGCTGGCGTCAACGTGGCGTCCAACGCGCCGCCTGTATGATTTGGCTGCGGTGCGAACAGCATTATGAACGCGCGCGAAATCGATCCCCGGGTTGGGAATGCGGTGAACCATCGGCTCTCTCCTGATGTGGTGGGAGAGCCCGCGTTCGTTCGGTTCTTGTCTGTTACTTAGACGTCACCGTCCGCGCGGGCTTCATAAAGGAAGTCCGCGCGGACGGTGACGTCGTCCCACCATTGAAATGGAGCGGCGCCTTGACGTTGCTTCTTAAGAATCTTGTCTATCTATAAGGAAAGGTATTTTGGACAGTATTTTGTTAACTATCTGATATTATTGATAAAATCGTACCCCAGCCCAATACAGCAGGTCAGTCTTGGGACAATTCCTGTCCTGTACTTTTCCTGTGTCGGCACAGGATGCTGTTCGATTCAGCCACCATAACAAGGCAGGTGACCAAATCGCGCGCAGGACGGACAACGCAATCTTTCTTCTCAGCCCGATCACACGCCGATCGCACGCGCTGACCGCCAGCGTCGGCAACCAGAACAATTCGCGTGCACAACCGATTCAGTATTTTCTGAGACCTTCTGTACCTATGACAGCTCCACACGCAGCCTCGCCTTTGAAAACACATGAGGCCCGACCGTGCGTCGCCACGAACGACGGATTGACGACCCGGACTGCGCGCGCGTTGATCGAGACGCACGTGTCGCTATCGTGGCTGATAGAGGGATGGCTGCCTGAGGGCGGATTAGCGCTGCTCTACGGGCCGCCTGGCATCGGCAAGAGCTTCGTCGCGCTCGATCTGGCTCTCAGCGTCGCCGCTGGTCTGCCCTGGCCAGACCCGGAGGCGGCGGCGACCGCAGCCGCCCACCCGGTGCTCTACTGGGCCGGTGAGGGCGAATACGGCTACGGTCTGCGCCTTCGCGCCTGGCTGAAGACCCATGGACTAAAAGTTGAAGCCCTCGGCGAGCGTTTCGAAATGCTGGAGGGTCGCCAATACGATCTGTCGCGCCTGAACGACCGGCAGCTCGACGCGATCGAGCGCCAATTGGAAACACGCCGTGAGCGCCATGGCGCGACCCCGTTGCTGGTGGTGGACACCATCGCGGCGCTGTCGCCCAGTCTCGACGAGAACAAGGCGGAGGCGGTAGGCGCACTGATCGCGGCGTGTAAGCGATTGATCGCGGGACATGAGCGTCCGAAAGCGACGATAGTTCTGGTGCATCATACCGGCAAAATGAGCCTGAACGGCCCGCGCGGGCATTCCCGTTTCACCGGTGATCCGGACGTCGTGATCCGCATGCAGAGCATCGAGGCCAAAAGCGCAAAGAACGACGTTGCGCGCGTGCGTCTCACGGTCGACAAGCAGCGCAACGCGGAGCCGCCACCGCAATTGATGATGCGCCTGGAGCGGATCAAGATCGACGCGAACGGCGCCGCACTGGCGCCGCGCATCGAGCGTGTCGCTCCGGTGTCCGAGGCCGCCCTGGTTCGGAGCAAACTGACCCGCTCTCCGGTGGAGATGAGTGATAGCGGAAAGCGGCTTTGGGCGGTGTTGCGTGTTCTGTCAGTCGACGCCACCGTAAAAATCGCGCGCAGCAAGATTACGAGCCATTTGGTCAAAGAATATAACATGAAGGGAGGCGATAAAGGAGAATATCGTGGGCTCAGTAAAAATAATATTCGCGCTAAACTTGAGGAACTGAAACAATTTGGAATAATTTCGATCAGAAACGATGTTGTACATTTGCGATCTTTGCCCGAGACCGACGCGGCGTCAGGATGACCTCCAATGGGACAGATGCGGGCCTGAGCACATTTCGGCTTCGGCCAAGATCCAGACTTACCGCTCATTTTGCGGCGGTGGCTTCTATCCGGTCCAGTGTCGCCCAAAGCGCCTGCGCCTGCCGTTCGGTCAGCGGCCGTTCCTCCGCCAGCAGCCTGAGAAGGAATGCGCGATCACGCCTGGTTGTTTCGCCGCCAGTCGGCGTCACAGGGCAAATGGCGCGCATCAATCGTCCGCGATCATAGTCATTGCCGCCGCGCCGACGTTCTTCGTCACGGCGGGCGGCGCGTTCGAGGCCTGCCAGATAACGCTCCACACCAACGGCAGCGCGCTCGAGGTTCGCCATCGCTAGCAACTGACCGTCAGTTGGTCCGTCGCGACCGCACGAACCGGCGATTTTAGCATGCGTCGCGCGCATATCTGCGATCTTTGGGAACGGCGGTGCAAAACTCGGCCACGGTAGCGGCGGGATAACCCTGCTTCGGGCGGCGTAAAAACCGGCCACTTTGCTCTTCGTGCAGCAGCATGGAGGGCTTGGAGATCTACACCGTGGAACT
>Ga0210015_1002502_pt1 | contig 17025 bp, 13 predicted proteins | sample CryGeymeta201522_FD_185471 | JGI IMG/M metagenome (GOLD analysis project Ga0210015, IMG submission 185471) | Groundwater microbial communities from Crystal Geyser aquifers in Utah, USA - Crystal Geyser metaG 2015-22 (SPAdes) (version 2) | ecosystem: Environmental > Aquatic > Deep subsurface >... | reverse complement strand
GAAAAAGGAGCAGGATTTTATGCCTTATATCGAGATAGACGGACTCAAGAAATACTATGAGATTTACGGTGAGGGTGAAACCATCGTCTTCCTGCACCACGGGTTCGGCTGCAGCAAAATGTGGAAAGAGATATACCCTTCCTTTATTGAACTGGGATACAGGGTGGTTATCTATGACAGAAGGGGCTATGGGCTCTCCGATCCAGGCTCGGATTTTTTCACATTTTACGTCAGCCCGTCCTTCAGGGCCCAGTCGGTTCAGGAACTCTTCAGATTAAGGGAGGAACTCGGTCTGGATGTCTTTCACCTCGTTGGCCAGTGCGAAGGAGGCGTTGTGGCAATAGATTATGCTACGGCCTGTCCTACCCACGTAAGAAGCGTCACCACCTCAAGCACCCAGTGCTTTAGTAATGTCACAATGAGGGAGTTCAACGCTGAAAAGTTCCAGAAATCCTTCCGTGAGCTTGATCCACAGCTTCAGAAAAAGCTCTTTGACTGGCATGGAGATCAAAGGGCCGAAAGATTCTTTGAGCAGTTCCGGACGGAGGGAGGGGCCTATGGATCGGATATCTTCGATCTCAGGCCGGTTCTTCCTTACGTCCATTGTCCGGCCCTTGTGCTTTTTCCCGACAGGAGCTTTCTCTTTGAGGTAGAGCAGGGAGTTAACTTCTACAGGCACCTGAAGAAAGGAGAACTTGCGGTGCTGCCGCGCTGCGGCCATAACACCTATGAGCAGAAGCCCAAGGAGTATGTCGCGATCGTTTCTGATTTCTTGAGGGGAACAAGGGGGGCGGCAAACGACCAGGCGCAGCTTATGGCCACATGCGTGGCACCAGGCAAAAGCTCATGATGCGGGCTTGATATATCAATAGGAGTCCCCTGGTGTCATCCATCTCAAGTCACGCACAACCTTCAAGAGTGAGGGCAGGGCTATCATCGGAAGTAGGAACAACCAAGCTTCAAGGTCTGGTTCCGGAAAGAAGTGTTTCTTCCTTTTCATCCACCTGCAAGGGGCTCCATGTAAGCTTCGACTCGAACTGTGTCACCGTCCCTGAGTCTTCTCTTCAACCCTTCCGGCAATTGAAAATGGCTCTTTCCATTAATGTAAACATGACGGAGGTCATCCCCCATCTCTCCACCCTCAGTAAACCTCAAATACGGGCACCTGTCAGATAGCTTCTGTAAGACGTCCCTTAGGGTATCCTCATCATCCTTTATGTTTACTTCTACCGGAGGTTCAAAGACGTCCTTTATGAAAAGGTTTGAATCAACAGTCACCTTTATTGTCATTTTCTCCACCTCCCCCAAGCGTTCATAAACCAGTTTGTCTCGCCTTCGAAGATAAAAATCCTCTTTCAATCTCTTCACTGTTTCCGAAAGCTTTTTCGGGGTCGGCATCGTCTCTTAGCAATAAGCCCGGTCTGCTCTTCTCGGCTGCGATTGCAACCCCGATGAAACAGCGTCGTGTATTTTCACGGTAAACGCTCATGACAGAAATATTTTGTCGCCCCCGCAAATGAAAATCCTCCTCCGGCTCTGCACTTTGCGAGGTCGAGGATTTCCCTTCCCCCCGCTCGGGGGAGGGTCGGGGTGGGGGGTGTATTTTCGCGGTAAATCATTGATGTCGCAACCCAGCCTCCCCCTCCAGGGCCGACCCCAGCGCTCATAAAGGCCCTCTTCTATCCCCTGCCAATAATCACTATAAAATTTAAAAAGCTCAAGGGTAGTACGAGGCGGATCAGTGTTATGCCCAAGCGGCATTATTTCCATTAATAAAAATATATCCGCATCCAATATGTGTCAACACGCCACGTTACACGGTTCTATTTCTTTTTCATGAAAAGCTAAGCATCCCTGTGGCATAATTGTATGTACTGATCATTACTCAGGGTATCGCAGGCATTGGATCCGCGCATTTTTCCTCAGGCTGACAACAGAGGTTTTTGAACACGCTGATAAAGTGTAGCGAATGAACAATTTTCTTGACAAATAAAATAATGTATAATTTATAATGTTTCAAATCAGGGGGCTTTGATGAACAAAATAGAGCCAAAAACCCTTCACCAGGAAGCCACGGCGCAGATACGCCAGATGATCAGGGAGGGTAGCCTGGTCAGGGGCCAGAAGATTGATGAAAAGCACCTCTCCGAGATCATGGGCGTGAGCCGCACGCCGGTCAGGGAGGCGCTCAGGGTCCTTCAATCCGAAGGGCTTATTGATTTGATTCCCCACAAAGGAGCCCATGTAGCACAACCCAGCATTGAAGAGGTCCGCGATCTCTTTGAGGTCATGGGCGTCCTCGAGGGAACATGCGCCCGGCTTGCCGCTTTCCGTATAAAAAAAGACGGTCTCAAGAAGCTCCAGTCGCTTCATCGCAGTCTTGAAAAGCACTTCAAGAACAGGGATGCAGAGGCCTATCTGGAAACCAACCATCATCTCCACGTCTTGATTCAGGAATTGTCGGGCAACAAAGTACTAAATGACATACTTAACGGTCTGAGACAGAAGATCCTCCTTTACCGCCACCGACAGTTGCATCACAAAGATCGTTTCGAAAAATCCATGCAGGAACACAGGGTTATAATGGAAGCTCTACAAAGGCACGACCCTCAACTGGCTGAAACTGTAATGCTAAAGCATTTGAACAATCAGTGTGAAGCCCTTGTAGATCTATATTCCCGGGAACATGAAACGGACGATCGAAAGCGGGCGACTTAGCTCGCTAATTGGATAAAAACATTCAACTATAAGGAGGATGTAGCAATGAAAGGGACAATGCCTAAAGGGAAAATCCTGTTTTCTGTCATCTGCCTGAGTCTTTTGATCTGGGCATGGGCCAGCACAATTGAGGCCGCCCCTACGATCATAAAATTATCCCACCAGTTTGCCGCTGGAGATATAAGAGATCAGATGGGAAGGGTCTTCGGCGACAAGGTGACAGAGAAAACCAAAGGCCAGATACAATTCCGCCACTATCCGTCCCAATCCCTGTTCAAGGCCAAAGACCAATGGGATGCAATGCGAAAAGGGGCACTGGATATGGCGGTTTTTCCTCTTGACTACGCATCCGGAAAGGTCCCGCAGTTTTCCATAACACTTATGCCTTGCGTACTGAGCAGCGTAAAGCAGGGAATCTCATGGAGAAATAAGCCGATTGGAAAGAAGATAGAGGGCTTGATGGAAGAAAATGGGGTGAAAAATGTCCTCTGGGCATGGTTCGACGGAGGCATCGGCAGCAAGGTCAAACAGATAAAGGTTCCCGAAGACGCAAAAGGGACAAAGCTGAGAGCAGCCGGCAAGAAATTCGAATTCATGCTCCAGGAGGCGGGTGCTTCCATCACAAGCATGCCCTCCTCCGAGGGCTATCACGCCCTGGCAACCGGCGTAATAGATACGATGCTGACATCCTCCGCCTCATTTGTTTCATACCGCCTGTACGAAGTGCTTAAGTACATAAATGTCCCCAAGGATTTTTCTATATGGTACATGACGGAGAATCTCTGCATATCCAAGAAGACATGGGACAGATTGACGCCCGACCAGCAGAAGATATTCGAAGAGGTTGCCGATTGGATGCATGAGAACTGGATCGCTCAGAATTTCAAAAGCCTTGTGGATGAACTCATCCAGGAATTCACAAAGGCAAAAGTTGATATCCACTACATGAACAAGGCGGAGTTTGACCTCTGGCTGGACTTTGCAAAGAAGACGGCCTGGAAGGATTTCGCCAAGTCCGTAGATGGAGGTCAGGAATTACTCGATATGGCCCTCGATGCAATGAAATAACGGAAATAAAGGGTTGGGGCAGGAGAGGCATTCTGCCTCCTCAGCCTCCCATAACGGGCACTGGATGGGAAACGTCAGGCACCATAAGGATCATTACCTGTGGGGGTGGAGACCATGAAAGACTTAGCCCGCTATCTAGGCAGGATCGTAAACGCTTTGAGTTATGTCACAGGAGGGATTGCTGCCCTTGCCCTTGTTGCCGCTGCCATTATCATCACAGAGGGAGTGGTGGTAAGAAAACTGTTGGGTGTTTCAACTATCTGGCAGATAGAGGCATCGGTTTACCTTCTCATGTATGCCTGCTTCGTCGGAGCAGCATTTGCCCAGATGCACGACCATCACCTGAATGTTGATCTGGTGATCATCCATCTGAGTCCACGATCAAGAGAGATAACGCTCATAACCGTATCGGTTCTGACCTGCATCCTGTGCGCCATAATAGCAGTTTATGCATGGCCCATGTGGTATGAGGCCTTCATCCGCGGCGACCACTCCGAATCACTATGGGGGCCGCCTATATGGATACCGTATTTCTTTATTCCTTTCGGGATGACTCTACTTTTTCTGCAATACATTGTCAGCATATCAAAGAGAATCGTGGCGTTGAAAAACTGCATCAGGGATCCTGGGCGATGAATGTCCTAATTATCACGAAACGAGCACTAGGCACACACAAGCTGTAAACGGATATTGCGAAAGGGTCATCAAAAATGAACGAAAACTTCATGGCCTTACTCCTCTTCAGCAGCGCATTCGTCCTTCTCATGTCGGGCATCCCGATCTGGGCAGGGCTCGCGGGCATTTCACTTGCATTCATCCTGATCTTCGCGCCTCACATCCTTGAGGCGATTCCGGTTGTCCTATACGGAAGTATGGATAATTTTGCGCTTCTAGCCATTCCGCTCTTTATCCTTCTGAGCGCCCCGATAGCCGCATCAAACGCAAGCCGTGACCTATATGAGACCCTTCACAAGTGGCTCCACAAGATACCCGGAGGGCTAGGGATCGCAAACGTAATAGGATGCGGCATCTTCGCAGCGCTCTGCGGATCAAGCCCTGCCACAGCGGCAGCCATCGGAGGGATAGGCATTCCCGAGATGAGAAAGAGGGGCTACTCCCCTGCCCTTGCAGCCGGTCTGATAGCACATGCCGGAACCCTGGGAATTCTGATCCCGCCAAGCCTCACCATGATACTCTACGGGGTCGCTACCGAGACCTCTATAGGCAAATGCTTTATCGCAGGCGTCATCCCGGGCTTTCTGCTGATAGCCCTGAGCTGCGCGTGGGTAGGCATTATCGTCTTTTACCGGAAGGTTAAACCTGGGAAAAGAAGGGGCGTATATTACATAGAAGAAAGCGCCGTGAAGGAGAGTTTCTCACTGGCTGAAAGATTTTCATCGCTGGTCAAGATACTTCCCTTTCTACTGATCATCGCAGGCATCATGGGATCGCTCTACGGCGGCTGGGCCACGCCGAGCGAGGCTGCGGCTTTGGGCGCTGTGCTCGCTCTATTTTTCGTCATGACGATCTACAAGATCTATCGTCCGTCCGAGCTATGGAAGATATTCATCAAGGCCATGAATGAAAGCACCATGATCCTGCTGATCATGGCCTCGGCCCTTCTTTTTGCCTATGTCTCCAGTGATCTTTATGCCACCCAGGCCATGGGTCAGATGATACTGGATATGCCCCTGGGAAAATGGGGAATCATTTTCATGATAAACATCCTTCTCCTCTTGCTTGGGTGTTTCATCCCTCCTGCCGCCGTGATCCTCATGGTAGCGCCCCTATTGATGCCCATCATAAGCGGTCTGGGTTTTGATCCGGTATGGTTTTCGGTCATTTTGACCATCAATTTGGAGATAGGGCTGGTTACGCCGCCGGTCGGCCTCAATCTCTATATTGTAAAGAGCATAGCGCCGGATGTCCCTATGTCTCATGTTCTACTGGGGGCCGCGCCGTTTCTTGTTATAGATATCATTGTTATAGTGTGCGTGTGTATCTGGCCTGAACTGGCGGTCTGGCTTCCAAACAAGATGATAGGATAGGGAACTGATTGAGCCTTTTACTGCGCCCTTATATAAGAGATATATGCCGATGAGGTTATTATGGATGGAGAAAAACTTATAGGCGTCCTTAACGAGAGTTTTATCAGATACAAAGATAAAGAGGCCATCACCTTTATTCGCAAAGGCAGAGCTGAAACGGTATTGAAGTATGGAGAGCTGGAGAGCGATTCAAACCGCCTTGCGAATTTTTTCAGAGATAACGGGGTTCATAAAGGGGATAGGGTAATCCTCTTTTTTCCCAAATCCCTGCTGTTTGTAAGTGCCCACATTGCGCTTCAAAAGCTGGGCGCTATCGCGGTGCCTCTCAACACCGGCTTCAAGCATTCAGAGATGGCCTATTTCATCTCGGATGCCGAACCGACCGCCGTCCTCTGCGGGCCGGATCAGGAAGCGCTTATCAAAGAGGTTTCCCAGGAATCAAGAACGATAATAATGCCTTCGGAAAAGCCTTATCAGGAGGTTGACTTTTTCCGCGCCTCGCCTGAGGCCCCTCTTTCGTCGGATATCAGCGCCGACGATCCGGCGCTTATCATTTACACCTCCGGAACTACCGGAAAACCCAAAGGGGCAGTGCTTACACAGGGAAACCTTGCTCATGACGCAAGAAATGTCATCTCAACCTGGGAGATAACCTCAGCGGACAGGCTGTGCCACGCTCTGCCGCTTTTCCATGTCCACGGACTCTGCTTTGCGCTTCACACCTGCCTCCTGGGAGGCGCCCACACCATAATGCTGGATGCCTTCAGTCCGGGCACGACACTTAATGTCTTAAGCTCCAAAAAGAAAGGGGCCTCCTGCACCCTATTTATGGCCGTTCCGTCCATGTATGCCAAACTCATGGAAGATGCGGCCGGCAAAGCGCTTGACTTCAGCCACATGCGCCTCTGGACTTCAGGCTCTGCGCCCCTTCTCCCCAAAGATTTCGCTAGGATCGCAGATATCTTCGGAAAAGAGCCGGTTGAGAGGGAGGGCATGTCAGAGACAGGCATGAACTTTTCAAACCCGGTGCAGGGCACTCGAAAGCCGGGAGCGATAGGCCTTCCCCTTCCTGATCTCCAGGTCAGGATAGTTGATCTTGAGATCTTTCAAGATGTCCATACAGGCTTAACCGGAGAAATATGGCTTAAAGGGCCGTCCATCACGCCCGGATACTGGAGAAAACCCCTGGAAACATCGAAGGCATTTGTTGAAGGCTGGTTCCGCTCCGGCGACTTGGGAAAGAAGGATGAGGATGGATATTATTATCTCACAGACCGCATAAAGCATATCATTATCTCAGGCGGGGAAAACATCTCTCCAAAGGAAGTGGAAAACGTCATCAATACATCAGATGGGGTGCAGGAATCTGCGGTCGTGGGAATTCCGGACGACAAGTGGGGCGAGAAGGTCGTAGCGGCCGTAGTCCCGAAAAAGGGCTCTGAGGTAATACCTGAGACTGTCAAGGCATTTTGCAAGAGCCGCCTCCACGACTGGAAGTGCCCGAAAGAGATTGTTATTGCGAGCGAACTACCAAAGAATACCATGGGAAAGGTGCTCAAGGAGGAGGTGAAGAAGCTCTTTTTAAGGTAGAATCCCTTGTCGCTGCGGCGTAGTTATATGTAAGCCTCATTCCGCGGGATTTGGCCTTGCATTCGCTCTGACGCCCCACCTCGGCGGTGGGTCTCCTTGTGCGCAGGTCTTGAATTTAGCGTGTAAATACACTCCTTGTCATCCCCGGAATGCCGCAGGTATATCCTAAATCCATCTCTGCGATATAGACATGGATTCCGGATCAAGCCCGGAACGACGGGTCATGTTTTTCATTCCCGGGGATGGCCAAATGCCACCTGTGCATAAACGTTCGGGCATTTTTGCCGAGCCCACCCACAGAGTGCCTTTCAATCGAGCGTTAAAATCCCTGTACCCTCATAAGCCCGTGCCTCTTTATTTTTTCAACCAGGGTCGTGCGCTTCAAATGAAGCAGCTCCGCGGCCCTGTTCTTGACCCAGTTGGTCTTTTCAAGGGACTGGATTATGAGTGTTTTTTCAAACTGCTCTACCGCTGTGCTAAGATCAATACCGCCGTCTGAAAGCATCCCGGAAGAGATGCGGGCTTCTTTTCGGCCGCCTCCGGTGATACGTGACGGAAGATCTTCTACACTAATGATGCCCTCCCCTTTCAGGACTACAAGCCTCTCTATCATATTTCTGAGTTCACGGACATTCCCGGGCCAGGAATAGCCGTTCATATAATCCATGGCTTCATCTGTAAAAGCCTCCACCCTCATCCCCTTTGTCCTGTTGAAGTAATCAAGGAAGTGCTCGATCAGTAGCGCAATATCGCCTTCTCTCTCCCTGAGAGGAGGAAGTCTGATAGGGATAACATGAAGTCTAAAATAGAGATCCTCCCTGAAGGTGCCGGCCTCTATAGCCTTAACTAGATCACGGTGGGTAGCCGCCACTATTCTCACGTTTACGGTTACCGTCTTTGCGCCTCCCACAGGCTCGAAACTCTGTGTTTCAAGCACCCTGAGCAGTTTCACCTGTAGTTCGGGACTCATGTCCCCGATCTCATCAACACTGATTTTCATACAGATAACCAAGCCCTAGCTACGATTGCAAGCCTTTTTAAATAAGCCAAACATATCAGATAGATAATCACTGCCAACGGGTATTAAGGAGCATATATTAGGTTATAATTCCTGATTTATAGGGTGCTATTTGTGAAGTATAAAGTTTACGTGATTCTTCTATAAGCGCTGGCTTGTCCCCCGAAGTGACTATAACATGTTGAAAATGAGCTATTATGGCGACATGTAGCTGGTTATGATGGACGATTATCTGGAAAATACATTTTTTATATTGACATATAGTTCATGTTATATATACTACATGACATGGAAGATTTGGCCCCCTTCTTTCTCGCACCTGCCCGAAGCCTCCACAGGAGATATGAGATATTGAGAGCCCTGTGCGTGGATAACCTTACCGCAAGGGAGGTTTCCGAAAGATTCCGCTGCTCGGTATTTACTGTCAATGCCATGAAAAGAGACTTTGCAAAAGAGATTAGACAAGGCCGCATACCTGAGTTCTTTCTATCCCCCTCTCCCGGAAGAAGGCCCCGGGAGGATAAGGATGAACTCAGGGAAATGATCGTCTCCATGCGCAAACAGAACCACTCTATCCTTGATATCAAGGAAGTCCTGGACACTAAGGGTTATCAAGTCTCTCATGATTTTATCCACAGAGTAGTGACAGAGGAGGGCTTTAGCCGGCTTCCGAGGAGAACCTTCCTTGAGAGAAGAAACAGCTCGGTTGTCAAACTCGATGCCCCCAGGTCCAAGGCAATTGACTGGGAAGAAGAGCTTGGGAAAACATATCATTGTGAGAGAAGCCTTGGGCTCATGGCCTTTCTTCCGCTTTTGACAAGGCTGAAGGTGCATAAGTGGATATCTCAGGCAGGTTACCCCGGGACAAAGGAACTCTCTTCACTGCAGAGTATAATGTCTTTTCTCGCGCTCAAGCTTTCAGGCTATGAGCGCTTCAGCCACGACGACCACTGGGCAATGGACAGGGCACTGGGGCTTTTTGCAGGCTTAAATGTCATTCCCAAGGAAGCTACTCTTTCCTCCTACTCATACAGGGTGAATCGTCAGATGAACCGCAGTTTCTTGAAAGCCATGCTCAAGAGCTTAATGGAAGAAGATCTCTTCTGCGGGATGATGAATCTTGACTTCACAGCCATCCCCCATTGGGGAGATGAAAGTGTGCTTGAAAACAACTGGTCCGGGAAAAGAGGAAGAGCCCTCAAAAGTGTCCTTGCCCTTCTCTGTCAGGATGCCCAGTCAGGGATTTTTGCATATTCGGATGCCGAGGTAAAACACAGAAGCCAGAGCGACGCGGTGCTTGAGTTTGTGGATTTCTGGAAGAAAGGTGCAAGGGATGATCTCAAGTGCCTTATCTTTGATTCCAAGTTCACCACCTATGAAAACCTGGTAAGACTCGACAAGGACGGCATCAAGTTTATAACCCTTCGAAGACGGGGAAAGAACATAGTAACGGATGCCGAATCTCTTCCCTCGGAAAAGTGGCAGACGGTAAGTCTTGACCTACCGAGAAAGCACCCCAAACCCAAAGTCCATGACTCAACCGTGTATCTCACCAACGAGAAGCATCCCTTCCGTCAGCTCATCATAACCGACAACGGCCGTGAGAGGCCTGCTTTTCTTATAACCAATGCCTGGGACTGGCCGGTGAGTCGTCTCGTAGAGCAATACGGTTCAAGGTGGCTCGTGGAGAAGGGGATCTCCGAGCAGGTGGATTTCTTCCACTTAAACAGCCTATCTTCCTCCATTGTGGTAAAGGTTGATTTTGATCTTACCCTCACGATAGCCGCACACAATCTCTACAGGGCGATGGGCATAATGCTTGAGGGCTTTGAGTGGGAGACATCAAAGAGTCTCAACACGAAGTTCTTCTCAAACGGCGGAAGCTTTGAGGTAAAGGACAAAGAAATACAGATCAACTTCAAGAAAAAGAGGCATCTGCCCACCCTGATGGCAACCCTCAAGAACATGGGTGATACCAAGATACCCTGGCTCCAAAACAGGCCCCTTAAGTTTTCTACCTTGACCGTAACCTAAAATTTAGGGTGTATTTATCTGTATGAAAATCAGTGATGATGCCTTTCTGCATGAGCATGATGAAGTCAAAAGGTATGGATATGGAGAGAATGAGGGGCATGATGAAAGGCATGATGGCTGAGCCATTAAGGAAGGCCGACCGATAGAGCCATACCCATGGAATAGTCCTATCGGTGACCTTCTTAAGGGGCCGGATACCTTTAATCTACGTTGCTCAGGCGGATAATTGTGCCATTGGGAGGAGCCACGGGAAAACGCGCAATGAAGCGGGCTTCTCTGTGGCCCTTACTTCCGTTGAGTACTCCAGGGTGATACAAAACTTTTTGCCTATCAATGACTACTCCATTTTTGTCCAATAGGGCGACCTCTACAAAGGAGGGGACGTTTTTTGCCATACTTCCGTTTACCCGAAGCTTTCCTGAAACCCTGAACTCTCCCTCATCCTCCACTGCCCAGAGCTGGGTAAAAGAAGTCTGACGGTCTGGAACCGTCTCCTTGGTGTATTCCTTATCCAAGAGGTTTTGGGTTGTTGCGCACCCTGATATAACGATCAAGCTAAAAAATGCTGCCACAAATGATTTTACTAATGAAACTTTCATTTCTCCTCCTTTTCCACACTCATAGAAAACCATTTATATAGAGCCGGTATAACCAGCAAGGTCAATATGGTCGAGGTTATGAGCCCCCCTGTCACAACCGTAGCTAAAGGCCGCTGGACTTCGCTGCCGGTTCCGCTGCTGAATAGGAGCGGAATAAGGCCCAGGGCTGTGGTGAGGGCTGTCATCAGAACCGGACGCAGTCGCAGGCATGCTCCCCTTATAGATGCCTCACTGACTGCAACGCCGTCTCTCAGCAGTTGGTTAAGGCAGGTTACGAGCACCATGCCGTTTTCGAGCGCGATACCAAAGAGTGCTATGAAGCCTACCGATGCCGGTACCGAGAGATTTTGATTGGTAAGCCAAAGGCCGACTACCCCACCTACCAGGGCAAGCGGAATATTTAAGAGGATAAGAAAAGTGCTTTTCAACGAATTAAAATTTACGAACAAGAGCAGGATAATGATCAGCAGGGTAACAGGCACGACAAGTGCCAGGCGTTTATTGGCCTCCTGCTGCAACTTGAATTGTCCCCCCCAATTTACAAGATACCCCACCGGCATCTTTACCCTTTCAGCTATGACCTTCTGGCCCTCTGAAACAAAGGAGCCTATATCGCGGCCCCTGACGTTGCACTGTACTGTGATGAAACGCTGGTTATTCTCTCGCGTGAACTGTCTCGGTCCGTAGATTTCCTCAATGGATGCGAGCTGGCCAAGCGGCACCTTGGCTCCGCCAGGGGCCGCAATGAGGATGAGCCGAATGGACTCAGCCTGATTCCGCGCTTGTTCAGCAAACCGCACGAAGATATCAAAACGTCTGACCCCTTCAAAAATCTCTCCCGCCTTCTCGCCCCCGACTGAGGTGCGGATGACATTCTGAACATCATCCACATTGATGCCGTAGCGGGCAATGGCCTTTCGGTCAATTCTTATAAGCAATTGCGGCGTGCCGGTCACCTGGTCTCTTTGTACGTCCGCAGCCCCGGGAAGCCCCCGGATAACCTTCTCTATTTCTTCCGCCTTTTCCTTCAGAACTTCCATGTCAGGGCCGAAGATCTTAATCGCCAGTTCAGCTTTTGTGCCGGTAATAAGCTCATCTACCGCGGCGGCTATCGGCTGGGTGACGTTAAACTGAGATCCGGGGAAATCTTCGAATGCTTCACTGATCTTCAAATAGAGTTCATCGGGCTTGCTTGCGCTTGTCCACTGTTCCAGCGGTTTAAGGGCGACAAAGGCCTCGGCGCTGTTCACCGGATCGGCGTGTGCGCCTACCTCACCGCGACCAACCCGGGTGACGACCCTTGTCACTTCCGGAAATCTGGCCATCAATCTTTTTTCAAACCGCAGCATTGTGTCTCTAGCCTCATCCAGTGATATGGACGGAGCCATGGTCGCTCGAATCAGAAGGTCGCCCTCATCAAGGCGCGGCACGAATTCGGAGCCAAGACGCGGTAACAACAGCACACCGATGGCAAGCATTACTACCGCAAGCCCTAAAGCGAGCGAACGATGGCGGACAAGAAGACTCACCGCCGGGCGGTAAGGCAAAAGCAGCCAGGTTACAATCCTAGCCTCCCGGGTGCCTTTTCCGCTCAATATCTTTTTGGGTTTACGCATAAGAAAAAAGGAGATCACAGGAGCCAGCAGGAGCGCGTAGATAAGAGATCCGAGCATTGCCAAGGCCACCGTATGGGCCAAAGGCGTGAAGGTCTTACCTTCAACCCCCTGGAGCGTGAATAGAGGAAGAAAAACGATGATGATAATAGCAATGGCGAAGATAATAGGCCTGCCTACATCTACGCAAGCCCGAGCCACAATCGCCAGCCGCGCTTCACGGGGATCGGCCTCCCGAAGCATTCTATCAACATTTTCCACTATGACGATGGTGGCGTCAACCATCATCCCGATAGCAATGGCAAGCCCTCCAAGAGACATCAGATTAGCGCTGATATTAAAGAGCTTCATCATGGTAAAGGCGAAAAATATTGAAAAGGGAATTGAAAGCGCAACAACTGCACTGGCGCGAAGTCCTCCCATGAAGATCAGTAAGACTATTGTTACAAGTATGACGCCGAAAATAAGGGCATCTGCTACCGTCTTTATACACTTGGCGACCAGTGTTGCCTGATCATAATAGGGCACAACCTTCACTCCCTCCGGAAGAACTCTGTTGATCTCTCCAAGCCTGGCCTTGACATCCGCGATTACCGCTGAGGTATTCGCACCGATCAGCTTAAGAACCATACCGACCACAACCTCTCCTGCGCCGTTCATGGTAGCCAGGCCTCGCCTGATCTCGCCGCCTATGACCACATCCGCCACTTGCTCGAGGTAAATTGGAGTGCCGTCTTTAACTTTGAGCACGATAAGTTCAAGGTCAGAAATTTTTTCGGCAAGCCCGACAGATCTGATGATATATTCCTCAGCATTTTTAACGAGAAACTGGGCTCCGACATTACTGGTGTTTGCCTTGATCTTTTCAATTACTTCTCCGATGCTCAGGTCGTAGCGAAGAAGATCTTGCGGTCTGACCTGAACCTGGAATTGCTTAACCTCTCCGCCCAGGGAGAGCACCTCGGTGACCCCGGGCACAGTCTGGAGATTGAACTTGATAAGCCAGTCTTGAATCTCCCGCATTTCTTCGGCGCTGCGCTTGCCTGTCTCATCTTCCAACACGAAAAACAATATCTGTCCAAGCCCTGTGGTAATCGGCCCAATCTGCGGCTCGCCGAATCCCGCGGGAATCTCATCACGAGCCACCTGCAGCCTCTCGCCGACCAGTTGCCTGGCGAAGTAGATGTCAGTGCCCTCTTCAAAATAAATATTGACAACAGAGAGACCGAAATTGGAAATCGAACGGATTTCTTTAAGCTGCGGTAGCCCGCTCATCGCTGTTTCCACGGGGTAGGTTACATATTTTTCTACCTCCTCAGGAGCAAGACCTTCGGTTTCGGTGAAGATCTGCACGAGCGCAGGGGTTACGTCGGGAAAGGCTTCCACCGCCAATCTCTTATAACTGAACCATCCTGCCGTAAGCACGATTATACCGAACACGCTCATGAGAAGCCTGCTCCCTAAAACTAAATGAATAACTCTTTCCATCCCCTGAACCCCTCTGTTTAGTGGTTATGGCCGTCACCGAAGGCGCCTTTTGAGAGCTGGGCCTTAAGGGTAAAGGCCCCTTTGCCCACATAGACCTGGCCTCTTTCGACTCCCGACAGGATCTCCACGTATTTATCGCTCTGTCTGCCAGTCTTGACAGGCTTGGGCTCGAATCCTTTCTCAGTAAGGACAAAAACGACGGTTCGCTCCTCAAAGTTCTGAAGCGCGCTTCTTAAAACAACTACGACTGCCTCATATCTTTCCACTTCCACCCTTGCCGTCACGAAAATTCCAGGGCGCAGGTTCCCGTCAGGGTTGGGTAGAACAACGCGAGCCTTAGCGGTTCGAGTTGTCTCACCGACAATAGGGCCTACCCACGCGATCTTTCCTGTTACCACAGGGATACCATGACCTATCTCTATCCTCACGGTCTGCCCCCTGCGGATGTTAATCAGATCCTTCTGATAGACGTTGATGTCCAACCATACCGAGGAGAGATCAGCGATGATGAACAGCTCATTGCTGCTACTGACGTTTTCTCCGAGGGTGAGATGTCTTTCGATAATGGTTCCTGCAAAGGGAGCATTAAGCTTATAATGGGTATATGCGAGATCCGATTTGTCAGGCAAAGTCCTTAACTCCTCTTCAGAGCAACCGAGGGTATGAAGCTGCTGTTCCACCGACTTTCTTGCTATGCGGGCCTCAGCCAGGGACTGGTGGGCGTCAAGATATTCCTTTTCACTCGTAATCTTTTTCTTCCAAAGCCTCTCTTCCCGCTCGAAATCGGCTGTCGCCAGCTTTTCACGCTCAATGGCGGCTAGGTAGGCCGCTTTGGCCTCAGCCAGTTCCCGGCTTTCAAGAACCGCAAGAAGTTCCCCTGCCTCGACGGAATTACCGACTGACTTTCTTACTTCTTTAGCTATGCCGGAGACCCTGGAAACAACATGAACCATTCGGTCGTTGTTAATGACAAGCTCGCCGGGAAGATCAATATATTGCTCCAAGATGCCTGACTCCGCTGTTACCAGCTCAATTTCAAACTCTTTTACCTCCTCATCGGATAGACGAACAACCTCTTCGCCGTGCCCGCCCTCCCCTTCATGATTGGAGTGTTTCTCAGTGCTATTTTCTTTCATGTGGGCATCCTTAGATAAAATAGGCTTCCGCCCTTCTATAGCTTGATCGGCCATTTTTTCATCGCCATGGTATTCTCCTTGAGCCTGCTCATTATGGTCGTGGGGTGATTCAGCCTCCCCTGCTGTCGCCGCAGGCCAAAAGTAGTAAACTCCAATGGCGAGTGCCCCTAAGAAAACTGCGCTTAAAGTGAACTTTTTCATATCTCTCAGCTCCTTTAGTAATTCTTATCAGTCATGGATTTAAGGCTGCTTTTCAAAGGCCCGCCAACCAGGCGTTCTAAATCGCTTCGCGCTATGTGGTATAGCTCCAAGGCCTGCAGGTACTGCCGCCTCACGAAAAATAGGGCCCGCTGTGCATCGAGTACCTGCATGAGATTCAGCTTTCCTTCACGATAACCGCTTTCAACAGCTTCGAAAGCGCCGGTTGCCCCGGGAAGGATTTCGTCCCGCAGGGTGACAGCCTCTTCGTGGGATGCGTTTAATCTCTGCAATGTTTCATATAGCACCGTATGGGCTTCGATATCTGCGGCACGGCTCTCCTGGCGGGTTTTAGCGAGATTTGCGTGGGCTTCTCGAATCCCTCCCTGATTACGATCAAAAAAAGGCAGGGGGATTTCGACTCCGGCAACTACGGCGCTGTCATCCGTTTCCTGAAAATGACGAATACCAAGTCTGACGCTGACGTCGGGCAGGGAAAGAGAGCGCGCCAATTCCAGAGCGGCTTCGCGCCTCTGTATCTCTGTCCTCCAGCGAGAAAAATCAGGATTGAGGTCCAGGCGGTCTCTTATTTGCTCTTCGCTCACGGGCGGCTCCATCTTGCTAAGAGAGCCCGCGACCTTTTCGAACTTGACATGGATTCTTTCCCAGAAGGATGCCAGGCGCCTTTGAGCGGCATTCAGCTCCCGATTCACCTTGTTAGCCTCGCTTCGAGAGGAGGCCAATTCAATTTGTGCTCGATCCTTCTCGACTGGAGAGACCTTGCCCGCCTCAACTCGGTCTCTTGCTGCGGCAAAGGTTTTTGTCGCCAGCTTTACCAAATCCTCGTTCAGTGCAGCCTGTTCCTGAAGCGCAAGCACATGGATAAATACCTTTGCCGCGTCATTTAGAATATCCAGTTTCCTGCTTTCATATTCCCAAACGGCGACATCCTTTTCCATCGCAGCCATCCGGCTGCGTTTACTGCGCTTCCCTCCCAATTCGATCAACTGGGCAACTGAGATAGTGGTTTCAGCTCCATCGAATCCTCGTAGATCATTCCTTCCCGCGAAGTTTTCCGTATCAATGCTGAGGCTGGGATTTGGAAGTAAGCCTGACTGCATTATCAGCGCATCCCTGGACCTAATCTCGTCGTTGAAAGCCGCGAGTGTGGAATTGTATTTTAGAGTGAGAACAATTAGATCTGCCATTGTAAGTTTTTCAATGATTCGGGCTTCAGTAGGTTGCAAAGAGGATAAGTTTGCATTTACTACGGCCTCTTTGGCTGATTCATGAGCAGGATAAGTCTGTTTAGGTTGGTGCAGTCCGACAGTGCTTTGAGCCATATCCACCTTCTGCGAGGCACACGCAGCAGTGAACAAAGTCACTTTAACACCGATTTTCGCGAAGCTATAACCGTCATTTGAGGGGAAGGTTTTGATGCCTCCGTCATTGGAACTTCAGGGTCAGCTTGGCGTCGTCGAGCCAGGAGATGGTCTTGGGCATTCTGTGCCAGGG
>Ga0210015_1002498_pt1 | contig 17043 bp, 16 predicted proteins | sample CryGeymeta201522_FD_185471 | JGI IMG/M metagenome (GOLD analysis project Ga0210015, IMG submission 185471) | Groundwater microbial communities from Crystal Geyser aquifers in Utah, USA - Crystal Geyser metaG 2015-22 (SPAdes) (version 2) | ecosystem: Environmental > Aquatic > Deep subsurface >... | reverse complement strand
GTAGATCATCGAAAGTTCGCCGCAGTTTAGAACGCCCTTCACCAGATAGTTGTTCGTCAGATGCGGCGTGAAACTGCCGCTCCAGTCCGAACAGCCCAGCAGCGCGCGCGCGCGTGCTTTCATGTCTGGCGGAGGCGGGAATTGCCTCACGGCGCGGTCGAAGGCGTCTAAGATGGCGCTCATCCGATGCCCCGCTCTGCAAAAACCCGGTCGATGCGCGCCCAAAGCGTGTCAATCATCACGACCGTGAAGCTCTCGCCGGGCGCGTCGCCAAGCCCGCCGATAACAACAGGATCGACGCGCGCGCCGGGTGCGAAGTTGACCACCTGCGCCCCGCGCGCCGTCAGCAGCAGCGCCGTGCGCCCATCCGCGAACAGCGCGCCGGGGTCGCGATAGCCCGGCGTTGTGATCGAACCGTCAGCTTCGATCCGGCTTTCACCCTGAGCGCCGCCGATGCCGACGAAATCCAGCGCGCGCAGAAGCGCGGCGTCCCATGACAAGCCGACGCGCGCCAGCTCAGCGGCAAGCACAAGCTGGCGCACGGTGAAAAGCTCCAGCAGCGCGACGCGCCCGCGCCCGCTCGCTAGAACATCGTCGGTTTCATCAGCGATCAGGCGGCGCGCGGGATCGGTCGCGCCCGGCCCGAACCGGTCTATGACGGCGCGCAGGTTCGCGGGTGACAGGCCACAAAGCGGCGGAACATCGGGAAATGCCAAAAACCTTGCCATGCAACCCTCCAACGTGACGCGACAACCATGCACGAATTTTGGAGTTCGCACAAGTGTGCGAACAACGTGCAATTACACTAACCTCGGTGGCGAGCGATATCGCAGCGGCGAATTGAGAGTGTTGCGGATCAGCCATGAAGCGGCGCGGCGGGGTTTGCCAAACACGCGCCAAGTCATTGACCGCTTATCGGCGGTTTGCCAGTTTTTTCAGGATAACTTATTGAAATAATTCACTCAGTCTTGGACTGAAAATCCGCGTGTCGGTGGTTCGAATCCGCCCCTGGGCACCATTTACCCCCCAAAAACACAGAGATATTTTTCATTTCGGCTCGCTGTTCGCCCCTTGGCCGCAATCCGCTGCGGGCTGGGGCAACATAGGGACAAGATTGACCGCCGCAGCGTGACGCTGATCATCGCCCAAGGTAACCGCATCTACAAGCGGCGCCAGCAGATGCGTCTTCGCTTCACCGTGACCACGTGCTCCAGAAATGTGCGACGAGAGTTTGTCGAATTTCTGAAGCGATCATACCTCCTTTGGCGTTGTAGTCACGGGAGTGCCTCCATGCCCCTGTCCACTCGTGTATTTTCTGAAGCACCCGTCACAACGGCCCCTGAGCGCTTTGTGACCATGGCAGACGTCTGCGCCATGCTCGCCCGATCGCGCGCCAGCATCTATCGAGACATCGAGAAGCGGGTGTTCCCAAAGCCGATCAAGCAAGGCGGCTCATCGCGCTGGCTTGCTTCTGACATAGCGGCCCACACCGCACGTTGCACTGCGGCGTCTCGAGCGTGACGCGAGACGGCGTGGCCCGGATGCAGGCTGGTTCGGCCGTCGGTGGCGGAGTGGCGCGCCTTCTGGGCGACATGCGGGGGTGAAGGGCGGCAGGAAACGATCCGCCGGGGGCTGTTGAAAAAGACGCATGCCTCTGATTCACTTTTCTTATTGGTGGATGAGAGGCTGCAATGCAGGGTCGGAAAGAGCGCGGGCAACTGGAACTTTTCATTTCCGGGTCGCTGAGGGATCTGATCCCCGATGACCATATTCTGGTGAAGATCGATGAGGTTCTCGATCTCGGGTGGCTTCGCGCTGAGGTGGCCGAGCTTTATTGTGCCGACAATGGCCGGCCCGGTATCGATCCCGAAGTCGCCGTACGTCTGATGCTGGCGGGCTTCCTGCTCGGCATCGTCCATGATCGGCGGCTGATGCGAGAGGCGCAGGTCAATCTGGCGATCCGCTAGTTCATCGGCTACGCCTTGCACGAGGCGCTGTCGGACCCTTCCTCGTCGACGCGCATCCGTCAACGCTGGGGCGGGGACGTTTTCCGCCGGATTTTCACGCGCGTCGTGCGGGCGTGTCAGGCGGCGGGCCTGGTGTCGGCCGAGACCATCCACATCGACGCCAGTTTGATCCGCGCCAATGTCAGCATGGACGCGCTGGTCTCGCGCCACCTGGACCCGGTCGAAGAGGCCAACGAGGCGGAGCGGGAGGCGTGATGCTGTTGCTCCGTTCGATCAGCGAATGCCTCCCGGTCCGACCATCCATGGCATCGGTCTGAAACGGCTTTTTCAACAGCCCCCACTGGTGCGAAAGCCGGGGCGTGCGCGCCCGCCCGCTGCGGCTGACGGGAAGGGGGGACGAATCGTGACCGCGCCGATCGGGTCGGCCGCCGGCGCGAAATGGGACAGGGCGAAACTGGCCGGGGCGAAACTGGCCGGGGCGCAACTGGTCGGGCCAAACTGGTCGGGGCGGCGAGATTCGAACTCGCGGCCTTCGGTTCCCAAAACCGACGCGCTACCAGGCTGCGCTAAGCCCTGACGCCGCCGTTCTAGCCGTTGGCGGGGGGGCGGGCAACCGAGCACGGCCAGGCGGCGCCCTCGCCGAACGCGGCGTGGCGCAGGCGCGCGCCGACGGTTATGCCCAGCGACCGCGCCAGCCCGCCGTGGATCTCCAGCACCGCGCTGGCCGCGCAGCCGGAGCGGCGCGGGTCACGCGTGAAAGGCGCCGCGCGCTCGACCATGCCGCACACGCGCCCGTCGGCGCCGATGAACAGCATGTCGAGGCTGAGCGGCGTGTTCTCCATCCAGAACGCCCGCTCCTCTGCGCCGTCGAACAGAAACAGCATCCCGGCGTCCTGCGCCAGATCGGTGCGGAACATCAGGCCGCGCGCGCGGTCCTCCGCCGTGTCGGCGATCTCCACCGAAAAGGCGACCACGCCGCCGCGCTGGGTCTCGATCTCGACGCGATCCCCGGGACAGGCGGCCTGCGCGCCGGTGGCGATAACGGCGACGGCGAGCGCGGCGCCGCGCGCGAGACCTGAAAACTTCACGCCGTTCAATCCTCGCCGGAACCTGAAGACGCCTCGCCCCGAGAGGTGTGGCTCGCCTCGGTGTGGCTCGCCGCAGTCTCGGTCGCCTCAGCCTCGCTCACCGCAGTCTCGCTCACCGCAGTTTCCCAGGGCCGCACCTCCGCCGCCATCAGGCCGCGCGGGCCGCTGGTGGTGCGGATCGCCACCGCCTCACCCGGCGCCAGATCGGCGACGCCGGTGCGCCGCAGCACCTCCATATGCACGAAAACATCCTCATGCCTGCCGAAGATGTTGAGAAATCCGAAGCCCTTGCCCCGGTCGAACCATTTGACGCGCGCAGGCTCCAGCGGACCGTCGGCAGGCGCCGCGCCGACAAACTCGCTCGGCCGCTCGGCGAGACCCTGCTCGGGGCCTTCGCCCACTTCGAGAATCTGCACCGCCTGCCAGCCGCGCTCGAACAGCGCCGCCTCCAGCCGGATGGTTGCGCCTTCGGGAAGACTGGTGCGCCCCGAGGCGCGCACGCAGTTGGCGTGTGCGAGGATGTCGCCCTCCACGCCGTCGGATATGATAAATCCATAGCCGCGCAGCGCGTCATACCATTTGACGCGGCCCTCGACCTCAACGACGCTTTGTTCGGAAACAACGTCCACGCACTTTCCCCCAAACACGTTCGCACCCGCGCGGCCCGACGATCTTCACACGCTTCAATGCGACAACAGGATACGGTTAAAATTGGCGCAGATAAACTGTCATTTACACGCGCGGCTCGCGATCATGATCTTATCGGGCGTCATGCTCGCCGCCTGCGCCGCCACGCCGGAGGCGCCGCAGGGGCCGCTGGCGCGGCAGCGCCTGCTGCCGCTCGCCCCGCCGCCGCAGATCGTCGCGGGGTCGGAGGCCGGTTTGGCGGACGCGCTGACCGCCGTGCGACGGCTTGAGGCGAAGCGCGACGCGGCGGCGGCGGCGCCGCGCGTCGAGGCGGTGGCGGAGCCGTTTCTCTACGGCTCGCCGCTGGGGCGGCGCTTTCTGGCGCTGGCCCCGGCCCGCGCGCTGGCGATCGGCGATCCGCCGGAGCGCTGTCCGGCGGCGGGCATCGGCCACGAGCCCGGCGACGGCGCCGCCGCGCGACGGGCGGCGGCGGGCGAGGCGCTGCGCCGCTGCCTCGCCGCCGGCGACGGCCGCGCGGCGTGCGGCTGCCGACTGCTGGCGCTCGACGACATGCTGCTGGCCGGACCGCGCGCCTTCACCTACGCGCCCGGGGTCGGCGGGCGGCTGGTCGGCGACGGCGCGGGCGGCCGGGGCGCGCCGCTGACCGTCTCGGAACGCGCGACCGACGACCCCGCCCGCACGCTGATCGGCTTTTTCGATGCGGCGGGGCCGGTGGCGGTGGGCGAAGTCGATGACGGCGGCGCCGCGCGGCTGGTGATGCTGGAGTCGGGCGCGGTGTTTCAGGGCGCGCGGGAGCGGCGCGGCTGGCGGCGCGGGCGGATCATGGAGCGGCTGCTGCTCAGCGACGCCGCCGGGCGGCGGCTCATCGCGCTGATCGGCTTCGAACCCGCCGACATCGTGGCCGAAGGCGCGGCGCTCGCGGTCTGGCCCAGGGGATAGGCGCGCGGGCGTCGGCGCGCACTTGCGCTTGGCGGCGATTTGCGCCCCACTGGCGGCCGATCCTGCGAGAGCGCCGACAATGTTCCAGAGCTTCGATCTGCCCGACCACACCGGCCACGGCCCCGCGCGGCTGGCGCGGCTGCGCGACGCGCTGCGCGCAGCCGGCGTGGACGGCTTTCTGACGCCGCGCGCCGACGCGCATCAGGGCGAGAACGTCGCGCCCTGCGACGAGCGGCTGGCGTGGCTGACCGGCTTCACCGGCTCGGCGGGGCTGTGCGTGGCGCTGATGGACCGCGCGGCGCTGTTCGTGGACGGGCGCTACACCCTTCAGGCGCGCGCGCAGGTGGACGCCGCCGCGTTCGAGGTGGTTCCGATCGCGGAGACCACGCCCGAGCAATGGCTCGCCGACGCGCTGCCCGCCGGCGCCACGCTGGCGCTTGATCCGATGCTGCACACGGCGGCGGCGGTCGAGAAGCTGCGCACGGCGGCCGAACGGGCGGGAGGGCGGCTGCGGCTGCTCGACGCCAACCCGCTGGACGGGGTGTGGGACGACCGCCCTCCCCCGCCCACCAGCGCGATCTATCCCCACCCCGTGGAGCTGGCGGGCGAGGACGCCGCCGCCAAGCGCGCGCGCATCGGCGAAGCGGTGGCGCAGGCGGGCGCGGCGGCGGCGGCGCTGACCCTGCCCGACAGCATCGCCTGGCTGCTCAACATCCGCGCCGACGACGTCGCCCGCCTGCCCGCGCCGCTGGCCTTCGCGCTTTTGTTCGCCGACGGGCGCGTGCGGCTGTTCAGCCACCCCGACAAGGTGGACGGCGCCGCGCAGGCGCATCTCGGCGACGCCGTCACGGTGGAGGACGCGGCGGCGTTCGGCCCGGCGCTCGACGCGCTGAAGGGTCAGGCGGTGCTGGTGGACCGCGACAGCGCCCCGGCCTGGGTGAGCCTGCGGCTGGAGGCGGCGGGCGCGAGGGTGGTCTGGGGCCGCGACCCCTGCATCCTGCCCAAGGCGATCAAGAACGCGACCGAACTGGACGGCGCGCGCGCCGCGCACCGGCGCGACGGCGCGGCGATGGCGGCGTTCCTGCACTGGCTTTCGGTCGAGGCGCCGAAAGGCGCGCTGACCGAGATCGCCGTGGCGCGCAAGCTCGAAAGCCTGCGCGCGGCGTCCGGCGCCCTGCGCGACATCGCCTTCGAGACCATCTGCGGCGCGGGCGAGCATGGCGCCATCGTCCATTACCGCGTCAGCCGCGAAAGCGACCGCGCGATCCGCCCCGGCGAGATCCTGCTGGTGGACAGCGGCGGCCAGTATCGCGACGGCACCACCGACGTCACCCGCACCATCGCGGTCGGCGCGCCGGAGGCGGAGGCGCGCCGACTGTTCACGCTGGTGCTGAAGGGCATGATCGCGGTCAGCGCGGCGCGGTTTCCCGCCCGCACGGCGGGGCGCGAGCTCGACCCGCTGGCGCGCGCCGCGCTGTGGCGGGCGGGATACGACTATGACCACGGCACCGGCCATGGCGTCGGCAGTTATCTGAACGTCCACGAGGGGCCGCAGAGCCTGTCGCGGCGCGGGGCCGAGCCGCTGGCGCCGGGGATGATCCTGTCCAACGAGCCGGGCTGCTATCTGGAGGGCCGCTTCGGCATCCGCATCGAGAACCTGCTCGTGGTCTCGCCGCGCGCGCCGGTGGCGGGCGGCGCGCGGGAGATGCTGGGCTTCGAGACGCTGACGCTGGCGCCCATCGACCGCGCGCTGATCGACCCGGCGCTGCTGACGGCGGCCGAGCGCGCGTGGCTCGACGCCTATCACGCCCGCGTGCGCGACGACATCGCGCCGCTCGTCGCGCCGGAGGTCGCCGACTGGCTGGCGCAGGCCTGCGCGCCGATTTGAACGCGCGAGACCCGGCTCACGGGTTTGATCCCCCGGCGCAAGCCGCTATGTAGCCGAAAGTTGTATGAAGCCGGGGACGCCGCCAATGCTCGACATGCAGACACGCCTGGATGCGCCGGGCATGGGCAGGCTGGCCCACGCCCCCGCCGACCATCCCCCGGTGGCGCCCGCCCGCGTGGGCGTGCTGCTGGTCAACCTCGGCACTCCCGACGCCACCGACTACTGGTCGATGCGGCGCTATCTGGGCGAGTTCCTCAGCGACCGCCGCGTGATCGACTATCCCGCGTGGCTGTGGCAGCCGCTGTTGCAGCTCATCATCCTCAGCAAGCGCCCGTTCAGCTCCGGCGAGGCCTATCGCGGCATCTGGAACAATGAGCTGAACGAAAGCCCGCTGCTCACCACCACCCGCAGCCAGGCGGAGAAGGTGCGCACCGCGCTCACGCTCAGCCATGGCGACCGCGTCGTGGTGGATTTCGCGATGCGCTACGGCAACCCCTCGACCGACGCGGCGATTCGGCGCCTCAAGGATCAGGGCTGCGAGCGGATCGTGTTTTTTCCGCTTTATCCGCAGTATTCCGCGCCCACCACGGCGACGGCGAACGACCACGCCTTCCGCACGCTGATGAAGATGAACTGGCAGCCCGCGATCCGCACCGTGCCGCATTACTGCGAGCACCCGCTCTACATCGCGGCGCTGGCGCAGTCGGTGGAGCGCGCCTACGCCGCGCTCGACCACCGCCCCGACGTGCTGGTGACCTCGTATCACGGCCTGCCGGTGCGCTATCTCAAGGAGGGCGACCCCTACCACTGCCTCTGCGCCAAGACCACGCGGCTGCTGCGCGAGAAGCTGGGCTTTCCCAAGGAAGAAGTCGCGCTCACCTTCCAGTCGCGCTTCGGCCCCGAGGAGTGGCTCCAGCCCTACACGGTCGAGGAGGTCGCGCGGCTGGCGGGCGCGGGAAAGAAGAGCATCGCCATCATGGCCCCGGCGTTCTCCGCCGACTGCGTCGAGACGCTGGAGGAGATCAACGAGGAGATCCGCGAGAGCTTTGAGGAGGCTGGCGGCGAGCGCTTCACCTATATTCCCTGCCTCAACGACGACGAGGCGCACATCGCGATGATGGTCGCAATCCTTGAGAACGAGATGCAGGGCTGGCTGTGATGTAACGTGCGACTTACGTCGCAACCTTTGATTTATGTCAATCCAAGCTGACAGAATCGCGCCTACCGTCGTGCAGACCGGCACAACGGACAGGGCGAAGCCATGCGGATTCTTCTCATCCACCCCAACTATCACTCCGGCGGCGCCGAGATCGCCGGAAACTGGCCGCCTGCATGGGTCGCCTATCTGGCGGGGTCGCTGAAGGCGGCGGGCTATGGCGACGTCACCTTCATCGACGCCATGACAAACGATCTGCCCGATGAGGAGCTTGCCGGCCGCATCGCCGCAGCCAGGCCCGACGTGATCGGCGTCACCGCGATCACGCCGTCGATCTACAAGGCCGAGCGGGTGCTGGAGATCGCGCGCGACGCGGCGCCTGAGGCGGTGCGGGTGCTGGGCGGGGTCCATGCGACCTTCATGTTCAATCAGGTTCTCAGCGAGGCGCCGTGGATCGACGTGATCGTGCGCGGCGAGGGCGAGGAGATCTTTCTTGAGCTGATCCGCGCCGTCGATGAGGGCCGCTGGCCCGCCGACCGCCGCAAGATCAAGGGCCTGGCGTTCATCGAGGACGGCGAGATCGTCGCCACCGCCGCCGCGCCCACGGTCAAGAACCTCGACGGCATCACGCCCGACTGGTCGCTGCTTGAATGGAGCAAGTATATCTATGTGCCGCTGGGCGTGCGCGTCGCGATCCCCAACATGGCGCGCGGCTGCCCGTTCACCTGCTCCTTCTGCTCGCAGTGGAAGTTCTGGCGCGACTATCGCGTGCGCGACCCGAAAAAGGTGGTGGACGAGATCGAGGCGCTGGTGCGCGACCATCAGGTGGGATTCTTCATCCTCGCCGACGAGGAGCCGACCATCAACCGCAAGAAATTCATCGAATTCTGCGAGGAGCTGATCGCGCGCGGCCTGCCCGACAAGGTGAAATGGGGCATCAACACCCGCGTCACCGACATCATGCGCGACAAGGAGTTGTTGCCGCTGTTCCGCCGCGCCGGGCTGGTGCATGTCAGCCTCGGCACCGAAGCGGCGGCGCAGCTCAAGCTCGATCAGTTCAACAAGGAGACCAAGGTCTCCGACAACAAGGAGGCGATCCGCCTGCTGCGCGAGGCCGACATCTTCACCGAGGCGCAGTTCATCGTCGGGCTGGACAACGAGACGGCGGAGACGCTGGAGGAAACCTATCGCATGGCGTGGGACTGGCAGCCCGACCTCGCCAACTGGTCGATGTATACGCCCTGGCCGTTCACCCCGCTGTTTCAGGAGTTGAAAGACAAGGTCGAGGTGTTCGACTTCTCCAAATACAATTTCGTCACCCCGATCATGAAACCGGCGGCGATGGAGCGCGGCGAACTGCTCGACCGCGTGATGAACAACTATCGCCGCTTCTACATGAAGAAGGCGCTGTTCCACTATCCGTGGCGCGGCACCGGGTTCCGGCGGCGTTACCTGCTGGGATGCCTGAAGGCGTTCCTGAAGGCGGGGTTCGCGCGCACGTTCTACGATCTGGGCAAGGTCGGCTACTGGGGCCCGCAGACGAAAAAGACCGTCGATTTCCACTTCGACGACCAGCACGCCATCGCCCCGGCGCAGACTGCCGACTGGGAGGCCGCCGCCGAGCGGTCGCGCAAGATGAAGGAGCGTCAGGCGGCCTTGCGCGAACAGGGCAAGGCGCGCGCGGCGGAGCGCACGGCGGAGGCGGCGCTCGCGGCGCAGGCCAAGGCGATGGCCTGCGGCGGCGGCGACTTCCAGATGCCCGAGAGCATGGCCGACGGCGCCCCCGAACACGCGGCGCTGCACTGAAGCGATGGTCCATGCGCAAGCCGATGAGCCGCTGATCGGCCCTAATGCGGTGATCCAGACCGCCGCCGCGCTGATCGCGCTGTGCGGCGCGGAGGCGGCGGAGAAGGTGTTCGCGCAGGCGGGGCTGTCGCGCTATCTGCGCGCCGCGCCCGCCGCGATGCTGCCGCTGCGCGAGGTGGCGGCGCTGAACGCCAGCCTTGCGCAGGCGCTGCCGCCCGACCGCGCGGCGGCGGTGGCGGCGGAGGCCGGGCGGCGCACCGCCGATTATCTGCTGGCCTACCGCATCCCGGCGCCCGCGCAATGGCTGTTGCGCCACAGCCCGCGCCCGCTGGCGGCGCGGCTGCTGCTGCGCGCCATCGCCGCCAACGCCTGGACCTTCGCCGGCGGCGCGACGGTGCGCGGCTTCATGGCGGACGGCGCGGCGGTGATCGAGATCGCGGAGGGCGCGACCGACGCATGCGGCTGCGTCTGGCGCCGGGCGGTGTTCACGCGGCTGTTCGGCGCGCTGGTGAGCGCCGACGCCGCCTGCGCGGCGGCATGTCGCCTTGGCGCCGCGCCCTGTCGCTACGAAATAACGCGCATCAGTCAGAAAGGGCGCCCGTAATGCAGGCCACCGCCGTCAAGCCCGCGACCGACGCCGCCATCGACGCGGGCGTGATCGCCAAATACGCCGCGCGCCCCACCCCGCGCTACACGAGCTATCCCACCGCGCCGCATTTCGAGGCCGGTTTCGACGAAGCCGACTATCGCCGCTGGCTGTCCGCCGCAGACCCCGCGCAGCCGATCTCGTTCTATCTGCATGTGCCGTTCTGCAAGCAGATGTGCTGGTATTGCGGCTGCAACATGAAGCTGGCGGCGCGCTATGCGCCAGTCGCCTCCTATGTCGAGACGCTGTTGCAGGAGATCGACCTCGCCGCCGACGCCCTGCCCGCGCGCATGACCATCGACCACCTGCACTGGGGCGGCGGCACGCCCACGGCGCTGGCGCCCGACGATTTCTCCCGCATCATGGCGCGGGTGCGCGACCGCTTCGACCTCACCCCCGCCGCCGAGATCGCGATGGAGAGCGACCCGCGCACCCTGAGCGACGACATGATCGCGCGCATGGGCGCCGAAGGCGTGACCCGCGCCAGTTTCGGCGTGCAGGAGTTCGACGAAAAGGTGCAGGCGGCGATCAACCGCATCCAGCCGCCGGAGATGGTGGCCGATGTGGTGACCAAGCTGCGCGCGGCCGGGATTTCCGGGATCAACTTCGACCTGATCTACGGCCTGCCGCACCAGACGGTCGAAAGCCTGACGCACACCATCGACCTCTGCCGCGCCATGCGGCCCGACCGGGTGGCGCTGTTCGGCTACGCCCATGTGCCGTGGATGGCCAAGAACCAGCGCATGATCGAGACCGAGGCGCTGCCCGACGGGCCTGCGCGCGCCGCGCAGGCGTCGTCGGCGGCGGCGGCGCTGTCGGCGGCCGGTTATCAGATGATCGGCATCGACCACTACGCCCTGCCCGGCGATTCGCTGGCGGTCGCGGCGAACGAGGGGCGGCTGCACCGCAATTTCCAGGGCTACACCGACGACGGCGCCGAGACGCTGATCGGCGTCGGCGCCACCTCGATCGGGCGCACGCGGGCGGGGCATGTGCAGAACATCGCCGAGACCGGCGCCTGGGCGCGGGCGGTGCAGGCGGGAAAGCTGCCGGTCGCCAAGGGCCGCGCGATGTCGGACGCCGACCGGCTGCGCGGCTGGGTGATCGAGCGCATCATGTGCGACGGCGCGGTGGATTGCGGCGAGGCCGCCCGCCGATTCGGCGCCGAACCCGACTGGTGCGCGGCGCCGCTGGCGGCGCTGGCGCCGCTGGAGCGCGACGGCGTGGTGAGCCGCCGCGACGGCGCGATCACCCTCAACCCGGCGGCGCGCCCCCTGGCGCGTGTGGTCGCCGCCGCCTTCGACGCCTATCTGAGCGAGGGCAAGGGCCGCCACGCCGCAACCGTCTGAGCGCGCGCCGTTCGGCGCCGCGGTCCCCGGCCCTGAGGGCCTCGCGAAACCGGCGCTCCCGCCGGGTCGGACCCCCGACCCGAAGGCGAAGGCCGGCGCGGATGCCGCCGCTCGCCCCCCCCAAGCCGATACGTTATCGCGCGATCACGCGCGGCGCGCACGCCTGCCCCGGTCGGGGCGGTTCCGGGGCGGCGCGGCGGCGCTGGCGATTCGCTATTCCGCCGCCAGCGGCGCGGCGCGCGCGGCGGGCGGGCAGAGCGCCGCGACTACCTTGCGCAGCGCCGCCGCGAGGTCGTCGAAACCCGCGTTCGGCTCGACCCGCGCCTCGTCCATGTAGAGGCTGCGGTCGATCTCGATCTGCACCGCGTGCCAGCCCTGGCCGGGCCGGCCATAGCGCTGGGTGATGTAGCCGCCCGCGAACGGCGTGTTGCGGGCCACGCAGAACCCCGCCGCCTCGAACGCCGCCTGCGCCCCGGCTGTCGCCCACTCCGCCGCCGCCGCGCCGAAGCGGTCGCCCAGCACGACCTCGGGGCGGCGCCCGCGCACACGCGGCGCGGCGCGCAGCGCGTCGGAGGGCATCGAGTGGCAGTCATACAGAATCGCCGCGCCATGGGCGGCGCGCGCGCGCTGCATCAGCCCGGCCAGCGCCTGATGATAGGGCGCGTGATGGGCGGAGAGCCGCCGCTGCGCCTCCTCCCCGGTGATCTTGCCCCAGTAGATCGGCGCCCCCTCCGCCACCACGCGCGGGATCACGCCGAGGCCGGCGGCGATGCGCGGGTTCAGGCCGGTGGCGCGCACGCCCTCGACCACCGCCGGGTCCAGCTCCTCCGGCGCGCGGTTGAGATCGACGTAGGCGCGCGGCGCGGTGGCGGCCAGCAGCGGCGCGCCGCAGGACGGGGCGCAGGCGAACAGCCGGTCCACGAAGGCGTCCTCGGAGGCGCGCAGCGCCAGCGGCCCCAGCCGCGCGCCGCGCACGAAGCCATGCGGATAGGCCCGCCCGGAATGCGGCGAACTAAACACCGCGCGCCCAAAGGCGGCGGCGGGTTCCTCCAGAATGAACGGCGTCGCGTGATCCATTCCCGCCATGATAGCGCGCGCAGCGCGGGCGCCTAGCGTTTCCTGCGCGGCCCGAACGCCGCAGCCCCATGCAAAAACCGCCGCTGTGGCGCTTGCGCCGCGTCCCGGTTCTCAACTATAGCACTCCCGCGCAGACCGAAGAGCGAGACTCTTCGCGATGCGGGCGCGTAGCTCAGTGGGAGAGCACTACGTTGACATCGTAGGGGTCGCTGGTTCAATCCCAGCCGCGCCCACCATTCATGTCAAAATCGAAGACGCCGCAGCTGGGTTGAGGGGCAGCCCCGCTGTGGTCCGGCGACCCTTCGGCGGAAGGCTGCCGGAGCGCGCGCCGCTGGCCGAGAGGCGGGGAGATCGCCGACGGTCCGGTGATCGGCGCGGCTCGACCGGGCGCATTTTGCGCAACCGGCGCGCCGACACGATCGCTTTAGAGGCCGTCACCCTGCGGGCGGGTCGCCGGTCTCGCCCGGTTCGGGCTTCAGGCCATAGGGCGCCGCCAGCGCCCAGACATGCGCCGGGATCATGCGCTTCATGCGGCGCGGCGCGGCGCGGCGCAGGTGCAGGATGGTCTCGACCGCCTTCATCTCCAGCCGCGCACGGGCGAACTCGAGGCCCCTCGGCCCGATGCGCGGCATCAGCCAGCCCATGAGCGGGCGCAGCCAGTCAGGCATCGCGCGCAGCGGCAGGCCGCCCGCCGCGCGCTCGGTGTTCTTCGCAAACCCCGCTACCGCGCCGCGCCGCCTGCCCGCGCTGGTGGGCGCCCCGCTCTCCAACTCGTCGCCCAGCAGATCGAGCAGCGCCTCGCCGCGCGCGTTGCGCGCCAGCAGCCACTGCCGCCCCTCGCCGCCCATGTAGCCCACAGTGACGTCGGCCAGCACGTTGGCGTAATCGACGCAGGTGCGGCAGGTGAGCGGGAAGAAATCCGGCGGCAGCTTCGAGATCGGCAGCTTCAGAAACGGGATCACCCGCCGCCGCCCGTCGTCAAAGCGCAACTCGACGCGGAAATCGGCGCGGAACTCAAGGTAGCTGATCGTCCCCGGCGCGTCGTCGAGCAGGGCGAGAAACTGGTGGAACCGCTCGGTGGTGGTGTTGTCCGAGCACGGCGTGCCGATCACATAGAGCGCCTCCAGCCCCAGATCGGCCTCCATCCGCCGCAGCGCATGGACCTGACAGGGGATGCCGATCACCGCCAGCCGCGTCCAGCCCGCCGCGCGCGCGGGCTCAAGCAGCGCGAGGAGCGGGGCATAGCCCATCCGCATCCCCCGGCACTGCGCCATGCCCTCGGCTCTGGTCACGATCACCGGGACGGGGCGCCAGCGGTCGTCGGGGTCGGGCGCCATGGTCAGCACCGCCTGCACGGCGCCGGTCTCAAGCAGACGCTCCGCCAGCCGCGTCGCGATCCCGGTCCATTGCGCGCCCTCGCGCGGCGGCTTCAGCCGGGCGCGGACCATGCGGCGGAACGGGCCGAAGTGCAGCTCGTCAGGCTTCGCGGGGTCGCGCGCGCGGCCGTGAACCCGCGCCTCCATCGCCGGATAGTCGGGCGCGATGAACTGGCAGGCGGTCGCGCAGACCCTGGGGTTCGCCATCCGCGACACGCCGCAGTCGGTGCACAGCCGCCTTGGCGCGGCGTCGGGGCGCAAGCGGGGGGCTAGGACCGGCGGGGGATCGGCGTCGAGCATGGCGGCTTTCCTCTCTGCCCCTCCAGCTTCGCGCGCCGCGCGGCCCGCGTCGAGCGCGCCTTTGGTCGCTGCGCGGGGGGCGGCGGCCCCGTTGCCGCCGGCGCGCATTCTGTGCCACGGTCGCGCCGCCGTGTTCAGCCTCGGGGAAAGCCATGGACCGCCGCGCCTTCGTAACCGCCGCCGCCGCCGCGCCGACGGCGCTCGCCGCTCCCGCGCTGGCGCAGGCGCCGATCAAGGCGACCCTGGCCGGCGCGTTTCCGCGCGGGATGCCGGGCGTGGGCGTCAGCGCCGAGCGGCTGGCGAAGCGGCTGACCGAACTTTCGGACGGGCGGCTTGAGGTCAGCTATTTCGGCGGCGGCGAACTTGTGCCGCCGTTCGGCGTGTTCGACGCGGTGTCGAGCGGCGCGGTCCAGTTCGGCCACACCGCGCCCTATTTCGCCGTCGGCCAGGTGCGCGCGGCGATGTATTTCACCACCATGCCCTATGGCCTGATGCAGGAGGAGTTGTCGGGCTGGCTGCGCTTTGGCGGCGGTCAGGCGCTGTGGGAGGAGGCCTATGCGCCGTTCGGCGTGCGGCCGTTCTACGCGGGCGGCTCGGGCACGCAGGCGGGCGGGTGGTTCCGCAAGCCCATCGGCGGCCTTGACGACCTGCAGGGCCTCAAGATGCGCATCGCGGGCCTCGGCGGCGACGTGATGAAGAAGATCGGCGTCGCCACCGTGCTGACGCCGCCCGCCGAGATCTTTCCCGCGCTGCAATCGGGCGTGGTCGATGCGGCGGAGTTCGTGGGGCCGTGGAACGATCTGGCGCTCGGCCTCTACAAGGTCGCGCCCTATTACTACATGCCCGCGTTCCATGAGCCGGGGCCTGCGCTGGAGTGCATCGTCAACACGGCGTTCCACGACGGCCTGTCGCCGCACCTGAAGCGCGTGATCGAGGCGGCGGCGATGGCGACGGCGGAGGAAACTTACGCCGACTTCCGCCACCACAACACCCGCGTGCTGCGCGAACTGGTGGACAAGGGCGTGACCGTGGCCGCCTTCCCCGGGGACGTGGTCGCGGCGCTGGGCGCGGCGGCGCGCGCGGTGATCGCGGCCTATCCGGCGGGCGACGCGATGTCGGAGAAGATCCACGACGCCTATATCGCCCATGTGCGCGACTGCGCGGCTTACGGCGCGGCGATGGAGGGGCGGATGTACGCCGACCGCGCGGAGGTGTGGCGCGCATGAGGCGGGGCGCGGCGACCAGAGCGGGCGGCGCGCTGGCGGCGACGGCGGCGGCGGTGCTGATCCTCGACCGGCTGACCAAGTGGCTGGTGGTCGAGGCGATGGACTTGCGCAGCGTCGGCGTGATCGAGGTCTGGCCGGGCTTCGTCTCGCTGCGCATGGCGTGGAACCGGGGCATGAATTTCGGCATCCTGTCGAGCGACCTCGACTTCGCGCGCTGGGGGCTGGCGGGGCTGGCCGCGGCGATCAGCATCGGCGTCGCGGTCTGGGCGCTGCGGCGCGGCCAGCGCTGGTTCAGTCTGGGCGCGGGCGCGCTGATCGGCGGGGCGCTCGGCAACGCGTGGGACAGGGTCCAGCACGGCGCCGTGGCGGATTTTCTCAACGTCACCTGCTGCGGCGTGGTCAATCCCTTCGCCTTCAACGTGGCGGACGTGGCGATCTTCGCGGGCGCGGCGGCGCTGGCCTTTGCGCCGCACCCCGCCGCGCATCGCGCATGAGGCGCGGGACGCGATGCGTTTGACGCGCGTTGCGCGCGGGGCGCAGCGAGAGTAAATGATAGCCCCATGATGAGACAGCCGCCGCACCGCACCGTCGCCCGCCTCGGTCTGACCGTCGCCGTCGCGCTCAGCCTCGGCGCCTGCGCCGGCAGCAAGGGGATGCGCGAGTCGATGGGCCTCGCCGCGCCGCCGCCCGACGAATTCATGGTGGTGGCGCGCGCGCCGCTGGAGCTGCCGCCCGACCTCTCCGCCCTGCCGACGCCGCAGCCCGGCGCGCCGAGCCGGGTGGAGCCGAACCCGCGCGCCGAGGCGCAGGCGGCGCTGATGGGCGACGAGGTCTCCGCTGCGCCCGCCGCCGCGCCGACCGCAGGCGAGGCCGCGCTGCTCTCCGCCGCCGGGGCCGGGCCGCAGAACGCCGAAGTCCGCGAACAGATCGCGCAGGACGAGTCGGCCACGCCCACCCGCCGCTTTGGCCTCACCAGCCTGTTTGGCCGCAAGATCGTGCAGGATCCGGAGGCCGAGGCCGAGCGGCTGTCGCCGGAGGCCGAGGCCGAGCGGCTGCAACGCGAGGGGCTGCCCGCGCCCGCCGCGCCGTCGGCGCCCTGAGCCGCACGCCGCCGCGCGGCTTGCCCCCGCGCCGCGCGCGCTTATCTCCTGAGCACTCGGGCGCTGGGGCGCCGCAACCGATGGGGTTTCGCATGGGGCTGATCACGCCATGGCGCGGCGCGGCTGTCGCGCTCTCGCTGCTCGCAGGCGCGGCGGCGGCGCAACAGGGGCCGAGGGTGACCGCCTTCACGCTGGAGAACGGCATGGAGGCGGTGGTGATCGAGGATCACCGCGCGCCGGTCGTGACGCACATGGTCTGGTATCGCGTCGGCGCGGCGGATGAGCCGCAGGGCGCCTCCGGCGTCGCGCATTTCTTCGAGCACCTGATGTTCAAGGGCACCGAGACCATTCCCGAAGGCGCGTTCTCCAAGATCGTCGCCGAGAACGGCGGGCAGGACAACGCCTTCACCTCGCGCGACTACACCGCCTATTTCCAGCGCATCGCCGCCGACCGGCTCGAGACGGTGATGGCGATGG
>Ga0210015_1002477_pt1 | contig 17145 bp, 13 predicted proteins | sample CryGeymeta201522_FD_185471 | JGI IMG/M metagenome (GOLD analysis project Ga0210015, IMG submission 185471) | Groundwater microbial communities from Crystal Geyser aquifers in Utah, USA - Crystal Geyser metaG 2015-22 (SPAdes) (version 2) | ecosystem: Environmental > Aquatic > Deep subsurface >... | reverse complement strand
AAAATGGTTAAATTTTTTTCTTGACGGGGACAATATAGAATGTCCCCCTCTCCGTTCCCTGGGAAGTCCGCGCATTGGAGAGAGACTGGAGGAATTTGATCCACATGAAGTGCGTCGGATTTTGGTCGGCCACTATGAAATGCGCTACGAAATTCAGCAGTCGAAAATATATATGCTGCGCTTGTGGCATACCCGTGAGGACAGATGATTCTTTAATTCTCCATCTTCCCACTTAAACTCACGATATTTGACACAAAGAAGTTCAGTCGATGGCTCTGAGAAAGGGGCGGTATCAGTGCTGTTTTCACTGATCTGCCCCTCGCATATGTTGCCTCAAAAAGGTTTTCATAAGTACAGGGACTTATGAAATGGTAGGCACACCATCAAAAGTTGACCTAATTTACAGCTACCCGGTCAATTGGGCAAAAAAACTTAGGAGACTAACGGTTTCCCTGGCGCGCAAAAAATCGACCTCAGTCGAATATCAATTCCAGCAGCTCGCTGGCGTGGCGAATGCCGCTCAGCTTCATTCCGGCGGGAGCCTTGATGTTTTTCAGACTGCTCCGGGGCAGGATGCAGCGCGAAAAACCAAGACGGGCCGCTTCCTTGATCCGCAGTTCCGGCTGCGACACGGCACGTACTTCGCCGGTGAGACCAACTTCGCCGAAAATCACCGTTTGGGCATGAATCGGCCGGTTCAAATGACTGCTGGCCAAGGCGGCAATGGTTGCTAAATCTAACGCCGGTTCATCGAGTCGCACCCCGCCGGCGACGTTAACGAAAATATCCTGCCCGGCCAGTTGCAGTTCAACTTTTTTATCGAGGATCGCGATCAGAAGCGCCATGCGTTTATGATCAATGCCGATGGCGGTGCGCTGTGGGGTGCCGAAACTGCTGCTGGAGACCAGCGCCTGTAATTCAACCAGAATCGGCCGGGATCCCTCCATCGCCGGCACTACCACGCTGCCGGCGCTCTTATCCGGGCGCTCCGATAAAAATAATTCGGACGGATTAGCCACTTCGCGCAGACCGGTTTCCTGCATTTCAAACACGCCGATTTCGTTGGTCGAGCCGAAACGGTTTTTCACCGCGCGCAGAATGCGGTAGGGATGACCGGGGTCGCCCTCAAAATAGAGCACGGTATCGACCATGTGTTCCAGCACCCGCGGCCCGGCGATGGAACCGTCTTTGGTAACATGGCCGATGAGAAAAGTTGGTAATCCCTGGCCCTTGGCAAGCAACATCAGTTGTCCGGCGCATTCGCGCACCTGGCTGACGCTGCCGGGGGCCGATTCAATAGTGCGGGTAAAGATGGTTTGAATCGAATCAATCACCAGAAAGTCGGGTTTGAGTTCGGCGACCCGTTTGAAAATTTCTTCAAGGGAGGTTTCGGCGAGGAGAAACAGATGTTCACCCCTGGCCCCCAAACGCTCACCGCGCAACTTGACCTGACGGGAGGATTCCTCGGCAGTGACGTAAAGGGCAATGCCGTCACGCGCCAGATAGTCGACCGCCTGTAACAACAGGGTCGATTTGCCGATGCCGGGGTCACCACCGACCAGAATCAGTGAACCGGGAACCAGCCCACCGCCCAGGGTGCGATCCAGCTCCGTTAGGCCGCAACTGATGCGATCTTCTGCAGTGCTGCTGATATCCGACAGCTTCTGCAGCTTGCCCGGCGCCGCCAGACTTCGACTGTTAGCGGGCTGAACCTGCTCTTCGGCGAGGGTATTCCACTGCTGGCAATCGGGACACTTGCCCAGCCATTTGGGGGCCTGGTAGCCACATTGCTGGCAGGTAAAAAAAGATCTGGCTTTGGCCATAAGCGTCTCGTAGGTGGAGCAATTCAGAATTTCGACGATCGTCAGAATAAAGGAAGGCCCATCCTAAGAGCTGATGGGCAAACTGTCAATTCGTGAAGCTTCTGGGCTATAATCGCGGATCAAACCTTGGGAGACAGGATCTTGCTATGCACTATGCCGAACTTGAAGCCGCCCTGCAAGAATTCGGTTTCAGCGAACGGGTCAGTTTGCGCCAGATCAAAGAGCGCTATCGTGACTTGGCCCGACGTTACCACCCCGATCACGGCAGCGCCGCGGAGATGGAGAAAATCCAGCGCGTTAACCAAGCCTATCAGGTGCTGCGGGCCTATTGTCAGGATTATCTGTTCGATTGCTCGCACGCGGAATTTCTTGAACAATACCCCGAAGAAAGGCTGCGCGAACAATTCGCCGAAGATCGTTTGTGGGGCGCAGGTCAAGCGAACACGGACGATTGAACCTTGTTTTCAGTCGGCCCCCGTGGTATTTTTCCCGGCTTTACGAGGCCATCCCCTAAAACCACAGCGAAATTGAAATAATGAATGATAACGAGAATTTTTCGCGCCTGACCCAGGTGAGCCGTCCAGCGCGCTATCTTGGCGGTGAGCTGGGCAGTCGCACTAAAGAGGATGCCCAGGTCGAACTGCGCATGGCTCTGGCCTTCCCCGATGTTTATGAAGTGGGCATGAGCTATCTGGGCTTTCCGATTTTATACAATATCCTCAATAATCTCGAAGGTATCGCCGCTGAACGCGTCTATACACCCTGGCCCGACATGGGTGAACTGCTGGTGCGCGATGGTGCGAAACTGAGCAGCTTGGAAACCGGCCGCCCTCTGGCCGATTTTGCCATTATCGGCTTCACCCTCCAATATGAGCTGAGCTACACCAACCTGCTCTGGATGCTGCAACTGGCGGGCTTGCCCCTGAGGCGCGAGGAGCGTGATGAACAGGCCCCCCTGATCGTGGTCGGCGGGCCCTGCGCCTACAACCCGGAACCCCTGGCCGATTTTATCGATTGCGCACTGATCGGCGATGGCGAAGACGCCATTGTCGAGCTGGTCGAAACTGTGCGCCAAGCCCGGCGCCAGGGTTTGAGCCGCCCGGAACTTTTACGCCAGCTGGCGGCCATTGAAGGGATCTATGTCCCCGCTTTTTTTGAAATCGATTATCACCCCGATGGCCGGCTGGCGGCGATCAAGCCCTGCCATGCGGATTATGCGAAAGTTCGCCGGCGTTTTCTGCCGGATCTTGAAGACGCCCCTTTTCCCGCGCAACCCATCATCCCCTTCATGCAGACGGTGCACAATCGTGTGGCGCTGGAAATTGCCCGCGGCTGCACGCGGGGCTGCCGTTTTTGCCAAGCCGGGTACATTTACCGCCCGGTGCGCGAGCGCAGCCCGCAGAAAATTGCGCAGCTGGTTGAAAAGGCCCTCGAAAATTCGGGTTACGAAGAAATTTCGCTCTTGTCCCTTTCGACCGGCGATTACAGCTGCATTGAACCGCTGCTTAAGGGCCTGATGCAGAAATATGCCCAGGAACGGGTGGCGGTCTCCTTTCCCAGCCTGCGCGTTGGCTCCCTGACCGAAGAGCTGATGAGTGAAATCAAAAAAGTGCGTAAAACCGGCTTTACTCTCGCGCCGGAAGCAGGCAGTGAACGCCTGCGTCAGCTGATTAACAAGGGCATCACCGAAGAAGACCTGCTCAGCACCACCGGCAACGCTTTCACCTTGGGCTGGCAACTGATCAAACTTTATTTCATGATGGGTTTGCCCACGGAAACCGACGCCGATCTGCACGCGATTGTCGAACTGGCGGCTCAGGTCAAGCGTAGCGGTCGTGGCACCGGCGGCGCCGATGTCAATGTTGCGGTTTCGACCTTTGTCCCCAAACCTCACACCCCCTTTCAGTGGGAACCACAGCTGGGGGTTGCCGAGACCCTGCGCCGCCAGACTCTGCTCAAAGAGGGGCTGCGCAGCAAAAAGTTGCGTTTCAAGTATCATGAGGCCCAGCTTTCGTTCCTCGAAGGGGTCTTCGCCCGCGGCGACCGCCGCCTGGGACGGGTGCTGGAAGCCGCCTTGATCGCAGGCTGCAAATTTGATGGCTGGCGCGAACATTTCGACTTCAGCAAATGGCAACAGGCCTTCGATGTCTGTCGGGTTGACCCGGCCTGGTATCTGCGTGAACGTGATGAACACGAAATTCTGCCCTGGGATCACATCGACTGCGGCCTGCCTAAAAGCCACTTTATCAACGAACGCCACAAAGCCTTTGCCCTTAAAGCCACCCCCGACTGCCGCCAGGGGGAATGCAGCGCTTGCGGGGTCTGCGACTTCGAGGCACTGAAAATGCGCCTGCAACCACAGCAGAGCCTTGAGTTGAGCCCGAAACGCCGCCCCCAGGCCGCTGACAACAACCAACATTTCAAGATCCGCCTCACCCTGGCCAAGCGTGGCCGGGCGCGCATGGTGGCGCACCTGGAATATTTGACCATGTTTCAGCGCGCTCTCAGGCGCGCTGAACTGCCCATGCGTTTTTCTCAGGGGTTTCACCCGACACCCAAGGTTTCTTATCTCGAAGCCTTACCCATGGGCGTGGAAAGCGAAGCCGAACTGGTGGATCTCGATCTGTTTGAACCTCTGGAGACGGCTGAAATTATCCGCCGCCTCAATGCCCAACTCCCCGAGGGTTTCAGGATTCTTAGGGCGCAAACCCTGTCCGCTGGTGCCCTTTCGCCTTCGGCGTCAGTGCTTGCCAGTTGCTATCGCATCCCCCTGCCAAGCTCGACCACCGGCCTGGCCGAACGCATCACCGCATTCCTCGCCGCCGAACGGGTTGAACAGACCCAACTCAAAAAAGGGGTCGAAAAGATTATCGATCTGCGTGCCGATGTCCTTGAAATAACCTTGCACGACAGCGAACTGGAACTCAAACTCGCCAAAGGCAGCCCCTTACGCGTCGCTGCCTGGCTGCTGCAACTGGGGGTCGAAGAGGTGCGCCAGCTCGGCGTGCGCAAAATTGCGCTTGAGTGCCGTAAATCTTGATAGCCAGGATCAAAAGCCGCTCGCGCAGAGCCGCAGAGGCGCAAAGAAAGGCAAAACCTTTTTTAGAATAAAGAGCCCCAAAGAACCAATTATACCGGAGAAAAAATAAAAATTTATAGTCTGAATCCAAGCCAAAAGCCCCCTGATTTTCTCTGCGGCTTTGCGCGAGACACCTTTGACTCGCAGCCGTCATTTTTTACTGCATAGGTTGCCGAACAGTTACAGATTTTCAACATAAATGAACACTTAAACCACTATTGGAGCAAACCATGACCAGGGAACTGGTAATTAACAGCACCTCCCACGAAACCCGCGTCGCCCTGCTGGAAGGCGGGCACATTGCCGAACTCTATATTGAGCGCCAGCGCGAAATGGGGATTGTCGGCAATATTTACAAGGGGCGCGTCATTCGGGTTCTGCCCGGCATGCAGGCTGCCTTTGTCGATATCGGCCTCGAAAAAGCGGCCTTTCTCTATGTCGCCGATGTGCTGGACGAAATGAACGCGGTGGCGCGTTATATTGACGGCGATACTTCGGGTACCGACCACGAAGAGGTCAACGAAGTGCCCTTGCCGCCGATTGAGGATCTGCTCAAGGAAGGGCAGGAAATTCTGGTGCAGATCTCCAAGGAACCCATCAGCACCAAAGGGGCGCGCATCACTTCGCATATTTCCCTGCCGGGGCGTCATCTGGTCTACATGCCAACCGTTGATCACATTGGTATTTCACGGCGGATTGATGATGAAGAGGAACGCGAGCGCCTGCGGCTGCTGGTCGATAACATTAAACCCGAAGGGGCCGGTTTCATCGTGCGCACCGTGTCCGAGGGCAAGAGCGAAGGCGACCTCAAGGCCGACATGGAATTTCTCGTCGACCTGTGGCAGAAAATCAGCGTCGGCGTCGATGGTCGCAAGGCTCCAGCCTTAATTCATTCGGATTTGGATGTTACCAGCAAAGTGTTGCGCGATATTTTAACCGAAGATGTGCGCCGCATTATTGTCGATTCCCAGGAGGAATATAACAAGATCGTGCGCTTTATCCGCACCTTCATGCCCAAACTCAACTACTGCATCGAACTTTATGATGGTGACGAACCGATCTTTGACGCCTTCGGGCTCGAAGTCGAAATTTCGCGCGCTCTCGGCAAGAAAGTCTGGCTCAAAAGTGGGGGTTCCATCATCATTGAGCAGACCGAAGCCCTGACCGCGGTTGACGTGAATACCGGGCGCTACGTGGGCAAGCACAATCTGGAAGACACCATCCTCAAAACCAATCTGGAAGCGGTCAAGGAAATTGCCTTTCAGTTACGCCTGCGCAATATCGGCGGGCTGATTATTGTCGATTTTATCGACATGGAAAAAGAAGCCCACCGCGAAAAAGTTCACGGCGCCTTTGAAGAGGTGTTGAAGAACGACAAGAACAAAACCAATATTCTGAAAATCAGTGAACTCGGGCTGGTGGAAATGACGCGCAAGCGCGTGCGCGAATCTATCGGGCGCACCCTGTGTGAACCCTGCCCTTACTGTGAAGGCAAAGGCTACGTCAAAGGGCATCTGACGATTATTTATGAAATTCTGCGGGCGCTGCAACGCGAGCTGAACGACCGGCCCGAAGGCCGCATTACCCTGTTGGCCCATCCCGACATTGCCGGGTTGCTTATCGATGAAGAACGCGGGCTTATCGATGAACTCGAAGCCACCAGCAAGCGCAGCGTCGTGATCAATTCACGCCCGGAATTTCATATCGAACAGTACGAAATTGCCGTTGGTTGAGAGCGTTCGGGCGGGGTTTCGCTGCAAGAACTGCCATGCGCTTCGGAACAACCGACGAGCGCTAACTCCCCCCGGCCCCCTCTTAATCCTAAGCGGGGGAGAAAACCTGCTCCTTGGTCCACCTTGGGGCTTTATTTTACTTGCCGCGGAATTGGGGCGGACGTTTTTCGAGGAAGGCGTTGACGGCTTCCAGGTGATCCTCGCAGTCATGGGCCATAGCCTGAAAGGCGGCACTTTGATCGAGAAAGTCGGCCAGGCCCAAACGTTGGCCGCTTTGCAACAAGCGCTTGCACAAACGCAGAGCCTGGGGAGGTTTGGCTGCAATCTCAGTTGCCAACTGGCGGGCGCGCGGCAATAAATCGGCGTCGGTGGTGATTTCGAGCAGAATGCCAAGGTCTTTGGCCTCGTCGGCCTTAACCAGCCGACCGCTGAAAATCAGTTCGGCGGCACGCTGCAAGCCAACAATGCGGGGCAGAAACCAGGCGCCGCCATCACCGGGAACTAGGCCGAGGTTGACGAAAGTTTCACCAAACAGGCTGCGGGTCGACCCCAGACGCAGATCACACATACAGGCCAGATCCATGCCGGCCCCAATCGCCGGGCCGTTGACTGCGGCGATCAAGGGAATTTCGCTTTGAGCCATCGCCAAAGGCAATTGCTGGATCCCGCGCCGGTACTGATCCTGAATCTCGATGACCCTACCGGCGAAAATCCCCTCGCGGTCACGCATCTGTTTGACGTTCCCCCCGGCCGAAAAAGCGCTGCCTGCGCCGGTCAGAATCAGTACCGAAACATTCGCATTGCGATTGCACCAGCCCAGGGTGGCAATAATGTCTTCGACCAGCGCGGTGCCGGTGAGGGCATTGCGCACATCATCACGTGTGAAGGTCAGTTCGGCGACCCGGTTTTCCAGAGTCAGCTGGGCATCGGTGAGTAGCGGCAGTTCCGTCATCAGACGTCCTCCCCGTTAAAAACGCCGGAATTGTTCCCGACCGCCTGACCGAATTCCCGTCGGTAAGCCTGCCATTTCTCATCAATCCGCGCCTGCATGGCCGCGACCTGCTCTGCCGATAAGGATTTGAACCGCACCTGCATTTTCAGATAGTCGTCCAGAGGTTTCATTTTCGCCGGGTCGAGAAGTTTGCGTGACGGCTCCGAAAGGGTCTTGCGCCCATTTTCAATTTCATACAGATCAGACAAGCCGCAATCAACCGCCGCCTTGCCAATTTTGACGGTCATGCGCTCTTCACAGCCCCAGCCGGGCGGACAAGGGGTTTGGATGTGAAAATATTTAAACCCGCGTATCTCTTTAGCCTTGAGTAATTTGTCATGAAAATCGAGGGGGTAGCTGGCCGAACAGGTGGCAACGTAAGCCGGGTTATGGGCGGCGACAATCGCGGGAACATTCTTGCTGTTTTCTTTTTTGCCGCTGTAGGGGGTGTTGGTGGTCAGGCTGCCCTGAGGCGTGGTGCCCGAGCGCTGCACCCCGGTGTTCATGTAGGCTTCGTTGTCATAGCAGATATAGATAATATCTTCCTGACGTTCGAGGGCCCCAGATAAGGCTTGAATGCCGATATCGGCGGTACCCCCGTCTCCCGCCCAGGCCACAACCTGCGTTTTCAAGCCACGTTGCTTCATGGCCGCGCGCACACCCGTCGCGATGGCGGCGGTTGAAGCGAAGGTGCCGTTGAAGATCGGCAATTGCGAGGCGGCCACCGGGTAAAGCCCCTGCATCACCGTGAGACAGCTGGGCGGTACCACAAAGATACAATCCCGCCCCAGGGCCTTGGTCCCTATACGATAAAGCAAGCTAAGGGTGCAGCCCGCACAGGCGCGGTTACCGGGGTAAACGAATTCTTCTTCAGTCAGATTAAGGACCGTGGTTTTGATACCGGTGTTCATAATTGTAATCCCATCCAGTGCGGGGTGTCGGTCTGCTCCGGCAGGCTTTGAGCTGGTTGCAGGCAGGCGGTTTTCAGAGTCTGGGACAAATCCGCGGTGCGAATCTCACGTCCACCCAGGCCAAGAATAAAATTGTGCAGCTGCGGACGGGCCGGATAAGGATAAAGGGCCGATTTCAGGTCGGCGTAGAGGGCGCCCTGGTTGCCGTAACTCAGACCTTTTTCGAAGACCATCACCCCTTTCGCCCCTTGCAGGGCCGCCGCGAGTTGGGCGGTGGGGAAGGGCCGGTAAATTTGCAGCGCCAGCACGCCGACTTTCAGATTATCCGCAGCGCGCAGCTGGTCAATCACATCACGCAACTGATTGGCCAGGCTGCCCATGGCAACCACCACAAAGTCGGCATCGTCACACCGGTAAGGATCCAGCAGCGGCACGCCGCCGCGTCCGAAAGCTTGCTGGTAAGCGGCATCGATCTCTTGCAAAACCTCCATGGCCTGACGCATCTCAAGGTGAAGGTTATGGCGGATATCCATGTAACCGCCCTGCGTGACCCCATGAACATCCTGACGTGCGTCGGGCAGGGTAACGCTGTTCAAGCTTTCAGGCTGCTGGGGATCGAGAGTGTGCAGGTAGGCATAGGGGGGCAGAAATTCTTTGACCGCCGCCGCCGCGGGCAGTTCAAAAGGCATATAGGTGTGGGACAGGTAGTAACCATCGTAATTCACCATCACCGGAATATGTACCAGTTCGGCCAGGCGGAAGGCCTTGATGGTTAAATCGACAATTTCCTGATGATCCTTGGCGAACAGCTGAATCCAGCCGGTATCACGCTGGCTCATGGCATCCTGATGGTCATTCCACACCGACCAGGGGGCGCCAATGCCGCGATTGGCGATACACATCACCAGGGGCAGGCGCGCACCGGCAGCCCAGTGGAGCTGTTCGCTCATGTAGAGCAGCCCGTTGGACGAGGTGGCGGTAAAGGCCCGGGCACCGGCACTGGCGGCCCCAATGCAAACCCCCATGGCGCTGTGCTCGCTTTCGACCGCCACATATTCGGCATCCATCTCGCCGGCGGCAATGAGTTCCGACAGTTTTTCGGTCAGGGGGGTCTGCGGAGTAATGGGATAGGCCGCCACCACATCGACATCACACAGTTGCACCGCCAGGGCCGCGGCGTTGTTGCCCGAATCGATACGCTGGTTACTCATGACCATCTCCCTTGGCAAATTCTTCTTCGGCGACCATGCGGATGGCTCTGGTCGGGCACTCCTCGGCGCAGATTCCACAGCCCTTGCAATATTCCAGATCAATCTGCGGTTCAATATCTTTGCTGATGGTGCGGTCGGGGCAATAGAGCCAGCACAGATGACAGGCGTGCTTTCCCAGCTTCGCCGGGGTGCAGCGACTGTAGTCGATGACCGGGCGCTCAACCCGCCAGGAGCCGGTGCGACCGGCATCACCCGGCCCGGCCGTACTGGCCGAAGTCAGTATTTTAAAACGGGAATCAGGCATGGGAGGCTCCTGTTGGTTCGCTGCTGGTGGTTGCCGCATAGACCAGACGGGCAGCCTTGACATTTTCGTTCGGTCGGCGCCCGGCAAACTCGTGGGCGATACATGCGGCCAGAATATCCAGCGCAACCAGACCGCTGGCCTTGGCGAGAGCCCCGATAATGCCGCTGTTGACAATCCCCTTGCGCAGGCCGACTTCGATCCCGATTTTGGTGACATTGGCCACCGCGACACGAAAATCTGCCGACTGATGGGCAGCGAGATCCTGGGGCGAATTGATCACCAGCAGACCGCCGGGGCGCAGCCCCTGGGTTACATCGACTTCCTGCAGAATCAGGTGGTCAAGAACCACGACAATATCCGGTTGCTGAATCGGCGACAGATCAGTAATTTTGCGCCGCGAAACTTTCAGCGAGGTGCTGACCGGCGCACCCCGGCGCTCGGTGCCGAAGGACGGGGCCATCACCACCCCGGCATAACCGGCTTTAAAAGTGGCTTCGGCAACCACCTTGGCGGCGGTAATCGCCCCCTGCCCGCCGCGGCCATGCCAGCGGATCTGGATCATCTGTTGCGAAGGAGTGTGCATATTCGGCTCCGGGAAAAGACCTGCAAACGGTTATGTAACAAGGTTTTGAGCTGTGTATCCTAGCCTATAATTGGCTTAAGGAAAAGAAAAAGAAATCCGGCAAGTCTCCAGCGCCCAAGTAACGGAGCCCGCTCCCCCCTCGTCACCAACCTGCAAGTTTTAGCCACTTTTTGTGGGGCTCATTTGTGTTAATATCTCACCCAGTCCGCTGAATCCCTTGATCTGCCAGGTCAGCGGGCAAGCCATCTTTTTTTCAAAATCCCTCTTGCTATGAGGAAACAGGTGCGGCAAAAACCTTCAAAGACCGCCGACGAAGAAGGGGTTGAAATCCCCAGCGAACAGCTGAATCCAGACACCCTGCGCCGCCTGATTCAGGAATTTGTCAGCCGCGATGGCGCGGATTGGGATCAAGTCGGTTGTACCCTGGACGATAAGGTTGAGCAGGTTCTCCGGCAACTGAAAACCGGCCGGGCTAAAATTGTTTTTGACCGGAAAACCCAAACGGCGAATTTTGTCGCCTGCCCCAAATAATGTTTAATCACGACGCAAAAACTCACCAACGGCTGCGCCCGGCGGCCTTGCTCCTGCTTATCTTCCTGCTGTTGCCGGTGTGCCCGGTCGAAGCAGCCGTTGAACTGGAATTACAGGGTTTGCCAAAAGACTTGCAGCCCCTTATCGGCGATGCGCTTGTTTTGCCGAGCGCGCTCAAAGCCGACGGCCCCGTCAACCCGCTGTGGCTGAATCATTACTTGAAACAATTCCCCCGGAAAATACAAAGTCTGCTTGAGCCCCTGGGGTACTACCATGCCCACCTTCAGACCACGCAAAAAACCGAGGGAGATAAGATGAAACTCCAGGTTCAAATTGATCTCGGGCCACCCGTTATTCTGGTGGAACGCACCATTGAGCTGGTGGGAGACGTATCGCGCCGCCCGCAGCTGAAACTCCAAGCCTTTCCACTCCAGGTTGGCGATGTCGTGCGCCAGGATTTTTATGAAAAGGGCAAAAGCGAACTTCTGGCCCAGTTACGCGAGCAGGGATTTCTCAATGCTCAGTTCGTCGTACAGCGCCTTGAGATTGACCGCGAACTGAACCAGGCTCGAATTCAGCTCGACATCCAACCCGGCTTGCAAAGTCGTTTCGGGAGCATTACCTTCACGGGGGCCGACACCTACCCCGAACTTTTTTTGCGCCGGTATCTGGCGTTTGAGTCAGGCCAAATCTTCGACGACCGGCGCCTGGGGCAAACCCAGAAATCCCTGCGTGATGCCGATCTGTTCCAACGCGTGCTGGTCGTGGCGCAACACGATCAGGCCCAGGGTGAAGAGCTGCCGATTACCATTGAGTTAAAGCCGCGCAAGCGCTACAGCCTGCGCCCTGGGGTGGGCTACGGCACCGACACCGGTGCGCGGGTGGGGCTGCGCTTCCGTGATCAGAATGTCTGGCAGTTGGGCCACCGCTTTGAACTCGACCTGCTCGAAGCCGAGCGGCTGCGCAATATCACCGGCAGCTACCGTTTTCCCGGCTACCGCAACCGCGACACCGAAATGCGCCTGCATGGTGGCTACCGGGCGGAAGATCTTGACAGCTACGCCAGCGATTCCGTGTATCTTGAAGCCGAGCAGTCTTATGGTTTCGGCAAGAACCGTATTGGCGCCGCCTTTTTGCGCGCCCAGTATGAACGTTCAGATATTGCCGCCAACTCTCTTTACAGCGGATTTCTCATGCCCGGTTTGCGCTATCATGAAATTCAGCTGCCCGAAAAAACCGGCAAAGGCTATGGCTTTCAGCTGCGCGCCGAAGTGCGCTTCGCGCGCGAGAATGTTTTTTCCGACTTTTCCCTGACCCAGATTCTGGCCGAGGGCAATTTTTTGCTGGATTTTTTGCAGAAATATTCCCTGCGTCTCCATGCTCAGGGCGCCACCAGCCTGCTCGAAGACCCCCTGGCCGACATCCCCGCTTCCTTACGTTTTTTTGCCGGTGGCGACCGTTCGGTACGCGGTTACGCCTACCAATCTCTGGGGCCCCATGATGACAAGGGCCAAATTATCGGCGGCAAGCAATTGATGGTCGGCGGCATTGAGCTCACGCGTAAATTCGGGCCAAAATGGGGCTTGGCCCTGTTTTTCGATGCCGGCAATGCCTTCAACCTCTGGACAGAGATACGTCCGGCCATGGGCGCAGGTTTCGGCCTGCGCTACACCACTCCCATCGGCCCACTACAAGTGGATATCGCCAGCCCGGTTGGCGAAGGGGAAATTTCACCGCGATTGCACCTTGGAGTCGGTTTCGGATGGTAACCAGAAGCCTGCAAATAGCCCTGGGTCTGGCGTTATGCTTGCTGTTGCTTCTGGCGGCAGGCGGTTACTGGCTGTTGACGACCGAGCCCGGTGCCAACTGGGTGGTGCGTCAACTGCGGCCCTTTCTGCCGCCGGAAATTCAGTTGAAAAGCGTTCATGGTGGCTTGCTGAGCAATTTCGCGCTGCGCGGATTGTCATTTCAGGGTGACCAAGGAGACGTTGAAATTGAGCAACTACGCCTGAACTGGCAGCCTCAAGCCCTGTGGCAGCAGCAGATTCGCATTACGTCCCTGATTCTTGATGGCGTCAGCATGACCCCCGCGGCCCCCGCGACCGAACAGAAGACCCCCTTCGCGCTGCCCGATCTCAAACCGCTGTTTAACCAGCTCGGCGGCTGGACGCTGTTGCTGTCACATTTTGAAGTCAATGATCTGCGCCTTATCGACGCCGCTGGCAAGGAAGAGCACCTGGCACAGCTCACCACCGAACTTGAGCTTGACCGGCATCAACTCCAACTGAAAAAGATCGCGTCTACCAGCGACTGGGGCAACTGGCAGGCCGAAGTGCAGCTGAGCGCAGCGAGCAAACTAAGTCTCCGGTTAAGGGGACATCCTCCGCAGGATCTCGTCCCTGACGCCAGCCTGAGCGCACACCTTAGCCTGCAACCCGACCAGCCTGACAGCGTGCAGGGCATCCTGGCCCTTGACCTTCAGCTTGAACAAGAACCCGCCTATACGTTTACGGGCGCATTGACTCTCAGTCCTGATGAGCTGCGTTTCACCAGCGCGCAATTAAGCCAGCCCGACGGGCGCACTGGGAGCATCCAGGGTGCGCTGGGGCTGACCTGGCAAGGGCAATTCGCCTGGGATGCCCAACTTGAACTCGCTGATCTGAACCTGCAACCCCTGCTGGAAGTGCCGACCGCTATCAGTGGCACCCTCAACGGCCGCGGGGGGTTGGAAAATTATACCGGTCAATTTGACCTGCGTAACCAGGCCACCGGTTGGCAGCAACTGCGTTTAAGGGGCAAACTGAGGGGCAGCAGGGAAGAACTGGCCTTCACCCAATTGGCAGGCCGGCTACTGGATGGCGCGGTGCAGGGCGACCTTGACCTTAACTGGCACAACGGGCTGCACAGCAACTTTAAACTAACCAGCCAGCAGCTGGATCTGGCGCTTCTGCCCAGCGGCCCCGAGGGACGGGTAGATTTGCACCTCGATGGCTGGCTGAGCAAAGCATCCGACCAGCCCCTGCACCTGGGCGGGCAGGCGAAAATTGACCAGGCCAGGGTGGAGCAGCGCTCCTTCGGCGGTGAAATTCGTGGTCAATGGCTAGGCGGACGCAACCTGGAACTCGACCAACTCGATCTCAGCGGTAACTGGGGCCGACTTGTGGCCCAGGGTAAGTTGCAAGAACATCTTGAACTGGATCTCAGCCTGACGGATGCCGCAGCTCTCTGGCCACCCGTACAGGGCAAGGGGAATCTTTCCGGCTGGCTGGCCTGGCCCGATACCTGGCCCCAGGGAGAATTGACCGCCAAGCTGCAACAGCTGGCCTATGGCGAAATCAAGGTTGCCAGCCTGAACCTGGCGGCCAGCCGACGAGAGTCTGAAGCCCAGAACGAAGTGCAAATGCAGCTGACTCAGCTTGAAATCGGCGCTTATTCCTGGGAAGAACTAACCCTCGATCTGCGCGGCGCCCTCAGCCAACACCAGCTTGAAGCTCAGGTCAGCCATCAGGGCCAAGAGCTCAGGCTGACTCTCGACGGGGCCCTGGTCACAGAACAGTGGCAGGGGCTGCTCACCCGCTTCGAGCTGCTCAGCGACGCTCAGCCCCTCGTCCACCTGCAAAAACCATCGAAGCTCAGTTTTAGCCGCGAGGAATTTCGTCTTGCCCCATTGAAATTAGCCGGAGAACAGGGGGGGCGGCTGGACGTGGCCGCCAGTGGCCACTTTCCGGACTCTTCGGCCCTGCCCCAGATACAAACCCAGCTGGCGCTCGAAAATCTCCCCTTAAAGCTCTTCAATCCCTGGTTGCCCGTCGGGCAGACCATCGACGGTCTGCTGCGGGCCTCAATCGATGGGCAGTTGCAGGAAGATGGCACTATTTCCCTGCAGGGGCAGGCCAACATCAGGCAGGCAAAAATCAGCCTGCACGATGAGAAAACCCGCCTTGAGCTCCCGGTTGAACAATTGGACCTGAACCTTGATTGGCAAAAGCATCAGCTGCAAACCAGCCTGGAACTCACCTCAAACGCATTCGGATCCGTCAAGGGTCAGTTGAGCCTTGCGCTGCCCGCCCATTGGCCACCTCCATCGGTACTTGATGCTCCGCTAGAGGCAAAGCTCGATTTTCACATGCACGAATCAGGGGCCCTGGCTCTTCTTCTCCCCACGGAACTGGCTGAACTCAGCGGTCAGCTCGACGGTCAATTACAGCTGGCGGGCACCCTTGCTCACCCCGATTTCAGCGGTAAGTTGAATCTCAAACAGGGGCAGCTCGCCGTGCCGCAACTTGCAATTCGCCTGCAACCGGTTGAACTTGACGCCGACTTTGCCGGGCAAACCCTGCGCATCAGCAGCTTTCGCGCCGTCTCCGAAAAGTCCCAAGTTACCGGCCAGGGAGAAATAAACTTCAAGGCCTGGAAACCTGCAACCTATCGCTTTACCCTGCAGGGTGAGCAGGTGTTGTTGGTCGATTTGCCCGAAATTCGCGCGCGTTTTTCCCCCAATCTGATCTTTGCCGATCAGGGCTCAGGCTTGCTTATCAGCGGGCGGCTGACCATTCCTGAACTCACCATCACCAACTGGCATCCAACCCTGCCGGTCAACCCCAGCCCGGATGTTGTTTATGTTGATGAACATCCGGCCCCACAAGCCACACCCAGCCCCTACCAGCTGGATCTCGATCTCGAATTGGGGAACAAGGTGACCATCAAGGAAAAGGGCCTCGATGTTCGCCTAACGGGCAAGGTGCATCTTAATAAGGCTGAGCGCGGCGAGATTCTGGCTCGCGGTCAGATCGAGATTCCGGCGGGACATTACAGTGCTTATGCGGTCAAGCTGCCCATCAGCAGCGGCCGGCTGTATTTCACCGGCGGCGCCCTTGATAACCCCTCCCTCGATATTCAGGCCAACCGCAAAATCGGCGAGGTCACCGCCGGCGTCAACATCAGCGGCACCGTGCGCCGACCGCTGATTGAGCTGGTTTCCGACCCTGCCATGGACGACACCGAAATCTTGTCCTATATCATTCTGGGCCGCTCCACCACCACCAGCTCCGGTGAGCTTGACATGCTGTCACTGGCCGCGGGCGCCTTGCTCTCAGCGGGCGATTCCGTCAGTATGCAGCAGAAGCTCAAGGACCTCGGCGGTATCGATGTGGTCAGCGTTGAGAACAACCAGCAGGGCAACCTTGATGCCACCATGGTCACAGTTGGCAAATATCTGAGTCCCGAACTATATTTAAGCTACGGTCGCAGCTTGGCCGGCACCGCCAGCGAAGTTCAGCTGCGCTATTCCCCCGGCAAAAGAATCGAAATTGAAACCCAACTGGGCGAAGTCAGCGGAGCTGATCTCTATTATAAATTTGAATTTGAGTAACCAAAGGACACAAAATCATGCCAAAAACCAACAACGCCGCCAATATGCCCATCGCCATCACCCTCGACCCCGGCACCTACGAACGCTGCACCTGCGGCAACTCCCAGAACCTGCCCTTCTGCGACGGCAGCCACCGCGGTGAAAACCAGCCCATCCGTTTCGAAGTCACCGAGCGCCGCAAGGTCTTCCTCTGCAGCTGTGGTCAAAGCAAAAACCAACCTTTTTGCGACCAGACCTGCGGAGTTGAGATACCGCAATAATTGACCTGAAAACGCGATTATTGCATTGTTGCCAGTGTTTTTAGCGAGACCCCTGAAGAATGTGCCGCACGACAAATTTTTAATCTTTCCGTTTAATCCTGAAAACGGCTTTTGGAACCGCAAAAAACACGAAAAGCAGCGGATTAAAGCAAAACAGGCAAATTTTCCCGTCATCAGAACCGGCAATAGCGCAATGCGAAAATCTGGAGAAAACACAAGTAAATTCGGTTTTTTTCATGGCTGTGGAGGTGCGCACACGGCACGCACCATGATGCTTGAAGAGCTGACGACCTTACTGCACTATGTCGATAGCGGAAGTGCAACCAGCGATGACTACGTCGCCGCGAT
>Ga0210015_1002470_pt1 | contig 17173 bp, 19 predicted proteins | sample CryGeymeta201522_FD_185471 | JGI IMG/M metagenome (GOLD analysis project Ga0210015, IMG submission 185471) | Groundwater microbial communities from Crystal Geyser aquifers in Utah, USA - Crystal Geyser metaG 2015-22 (SPAdes) (version 2) | ecosystem: Environmental > Aquatic > Deep subsurface >... | reverse complement strand
CGTCTTGCTTCATTATCAAAAATAAAAGTGATCTACGTTTTCACACACGATACTATCGGACTTGGCGAAGACGGACCAACACATCAGCCGGTTGAACATTTTGCCGCGCTGCGATCTATTCCCGGCTTAATAGTTCTTCGTCCCGCAGATGCAAACGAAACTGCCTCTGCATGGAAGTTCGCGATTCAGCACAAAGGAAGTCCGGTTGCATTACTTTTAACAAGACAAGGATTGCCGATTCTCGATCAATCAAAATATCCTTCATCAGATAATTTATTTAAAGGCGCTTACATTTTAAAAGATGCCGATAAACCGGAAATTATTTTAATGGCAAGCGGCTCAGAAGTTGAATTAATTCTGAAGGCTGCGGAAAAACTTGAAAGCGAAGGGAAGAAAGTCCGCGTGGTAAGTTTTCCAAGTTGGGAATTATTTGAAATGCAAACCGAAGAATACAAAAATTCCATTCTGCCAAAAGAAGTAAAAGCCCGCGTTGCTATAGAAGCGGGTGTTGCGCAAGGCTGGCACAAATATACCGGCGACGGCGGAAAAGTTATTTCAATAGAAAAATTCGGCGCTTCCGCCCCGTATGAAATTTTGTATGAAAAATACGGTATTACAGTTGAGAATATTTTGCAGACTTCAAAAGTTCTTTTGAAATAGTAATGTCAAAAGTGAAAGAATTGTTTACCGAAAAAGAATGGGAAAAATGCTGCGGCAGTTTTTGCAAGGACTGCCGCATAGCTAAGGCTTACAAAAAAGAATACGGCAAAAAAGAGGGGGAAAAGAAATTGAAGAAGGAGAAGAAAAAAGATTAGTTTAGTGTTAAGGGGAATGAAAGTCGTTACAAGATTCTCACTTTCGGTTTACAATTTTTTTATAATTCTCATACTTTTCAAGCATTGTTTTGTTGAGTTCGCTTTTCTCTTTCAATTGGGCAGAAGCGATATTACGAAAGTCTTCCGAGATTGTTGGGCAACCTATAACGGAAAGTAATGTCAAGAAAGAGGTCGGATGGTCTTCTATCATTTTTAGTAAATATTCTCTTTGGTCACTTTCTTTTTGGTAAACCGTTGTTAAGAAATCCTTATACACTGATAATGTATAAACATGGTTCGGATAACTATTGAAAATAGTTTTTACTGATTCCGGATATTTTGTCCCCGGGATGGAAAACATTTTTCCGTTCACCTCCCTAATTTCATTAATTATTTTCAGATCGTCTTCGGTTGGCTTGCTGATATTAAACTGACAAATATTAGAATAAATTTTTCTTTCAACTTTATCACTAACGTAAGTATAACTTAATTGTATTTTATATTCCCCAGCAGGAAGGTAGGCATTTTCTAAAGCGACTCTAGTGCCACTCCCCTGAATTGATTGCCCAAATCCTGACTGAGTAACATGAATAAAACTCATCAGAAATTGTTTCGGTAGTAATTTAATTTGCTCTTCCAAATAACCATGTATAATCGTACGACCAATAGAATGCATTGTATTGCCAGTTGAATCGAAGAGTAAAATCTCTATTCCGGAATTGGATATTTCGGCATTGAATGGTTCAGTTACGATGGCTATTTGAGAACTAATATTTTTTAATTCTGCCAGACTTTCAATCGTCTCATACTTAAGATAATTCGTTTTATCCATTACAAGAGAAATTTCAAGTTCCTGCGCGGAAGTATAATTGAAAAGAATTATGACTATCAGAAGTATGGTAAAGATAAAATTTTTCATGTTACTCGCTTACTTTATCTCAAACGAAGCGTTAACCACAGCGGTAATTTCTTTTTCAATTGAGCTGAGATCATTCACTCCTCATGGGTCTTTTGTCTAAATGACTCTTTCCTAATTTATTAATAATTCCCAAAACTTCTTTTACTTTTTCATAAACAGTGGGAATAGCGTTTTCAACGTCTGTTGATAAGGTCAGAAGCATTGGTTGAATTTTTTCGATTGAAACGGTGATAAGATTAATTGTTGGGAAAGTATCTAACAACGCAGCGGATTCAACCAAATCTTTTAAACCGATATCGTGTGAACTTAATACTTTGGGAAAATCGCTTGAGAATTTTGGAGTGATCACTCGAATTGTTCCCGGAGGATTTCCATCCATTGTGGCGTCAATCATAATGATGTTTTGATATTCTTGAAAATATTCCAACAAATGAAACCCGCCGGTGCCGCCGTCAAGCAAACGAATGTTTGAAGAAAATTTTTGTTTCTCCATATATCGAATTGCGTGAACGCCAACGCCTTCATCACCCATTAAAGTATTTCCGATACCGAGTATTAATATTTCCATATAAGAAGTTAATAAAAAAATCCCTCTCGTGTCGCAAGAGGGATTAGTAAAATGTGAACTGAATTATGTTTTATTTTTGCAGATTTTTCTTTTCAATAAACTTCCATCCGCCTGCCATTGAAGAAATGACTCCTCTTCCTTCAACATAATCGTGGTAGAAAACCAGGTAAACATGAATCATTGAGAAGATGATGAAGAACCACATCATTACGTGGTGCCATTGACGCACGGCAAAATCGCCGCCCATAAACGGAACGACCCATGCGAACATATTCGGCAGCCAAGCATGACTCATTGCCGAGTACATTCCGAAGCCGGTCATGCATTGAAAAAGAAAAGCTAAAAAGGAAATGAAATAAGTAAGTCCGGCAAGTGCGTTGTGCCCAATAGATTCAATCGGTTCGCCCTTTTGCTGGAAGACATCAATTTTCAGAACGCGGAGGAGTTCGTTCCATTGTTTCTTTGTCGTTATAATAAAGTTATGCCATTTAGCATACTCATTTCCGGCAAAGCCCCAATAAATTCTAAATAAAAAATTAAAAAAGAAAAGGAACGCCGCAAGAAAATGAATGAACCGCACCGTTCCAAACCAATAACCGAACGAAGCTTCCGAGCCGCTTTGAATTGCGGGCGGGCTTCCGATGATGTATCCGGTTATTGCTAAAGTAACTACAACCAACGCATTCAGCCAATGATAAAACCGAACGGGAGTTTGCCAGACATAGACTCTTCTAATTGATATATTTTCCATGCTAACTCCTAAAATGTTTGTACTTGATGAACGTATGTTCCTTTTTCATCATAGAGATGAACTGCGCAAGCAATACACGGATCAAATGAATGAATGGTTCTAAGAATTTCCAACGGCTGTTCCGGGTTTGCAACCGGCGTTCCGATCAGTGCAGATTCATAAGCCGACATCTGCCCTTTGTCATCACGCGGTGAAGCATTCCAGGTGCTTGGCACAACCAACTGATAATTATCAATCTTTTGATTCTTAATAACAATCCAATGCGCTAACGCGCCGCGCGGAGCTTCGGTCATACCAACGCCTTTCGCTTCATCGGGCCAGGTTGAAGGTTCCCATTTTTCATTATTGAACATTCGTGTGTCACCGTTCTTAATATTTGCCAGCAGTTGATCGTAAAATTCTTTTGACCAATTTGCAATTAATTGAGTTTCCAATCCGCGAGCTGCTGTTCTTCCTAACGTTGAAAAGAGCGCCGCAACAGGAACATCTAATTTTTTCAAAGTTCCATTTACAATATCCTGAACTTCTTTTCTGCCGGTGCCGTATGCAACTAACAGCCGCGCAAGCGGTCCAACTTCCATCGCGTGTCCTTTCCAGCGGGGAGTTTTTAACCAACTGTATTTTTCTTTTACGTTTAGTTGCTCATACGGAGGTTTGGGACCGGTGTAATTAAATTTGGTTTCACCATCCCATGGATGTCTTCCGGCTTTGTCGCCATCGGAGTATTCATACCAGGAGTGGGCGATATATTCTTGAACTTCTTGCGGATTTTTACCGTCTATCTCGTGTATCTTTGTTAAGTCTCGATCAAGAATAACTCCGCGCGGGAATTTAAATTTAGCAACATCCGCATAACCGTTAGTCGGAAGGTCGCCGTACGCCATGTAGTTTGGAAGACCGCCGCCTACAGCGCCCCATTCTTTGTAGAATGAAGCGACAGCAAGTAAATCAGGAATATAAACTTGTTCGATGAATTCTCTTCCTTGCTCAAACAAAGTTCCAACATAAGCAAGTCGTTCTGCATTAAGTGCGTTTGCATCATCAATATTAACAGAACAGGGAACGCCGCCGACGAGATAATTCGGATGCGGATTTTTTCCGCCGAAGATTGTGTGAACTTTTACCATTTCTTTCTGCCACTCAAGCGCTTCAAGATAATGAGCTACAGCCATTAGGTTTGCTTCGGCAGGAAGTTTGAAAGCCGAATGTCCCCAATATCCGTTTGCAAATATTCCAAGTTGTCCGCTGTTTACAAAGCCGGTAAGCTTCTTTTGTAAATCTGAAAAATATCCGGTAGAACTTTTTGAATAATTTGAAATGCTTTGCGCAAGTTCGGAAGTTTTCTTCGGATCAGCTTTTAAAGCGCTTACAACATCAACCCAATCAAGCGCATGCAAATGATAAAAGTGAACTACGTGGTCTTGCATATATTGAGCGCAGAACATCAGGTTTCTAATCAGTTCGGCATTTGGCGGAACGGTAATTTTTAATGCGTCTTCAACAGTTCTTACTGAAGCCAATGCGTGAACGGTTGTACAAACTCCGCAAGCTCTTTCCGTAAAAGCCCAGGCGTCTCTCGGATCTCTTCCTTTAAGGATAAGTTCAAAGCCGCGCACCATTGTTCCGGAACTATATGCATCAACAACTTTTCCTCCTTTAATTTCAACTTCAACACGAAGGTGTCCCTCAATTCTTGTAACGGGATCAACAACTATTCGATTAGCCATAATTATTTGTCTCCTTTCTTATCAACCGAAGCAGTTTCGCTATGATTAATTTCTTCTGCAATAAGTTTGCGCTTTTTTAAGTTTGTTGTGATTGCGTGAGCGGCGATTCCGACGGCAGTTGCTGCGCCGACAGCCACACCGATTGTATCCGCTGTGGTTTCAATTCCAAATCCCGGGAACGAAGCAAGATGCTGATAGAATGGTCCGTTGTCCCAGAAGTTCGCTTCGCTGCATCCGATACAACCGTGACCGGATTGAATTGGATAACTTACACCGTTATTCCATTTTATTACTCCGCAAGAATTGTAGGTAACAGGACCGCGGCATCCCATTTTATATAAACAATATCCGCGTTTTGCATTTTCATCGTCGAAAGTTTCTACGAACAATCCCGCATCATAATTTGGACGGCGGTAGCAAGTATCGTGAACGCGTCTTGAATAAAACGCTTTTGGTCTTCCCAAACCGTCAAGTTGAGGAATGCGGTCAAAAGCTAAGAGATGAACGATTACGCCAGCCATTACTTCACCAATCGGCGGGCAGCCGGGAACGTTGATGATTGGTTTTCCGCTGATTATTTTATGCACCGGTGTTGCGCTTGTAGGATTTGGGTTTGCAGATTGAATACAACCGTTAGAAGCGCAGCTTCCCCAAGCGACAATTGCTTTAGCATTTTCTGCCGCTTCTTTAACAATGTCTTCAGCGGTTCTTCCGCCGATACAGCAATAAACTCCGTCAGCGCCTGTGGGGATTGAGCCTTCAACCAGCATAAGGTATTCGCCTTTATTATTTTTCATTACTGCGTGAAGTGCGTCTTCGGCTTGTTTGCCGGCTGCGGCTTGCAGCGTTTCGGTATAGTCAAGCGAAATCTTATTTAAAATTATGTCCGCAACAATCGGGTGCGAAGAACGGATAAATGATTCGCTGCAGCAGGTACATTCTTGAAAATGAAACCAGACAACAGGAATTCTTTTTTTCGTTTCCATCGCATATATGACCTGGCTTAATCCGCTTGCTTCAATACCGATTAAGGCGGTCATCCAACTACAGAACTTCAGAAAGTCACGACGCGAGTATCCTTCTTTCTGCATCTGTTGATAATAGGTTAGAGGTTGTTCGTCCATTTTTTCCTCATTTTGATTAGTGATTTGTTAATTGAAATTTGTTCTTTGTTCTTTGTTTTTTTCTACCAAAATCCAATTTGATTAATACAATACTAAACTAAATCAACGGTGCTATTCTTCTAATAGTTATTTCCGTTTCAATAATAACTTTTTCACCAAGGTGAATGTCGTTATTCTCCTCAAGAACAACTTCGAGATATTGTGGAGAAGTTAAGATCTTTGCTTTTTGATTTCCCGCTTCATCAATAATTTCAACAACTTCACCGTTAAGAATTATATTTTTTAGTGAGCGCACATTCATATCCAAATTAAAACATTTAATTTGTTCCAATTAATGTGCCTGAGGAAATGTTTTGATTTTAATTGAAATGTAAAGCGTGAAATATTTAAATGGCGGAATTTAACAGGTGAGACTGCGGAATTTAGCAGTGTGGCGAAGCGCGGTTAAAAACAAACCCAACAAATTTTCCAATTTATTTGTTGACATTGTAGTATTTAGGAAACCAAATAAATATATTTGAACTATGAATGAATTATTAGTTGAGTGGACCCTTTTAAGGGAACAAGATTACTTGAATAAGTGTCTTGGGCTTAATATCAAGAAGAAAATCTTCCAGCAATATTCAACTGAGTTTGGAAGAATAGACTTTGCACACGAATTAATTGATGGCTCAATTGCAATCACAGAACTAGAAACTGTAGTTGACAATAAGGCTAAATTGCTGTATTGTCAGTTCCAAACTCTTGAATATTCTAAAATTTCTTTTGCATCAAAACAACAGCCTCAGATAATTATCTTAATTGCAGATGAGACACCTGAACGATTTAAAAAAGAATTGAAGACATTTTCCGAAGAAAATAACTTTATTTTCAAAACCTATTCTCTTTCTTTAGTTAATACATTTTACAAACAACTTATTGAAGATGCCATAAGAAATTCTGGTATTCCTTTAGTAAAACCAGTTGCAAATAATTTTACACATCTTTCTTGTCTCAACAGATTCATTCTTCCATTTTATGATTTGGAAAAAGATGTTCTGAATACAGAAGATTTTATTGATTACTTCAACTTAAGTTCTGAGAAAGCTAGTAGCCACTTCAAGGTTCACAAGCAAATGAGTGAATACTTTGAGTTAATCGAAGATTTATCCACTTCTCAAAAATTTTCTAAAGTTCGACTGACGGAATATGGAAAAAGATTTCGTGATAATTTAAATTATGAGTTCGCGATTGTGAAAAGTTTATCAAAATTTGGTGTAAAAAGAATTGAGTTAAGTATTGAGCAAAAACGAATTCTCCTCGAGAGCTTAATGAATGGCAATATTGGCGAACTTAAAGGCAAAGTAAATATTCTTTACTTCCTACGATTTGTTCATTTAACTGAGGGTATTTGGGTCCCAAGAGGGAGAAATTTAGACAAACAAAAAGTTGAATTTGCAAACAGTTTTCTTGGAACATATTATACCCAAGGAACAATTTCAAATTGGTTGAACTTCGTTTGTACTCACTGTGAAGAATTGGATTTAATTGAAAGAATAAAAACAAACTCTGAAAATGACAGAGCAATATTAAGCACTCTCGGTTCAAGAGTTTTAGGTTTTATTGAAATGGATTTGCATTTAAAAAGAGAAAGGAAACAAATACCATTACAGCTATGAAAAAATTCTTAGTTAAATTAAAAATTTACAAGTATTCAAGACTCAAATATATAGAGGAAGAAATTTTTTTTGCAAAAAGTAGAATTGAAGCAAAGCAAATCGCAATAAGTTTTATTGCATCAACAGAGTGGGCTTTTGATTTAACTTCAATACCTGACTTAAGAACTATTAAACAAATTTGATTAGTGCGAACACATATGGCAAAGCTACGAATGTCATCGCTTAACCAAAGCTCACAAACTCAAAGCTTTTAACAGCACATTTTCATTTCTGAAACAAGTTTCACTATTCCATCAAATATTTCTTCAGTTTATCCCTGAACGTTGAAAAGTTCATCTTCAATAGTTTTGCGGCTTGTGTTTTATTCCCCTTGGTTTCTTGCATGCTTTGTTGAATAAGATTTTTTTCAAGGCAGGCGACGACTTCTTCAAACGTCATTTCTTCATTGGTTAAACAGCGGTGACAAGCTTTCGTGAGCGATTGCATCGGGTGTTCATTTCGTATTTCCGTCGGAAGGTCTTCAACTTTAATTTCGTTTGTAGCAAAGAGAGAAATCCGCTGAATTACATTTCGCAATTCTCTCACATTACCGGGCCACGGGTAATTAATGAGTTTGCGTAAAGCATCTTGATTTATTTTTATTCCTTTTTCGGGAGCAAATTTTTTCAAATAATATTCCGCCAAGAGCGGAATGTCTTCGCTTCTATCACGCAGCGGTGGAATATCAACCGGCACAACATTGATGCGGTAATAAAGATCGGCTCGAAAAATTCCTTTCTCAACCAAATCATGCAAATTATTTTTTGAAGCGGTAATTAATCTTACGTTAATAGGAATTGAAACTTGTCCGCCAATCCGCATTAATTCTCTCGACTCTAAAACGCGCAATAGTTTGGACTGCAATTGATAAGGGAAATCATCAATATCATCTAAAAAAATACTTCCGCCGTCGGCGAGTTCAAACAAACCTTTCTTCTCATTTCCCGCACTCGTAAAAGCTCCTTTTTCATGTCCGAACAATTCACTTTCAAGCAATTCCGCAGGAAGCGCAGACAAGCCGACTTTTATAAACGGCTGCATGTGGCGCGGACTTGTGCGGTGAATATATTCCGCAAATAATTCTTTTCCAACGCCCGTTTCTCCGATGAGTAAGATAGAACTGTCCGAAGCGACAATATGATCAATGCCGGAAAAGATATTCCGCATTTTTTCGTTTTGAGTTATGATGGTTAAAGTTTTGTTCTGCATAATTCCTAACCTGGACATACCAGTATTAAATTATTTGTTTGCACCGGCATGACTGAATGGCTACATGACTGAATGACAAACATTCATTGTCATAAGGGCACCTCTAAAATCTTGCTAAGAAACCTTCAAGGTTTTTATTTTAGCTAAGTTCGATAAAATTTTAACATAACAAAATATGGTAAAGATAAACCTTGAAGGTTTTTAGAGATGCCCATAATAGATTAAATCCATGCATCCATTCATTTTCATTCATTCATGCTGTTAAGTATTTCTTAATTAACTATTACTCTTACCGTCTTGCACAGAATATTATTTCTTACCAATTAACAAATCCTTGGTAATTGTTCGCCGGAAAGCATATCAACAATGCGCTTGCTTCCGATTGATGTTTTCATAATTACGGTTTTCATATTTTCAGCGGTAACTTTTCCGATGATGGTTGAATCTTTTCCGTAAGGATGTTTTTTCATTTCATTCAATACTTTTCCTGCATCTTCTTCTGCAACCATTGCGAGAAGTTTTCCTTCATTGGCGATGTAGAGAGGATCAAATCCAAGAAGTTCGCAAGCGGCTTTCACTTCTTCCCGGATCGGGATTTTATCTTCTTCAATAAGAATTCCAACGTTAGCTTTTTGCGCGATCTCATTCAATGCGCTTGCAACACCGCCGCGTGTGGGATCGCGGAGAACGTGAATATTTTTGGAAACCGCGAGTATCTTTTCAACTAATGAATTTAATGGGGCGCAATCACTTTTAATTGAAGTTTCAAAAGATAAATTTTCGCGCGCAGACATTATCGCAATTCCGTGATCGGCAATATATCCGTTCAGAAGAATAACATCTCCAACTTTACAATTTGCGTGAGAAATTTGAACATCATTTTGAATTATGCCGATGCCCGCAGTGTTGATAAAAATTTTATCTCCCTTTCCTTTATCAACAACTTTAGTATCGCCGGTAACAATTTGCACGTTTGCTTTTTCAGCGGCGTTTTTCATTGCAAGCACAACTTCCCACAATTCATTCATCGGGAAACCTTCTTCAATGATAAATCCGCACGAAAGATAAAGTGGTTTTGCGCCGCACATTGAAAGGTCGTTTACCGTTCCGTTTACTGCAAGTTCACCGATGTTTCCACCCGGGAAAAATATCGGCTGCACAACATACGAGTCGGTAGAAAAAGCAAAACGGGTTCCGCCAATTTCAAAAATTGCACCGTCGTGTTCCTGGTTCAACAGTGGATTATTGAACTGGCTGAAAAACATTTTCTGAATTAATTGATGCGAAAGTGTTCCCCCGCCGCCGTGCGCAAGTAAAACTTTTTCATAATCGGAAATGGGAATCGGGCAATTGAGATTAAAATTTTGATCCATGACTCACAACACTTTCTTATAATGGAAATACGCCGCACAAGCTCCTTCGGAAGAAACCATCGGTGCACCAAGCGGATGTTCCGGTGTGCAGTATTTTTTGAAGGCGCTGCATTGATATGGTTTTTTTAATCCTTGCAGAACTTCTCCCGCAATACACAAAGTAGATTCTTTGGTCGAGATGGATTCTACATTAAAAATCTTTTCTGCATCGAATTCAGAAAATTCTTCTTTCAATTTAAAACCACTTTTTGGAATTACTCCGATGCCGCGCCAGGGTCTATCTACAATATCAAACACGGTCGAGAGCAATTTTCTTGCTTGAAGATTTCCTTCCTTTAAAACAACGCGGCTGTATTGATTTTCAACTTCATATTTTTTTTCTTCAAGTTGTTTAACAGCAGAATATATTCCCAGCAAAATATCAACCGGCTCAAATCCTGTAATTTCAATCGGGATTTTGAAACGCGCAGAGATTGGTAAATATTCTTCGTAACCCATCACCGTGCAAACGTGCCCCGCTGCAAGGAACGCCTGAACTTTTGTGTGCGGATTCGAGAGCAGCGCTTCAATAGCCGGTGGAACCAACACGTGCGAACAAAGTATCGAAAAGTTTTTTAGTCCGCGCCGTTTCGATTCAACAACTGCCATTGCATTCGCCGGAGCGGTGGTTTCAAATCCGACTGCAAAAAAAACGACTTGTTTCTCTTTATTTTTTTCGGCGATTGAAATTGCATCAAGCGGAGAATAAACCATCCGTACATCAAAGCCGTTAGCTTTTACCGCGAGCAAATCATATTGAGAGCCGGGCACGCGCACCATATCGCCGAATGAAGTAAAGATTACATTATCGCGCGATGCGATTGAAACTGCTTTATCAATCATTTCAAGCGGTGTTACGCAAACCGGGCAGCCGGGACCATGCACTAAAGAAATTTTATCGGGGAGTAATTCTTCAATTCCATATTTTAAAATTGAATGTGTCTGTCCGCCGCAGATTTCCATTATCGTCCAATGCTGCGTAACAATCTCTTTAATCTTACCGGAAAGATTTTTTGTTAATGAAGCATTTCTAAATTCATCAAGATATTTCATATTAAATTACTCCAGGTCGCCCATCTCTTTTAAAACAGATAATGTTTCCTCCGCATCTTTTTCATCAATTTTGCTAAGCGCAAAACCTACGTGAGCCAGCACGTACTCGCCAACTTGCACATCAGGCAGCCATTGCAGACAAATGTCTTTGCTGATGCCGCCAAAACTTACTTTACCCATTTTTAAATCGGGATTGCTTTCATCAACTGAAATTACTTTTCCCGGGATTGAAAGACACATAATTTTTTCCTTTAAATATTACTTAATCTGACATAAATATCTTGATCCCAGCACAACGCAATTGACAAAATATCGAACACTGAACAAGGAATAATGAATGTTGAAGGGGATCAAAAAAAGCGACAAAATTTCATTTTCTTTTTTCATTGTTCTTTCGTGCGGTTTCTATACTCTTTACAAAAATTGCAATAAGCTCATTACACTCAATAATTCCTTTATCCGCTAAATCAAACTTTTTTGTCAAAGGAACATTTTTTATGATTTTCATAGCAATTAATGTTTCCCTTAACTCCTTCAAAAGGATTTTAAGTTTGTGTATAAAGTCATTTCTTGATTCTGCACTTTGGGCTTCACCATAAATTAATGCGGGTGCCGTTCCCGACCCGACCAGTTGTCCGGTGATATGGTTGCCTGCTCTTGTTGTATACAGATTTTCAGTTATTTCTATCACGAGCCCTGCAAATTCAATTAATCTTTCTTCAAGATCATATTTTTTATCTTCATTCATATTTTAAGACTCTGAGTATTGTTTGGATATTCTTCTTATGGTCATTGAATCTATCCGGCATGACAAACTTCATTGTTCGGTGTTTCTTGTTCATTATTCGATATTCGTTTCTATTTTATTGAGATTTCTTTTACGCCTATCCCTAATCCCAATTTTTTCTGGTTCATGGCTATGGCAACTTGTCCAAGACTAATTCCGCCGTCGTTCGTTGGAATTCTTTGATGCCAATAAGGATTAAATCCACTTGTGCGAAGCCGGTGAACTGTATGTTCAAGCAAATAAGCATTTTGAAAAACTCCGCCGCTAAGTACAATTTTTTCTTCGTGTGACTTCTCCGCTACCGAACAAATTGATTCTACTAATGTGTTATGGAATTTAGCAGAAATAATTTTAGGCGAAACATTATTTTTCATCTCATCCAAAATTGTTTCAATCATTTTTTGCCAATCAATAATTAGAACTTCACCGGGAAGAAGATCAAAAGGATAATAATCGGAAATAGCCGGAGCAGCGGCAAACTCGAGCATCATTGCTGCTTCGCCTTCATAAGATGTTGTTCGTTTAAATCCGGTGAGAAATGCAACAGCATCAAATAATCTCCCGACGCTTGAAGTAAGGGGTGAATTTATTTTATTCTTCAACATCTGCAAAAGGATTTTCTTTTCTTGCTCTGAAAAAATATTTATGAATTCGATTTTTTCTTCAAATAATTTTTCTCCGAAAATTTCGAAGAGCAATCCAACTGCCGAACGTCCCGGCTCTTTTATTGCAAGATCACCTCCGGGCAAAGGAAATTTTCTAAACTGTGCAAAATGCATAAATGAAGAATCATCAAAACGAAAAAATTCTCCGCCCCAGATTGTTCCGTCTAAACCGTAGCCGGTGCCGTCCCACGAAACGCCGAGCGCAGTTCCTTCAAGTTTATTTTCCGCATAACACGAAGCCACATGCGCTTGATGATGCTGGACGAATGAGATGTTCTCAAAATTATTTTTTGCAAATTTTGTTGAAAGATAATCGGGATGCAAATCGGCAACAGCGAGAATATCTTTCGCTTCATAAAGATTTTTGAAATCATTTACCACGTTTTGAAAAGCGGAGAACGCTTCTTGAGTTGATAAATCGCCGATGTGCTGACTTACAAAAACATTTTTACCCGAAGATAATGCGACGGTATTCTTCAAATGTCCGCCGACTGCCAGATACGTTTCGTTTTCCGTTTCACAATTCAACTCAACCGGAAGCGGCGCATAACCACGCGCTCTGCGCATAACTATTTCTCTATCCATCATCACGCGAACGATCGAATCATCAACGTGCCGAACAATTGGACGGTTATGTATGAGAAAATAATCTGCAATATTTTTTAATCTTTGAAATGCTTCTTCTTCAGTAATGCACATCGGTTCTTCGGAGAGATTTCCGCTTGTTGCAATAATTGGAATTTGTAATTCTTTTAACAGAAGATGATGAAGCGGCGTGTATGGAAGCATCACACCAAGCGTTGGATTGCCCGGCGCAATTGATGAATGCACAAGTATTTGATTTCCTTCTTCTTTTCTCTTTAATAATACGATCGGCGATTCGGGTGATTTGAGAAGACGTTCTTCAAAAGGAAAAACCTCACAAACTTCTTTTATGCTTTCCAAATCGGGAAACATTAACGCAAACGGTTTCCCTTCTCTATTTTTTCTTTTCCGTAATTCAGCAATTATATTTTCGTCATCAGCTCTACAGATTAATTGATAACCGCCCAAACCTTTGAGCGCAACAATTTTCCCTTGCCGGATTTTGTCAGCCGTTGCAAGAATTGTGTTGTTATTTCTTGAAAGAATTTTTCCACTATGAGTTATTAATTCAATGTGGGGACCACATTTAGGGCAAGCAATAGGCTGGGCGTGAAATCTGCGATCAAGTGGATTATCATATTCTTGTTTACAATCATCGCACATTTCAAATATTTTCATTGAAGTGCCCGGGCGGTCGTAAGGCAGCGATTCGATAATAGAAAATCGGGGTCCACAGTTTGTACAGTTGATAAACGGGTATAAATATCTTCTATCATTCGGATCGAACATTTCTTTTAAACAATCATCGCACACAGCAATGTCGGGAAGAATGAACGCGGAAGTTTTTCCATTGGTTTCACTATCACAGATTTCAAATTGTGTGTAACCCACTACATCAAGAAAAGAGAATTCCATACTTTGAATTATTGCATGAATCGGCTTTTCTTTTTCTATTCGTAAAAGAAAAGTGTTAAGAATTTCTTTTTCACTTTCCGCTTCAATAAAAACTCCGGTGGGAGAATTAAGTACAAATCCTTTTAATTGAAGCTCTGTTGCGAGCCGGTAAATAAAGGGGCGAAAACCAACTCCCTGCACGGCGCCGCGAATTACAATTGATACTCGCTGAATCATTTATTGATTTGCCTGCGCTAAAATCCAATTACACCAATCGGGAATTCCGGCATCGGTTGTGCATGATGTTTCAAATATTTTTAAATCCGGATTTATTGCCAGAGCATTCTCTTTAATTTTTTGCACGGAACAATTTACGTACGGCAGTAAATCAATTTTATTGATGATCAGAACCGAAGCATTTCTAAACATCGCCGGATATTTTAATGGTTTGTCATCGCCTTCGGTTGTACTGAGCAAAACAACTTTCGTCTCTTCACCTAAATCAAATCCGGCGGGACAAACGAGATTACCGACATTTTCAATGATTAAAATTTGGAGTTGAGCATAATCAATTTTTGTTAATGCATCGCGAACTAAGCCCGCATCCAAATGACATCCGCCGTTGGTAACAATTTGCGCGACGGGAACACCAAGTAAATCTATACGCTGCGCATCAAGATCGGTTTGCACATCGCCTTCGATAACACCAATAGAAATTTTTTCTTTTAGATGAGCGATAGTTCGTTCGACTAAACTTGTTTTGCCGGAGCCGGGAGAACTTAAAAGATTGAACGAAAAAATATTATGCGCTTTTAATTTTAAACGAATGTCATTTGCAACAACATCATTCTTTTCGAGAACTTTTCTTTCAACTGTAATTAATGTCAATTCAGCACCTCTTTATTATTTGATACATTTTCAAATTCAATTTCTGAAACGGTAAGTTCGTTGCCCGAAATGACCGTGATTGCAGAACAGCCGCATTTTGGACAAGCAAACAGATAACCATCTTGTTCAGAAATGTTGCCGCAGTTTTTACATTCAAGTTTTATGGGGACGTGCTCAATCATCATTTTTGCATTTTCCATTTTGCTGTTTTGGATTAAAGCGTTGAAACAAAATTCAAGCGAATCGGGCAGAACGTTTTGAAGTTTTCCGATCTTCACTTTAATTGATTTTACCCTTTCATTATTATCCGAAGAATAATATTGTTCGGTGATTGAAATTATTTCTTGAGCGAGTGAAAGTTCGTGCATCTTTTAATTTCTTGTTAAGTGAAAATCCAATAAACACCAATAACCAACGATGCGCTGCTGAAGCCGATAAGCATTTTCTTATAAATTTCTGTTCCTCGCAGTTCCATCTTTTGAGAAAGAAATCCTAGGAATGTAGAAAAAAGAACCATCGAAAAAATTGTTCCGATTCCGAAGAAAAGAAGATAGAGTGCCGCATCCGTTTGAGAAGTAAAAGCAAGCGCAGGTAAAATTCCGAAAATGTGCGAAGTCCCGGCAAGTCCGTGCATAATGCCTACACCGAACGCCGCGTGAAAATGGTTGTGTGGTTTTTGAATTTCTTTTTGATGAACTTTTGAATGGAAATGAAAATGCGTGTGTTCGATATTATTGTGATCGTGCGTGTGCGCGTGGATTTTTTTTGTTACGGCTTTTTTGATTCCCCATAAACCAATAAGAATTAAAATCACTCCGACCAATTTTTCGCTGTAACCGGAAATAGCATTAAGCGAAAACATCTCACGAAAGATGAGCGCGATTCCGCCAAGCAAAATAACACCGCTTGTGTGTCCAAGTCCCCAACGCAAACCTAATGAACTTGCCGATTTATTATGCTCAATGGCTAACGGAGAAACCGCCGCCAAATGATCCGGACCGGCAAAAACATGAATAGAGCCGGCGGCAAACCCTGCGATTATGGAAATCATATTGGTTACCTTTATGCTATTCGATGATAAAAACACTACTTCTGCTCAAGAACCTTTGCCCTAATTTAATATTTGCTGAATATTAAATTTTTCTATTTGTAATTACAAAAATAATTTGAAAGATTCAACAAGGGGGTTGGATTAATTTTAAAACATCGATTGGCAATAAAATGCTTTGTTGGAAATTTGATTACGGATTTTCGAATTGTATCAAAATGTTGTATTTAAGAATTGTGATGTTGGAGTTTTTATACTCTCAATTTTCTAATTGTTTTATTGTAAATCCATTTTACTTTTATCCAAGCTGGAATTCCGCTAACCCCACCACTGAATGAGTCAACAATTAGTTTTGAATAATGTAAATCATTATCATATAAAAAGACATAATTAGTTTCATGGTCACCCATATGAGTCGCCCATGCTGCATCTTTCTTATAAGATGAAACGCAATCTAATAAATTACTTGCAGCGCCTACTTTGAAATAAGTTTTTCTTGTTAAACCGCTGGCAGTATCCTGACTTCCGCACATTTTTAGTGGGGAGAAGAAATCTTTAGGAAATCATCTAAAATCAGCATATTTGTGTTGGATATGGGTGTCCCGGATACCATATATAGAAGCACACATTTGTATTGCATTTGCAGTTTGTGTTGTTTACAAAAAACTGGAACGACAACTTAAAAAGAAGAGCTCAACGTTGAGTCCCGAAAAAGCCATCGACATCTTAAAGTTGATATATGCTCTTGCTATCGTTACTCCCTTTTCAAAATCACGTTATACAAGACTTTTGATTAAAAATGATTCTGTTTTCTCGTCTGATAAGGGTCACTTCTTGACAGAGAAAGTTGATGATGTATTAATTAATCAAAGAATGTTTCTTGACCACAAAGTAAAAACAAATTACGATTGACTAATGACCACTGACCATTTATAGGCTCTTAGATTCTTGTTAGCGCTAACATGTTAACGATAATTGAATAACGAATAATGAACAAGAAATAATGAATTTCGAAGTTAAAGCAATAAGCA
>Ga0210015_1002465_pt1 | contig 17223 bp, 13 predicted proteins | sample CryGeymeta201522_FD_185471 | JGI IMG/M metagenome (GOLD analysis project Ga0210015, IMG submission 185471) | Groundwater microbial communities from Crystal Geyser aquifers in Utah, USA - Crystal Geyser metaG 2015-22 (SPAdes) (version 2) | ecosystem: Environmental > Aquatic > Deep subsurface >... | reverse complement strand
ACGGTCTCTCGGCATTCGAGGCGCTCCAACGCGTCTTCGCGGGCACCCCGTTCCTGCCCTCGCCCCCCGCCCCAACGTAGCACTCACCTCTTCCGTCGTCTCGCGGAACAGGTACCTGGGTAGTTACCACTGACCAAAGGAACGCGTCCGCTGACTGGCGAAGCTTTTTGACTGACCAGCGGAACCCGTCCACTGATCGGCGGAACCCCCTCACCGAGTGGTGGAACCACCCGGCTGACCGGGAGGAGGTGTGTACTGACAGGAATTGGAAGCGTGCAGGGGCGGACAATCGTTCACTTGGAAGGGTTGGCATGAACCTGACTTGCGGAAGAGTGTTGGCCCGGGCGGATACCACCTATGCGACGCAGGTGACGCTGAGCGCGGAGTGGGTATGGGCGGGGCGAGCGGTGGCTGACTGACCGGCAGTGATCGACGGTCTCCGCGCCCTGCGGCAGGGGTTGGTCGGGCATCGGCGGGCGCTGGCGGTGGCACGGAACGAGCTGGATGCCGCCCTGGCCGATCTGCGCGCCTGGATGCGGCAAGGGCTGGATATGGCGCGGTCGAAGTACCGGCGCGACGATCCCGTCGCCCACTAGACGCTGCGCGTGCTTCGTTCCGCCGGCGGCAGCCGCGCCAAGATCATGGAGCAAGCGGCCGCCTGGTACGAGGCGTGGGGTCTGCTCCCCGACGCCGACTGGAACCCAACTGCAGAGAACACCCGCGCGGCGTTTCTGACGCTGCTGCAAGAGGGGACAACCAAGGTCCAGGCGCGACTGGAGGCTGAGGACGGTGGGGACGGTTGAGGACGTCGCCGCCCAGCCCCGCGTCCCGAAGGGACGCAATGAGAATGGCCCAATGGCTTCAGCCTTGGGACTCGAGGCCGCGCGCGCCCCTCCGCAGTCCTGCAAGGACGGCTGACCGCCCAACCTCGCCGTCTTCAGTCGTCCCTGTAGGACTTGGGGTGGTGGGACGATGCCCTGAACCCGGAGCTGAAGCCGCCGGGCTATTCTCACTCCGCCCCTTCAGGGCGCCCGCGCTGTGCAACGCGTGGCATGGGGTCCGGCAGGAGGGCGGAGTGGCGGCAGACCCGGTTCCAGGATCTCATCGACGATGGCGTCCAAGCCGCTGTCCGCCTCGTACTGCGGAAGAAGAAGGTCAGGCACGCCGACTTCGAGCCGTTCTTTGAGCGGATCATGGAGCAGGCAGAAGCGCAGTACGAGGATTGGCCGCAGGTGGCGTGAGCGGAGGCAAGAGACCGGACCGGGGTGCCTCGGAGTGACCTCCGGAGTGCGTCGGCGCGCCCGTTGGTTGGCTGCCAGCGCTGTCGCGCCAACGGCCATCCTCGTCGTTCCTTCGATCTCGGGCCCCGCAGGGCTCTACCGCAGCGTATCGAGGCACACGTCCTGCACCTCAAACGCGTGCGGCTTGTCCGCCTTGTCGCCGAACAGCCAGGCGCCGAAGCAGAAGTTGACTTGGCGTACCTCTGCCGGGCGGAGGTGATCGCCTTCGCCCCCGCGATCTCCTTGGGGCGGGCGCCAGTGGGCGAAGTAGCGGAACGCGGTGACGGGGAGGCGGATTGTCTGCCAGTCGCGGGTCAACGACACGGTGGTGCCCCACGGCGAGCCGTCCTGTTCTATGAGCACCAGTTCCACCTGGGTTGTGTCGGGCTGAGCGGCGCGGGCGGTGAGGAGGACGGCCATTGCGTTTGGTAGTTCGTCGCGGTAGAGGTCGGTGCTGGGATCGACCTCCAGGCGGAAGGAACTCGAGTCCGGCTGACCGGCAAAACTCGCGACTGAGGCGCGAAGGGCCTGGCGGCCGGCGGCCGCGCCTCGCACAGTCTGGACGGTGCCCGCGTGTCCGTTCAGGCGGACCGCCTCCCCGACCGGGTCTACGAGGCGGATCGGGTCTGCGTCCGAGGCAACCTCCAACGTCCACACGTTCGGCGTGCTGCTGAGGCGCACCGATTGCACTTCAACGAAGTGGGGACGGTCCTTCGCCTCAGGGAAGAGCCAACTGCCGAAAATGAGTGACACCTCCGTCAGCTTCGACAAGTCGGGCGCTGCCGTCTTGGTGTCCCACAGCGCGTGAAGGCTGCGCAGCGGCATAGTGACTTCGCCCCAGGTGGGGCCGAGCGGCACTTCGGCACCGAAGGTATTGCCATCGCTCTGGACCAGGCCAAGCTCCACTGCGCTGGTCTCCGGGCCGCCGCGCGCCACGACGGTGATCGAGTGGTACCGGCTGAGGTCGCCTGTCGGCCGCACGGCGGGAACGCGGATCCCAGCGCAGCTCGGCGGGTCGCCGAACCGGTCGGCTTCAAGCCGAATGGCGAGGTGCTCCGGCGTCTGTCCCGGCACGAACTCGGCACGTGCGGAAGCGCCCGCGGGACCGCCGTAGGTGGGCTTGGGCACGGGGGTGCCTTCCTTCACGGCAACCAGGTCAGCCGCGGGGACGGCCGCCGGCTCAGCGCCGCTCCACAGGGCGCCGCCCGGGAACCGGTAGGCGCCCTGTTTGGTGCGAACGGTGACGAAGTACCGCAGCTTGCCGGCCTTCACCGACTCCGCGGGCACGGTGGTCTGGTAGCGGTACGCGCCGGTGGCTGTCAGGGGAAGTGCGCTGTACCCGTCGGCGCCCGCGGGCCGGACGTGGAGCGTGCATGCATCCACGTCGGTGGCGGCTACCGAGGCGGTGAGGGCCAATGGGCGCCTCTCTCGCCACCGTTTCGGTGTGGCGAGGTAGACAGCCGGGTCTGCCGCGCTGGCTGGCGGCGCGACGAATGCCGGGAGTTCGGTCGGCGGGAGGTTGGCAGGCAGGCGGCCGCTGCTGAGCAGGTATTGCCCGGGCGCCACCACGATCTTCCCGTCGGCCGCCTGCCGCTCCGGCCCCTCGCTGGCCGCCGGCCGTACGAAGAACTGACTGCCCAGGTCCGGCAAACGCACCTGCATCTCCCAGTCGTGGTAGAGGGCGCGCACCTTCTCGTTGGTGCCGCCGACGTACGGGTCGGCGACCATCACGGCATCGGGGTAGACCTGCATCTCCCAGACGCCCGGCGCAACGCGGTCGAGGAAGTACGCGCCTGTCCCCTCGTACCGCACAACCGACGAGGAGCCGCGACCCCACACGCGGGTGAGCCGCTCCGGGGCGGGCGGGTCCGTTTTCGTGTTGTTCGAGTAGCAGAATGCCTCCGGCGTGACCCATTCGCTCAAGTCTTCCTCGTAGCTCACGCGGAAGTCGCCGAACTTGGCGCTGTCGGGATACGACCCGAACTGCTTCAGCCGCGGCGTGCTATGGAACGCCTGGGAGGCGATGGCGAAGCTCAGCGCCTTGCCCGGCGTGTAGACCAAGTTGAGGTAGTGGGTCTGCCAGTTGGGGTTGCCGGCGGCAATGCACAACGGCTCGTACTGGAACTGCGTTGCGGTCTGCGCGCCGCCGCTGCGGAACGCCCGCGCCATCGCGGGGTACATGTACGCGCCGGGCACGTCGGCGGCGTCGAACTCGTAGACGATCTTCGCTTTGGCGGCGAGCTGTGGGTCGCGCATACTCGGGTAGTCGTCGAGCTGCGGCAGGTAGTTCCGGGTCAGCATGTGCCCCGCCACCAACCCCGTTGGGTACCAGCCGAAGGTCGCGCCGTTCAGCTCGGCCTTCCCGACGGCAGCGGCATGGTTTCCCCAGCAGTTGTAGAACACGGGTTTGGTGCAGCCTGTCTCGCGGGCGGCGCGGGTCAGCGCGTTGACATGTTCGGTGATCTGCTCGTCGGTGATTCCCGGCGGGTACAGCGGCTCATTGATCAACTCGAGCGCCACAATGGCAGGATCGTCCTTGTACGCCAGCCCGGTGTAGCGGTTCACGTGGTTGAGGTACTGCTTGAGGTAGGTGCACTGGGCTTGCCGGGCCGCCGGGTCGGTGGTCATCTGGGGCATCGTGTAGAGATCGGAGAAGCCGCCCTTCTCCGGGCTGCCCCACCAGGCGACGGGCGTCATGACCGAGTAGATCCCTCGCTGCTTGCACTCGTTGAGGAGGTAGTCCAGCAGGCGGAGATGCTCGTTGTCGCGCAGGTTGCCCGCGTGGTCGCTGATCTCGCGGTCGAAGCAGTGCAGTCGGATGGCGTCAAGCCCCAGCCGCTGGAAATGCGTCACGTCCTCCCGGATTGCGCGGTCGTGGTCGAGCCCACGGTCGGTCAGCACCTTGTAGTCGATGGAGAACGGCACGTAGTAGTTGACCCCGAACAAGGCAACCTCGCTGTTGTCGTCCTGCCAACGGAGGACGCCGGTGGCGTCGACGGCTGCCAACCGCGTTGCCGGCGCGCAGTACGCACACGCTTGGAGGGTCAGGCAGAGGAGCAGGCTGGAGGTGATTCGAGTCATGGTGCGCTGGGGCTCACTTCCCATAGAACCAGTCGATCCCAATCCGCGCCACGTGCAAGCCGTCGCGGGCGTGGTAGCTCAGGATCGCCAAGTCGTTCCCGAGGAAGTCGACGCTCTGGTACCCGTAGTCGTCCTCGGGGTCGCGGGCAATATTGCGGAGGGGTTCGAAGGTCTGACCGTCGTCTTTGGAAACGCAGGCCGACAGCGCGCAACGCCGTTGGATCTTGGGGTTGTCCTTGTCCACTGACCGCTCACTGATCCAGACGAACAGCAGGTCGCCTGTCGACGGAATGCGCCGCACCGTCGGCAGGCCGGCGTACGGCATCTCCATCCCCTCGACCTTCTCGCCCGCCGACCACGTCTCGCCGCCATCGCTGGAGTACGCGCGGACGGGGTAGCCGCTGTAGGTGCGGGCAAACATCATCACCCGGCCGTCCTTCAGCTCAACGCCGTCTGCCTCCTGCACCTCCACCGGCTGCATGTCCACTATGTTCTTGCTGGGGTGCCAACTGCAGCCGTTGTCGTCGGAGTAGAACGACATCCCTGCGTAGCCGCTGTGATCCTGATCGGTGGGGAAGTGGGCTTTGTACTCCGCCAGGGCGAGGATCCGGCCGGTGGACAGGATTGACAGCCTGTCGTTGTGCACAAGCACGTAGCCGGGGTAGGCAGTCAAAATGAACTGATCGGTCCACGTCTCGCCCTCGTCAGCCGACTTGCGGTAGTACGTGTTGGCATAGTAGGGCGTCGTCGGGTGGGTGCTGTGGATGTAGGACAGCAGGATCTCGCCGGTCGGTAGCCGCAGGAACCCGGGGTTGGTGAAGTAGCCACTGGCGGGTGGCTCGGGCCCACGCACCAGCACGAACGGCGCGCCCCAGCTCTTCCCCTGATCGGTGGACTTGCTGCCCATGAGGTTGCTGTCTTTCGTGTAGGACATGAGCAGCGTCCCGTCTTTCAGCTCAATGAGGTCGCCGGGCATGCCGCGTGGGCCGTGTGGACCTTTCTGAATGGGCACGGCAAGCACGTCCTCGAAGAGCGCCTCGGCGGAAGCGGTGAGTGCGGAGCCGAGGAGCGCGACGACTACCAGAAGCGAGACTATCGTGGTCATGTCGGACCTCCAGGTGAGGGATCGGCCGGGACGAGGGACCGACTCCGGGGTACGTTGGCGCACGTCTTCGCCTCGAACGCTCTCAGTACCTTCTCCCGGAAGGTGACTCACGCAGACCCAAAGGAAGCGCCCCGCACGGGCTTTCCGTGCGGGGCGCAGTTGCCAGAGGCCGTCGTTACCGATTGCCCGAAGGAACGTGAAAGACAGGCTCAGAGCGACTGTTGGACAACGACATTCGCGGCACGCTTGCCTTTGCCACGCGGATCGTCTTCGACGTCGAAGGATACTTTGTCGCCTTCGTACAGCGTCCGACGGCCGCTCGCTTGGATGGCGCTGAAGTGGACAAAGAGGTCGCTGCCGCCATCGTCCGGCTCGACGAAGCCGTAGCCCTTCCCGTCGTTAAACCACTTGACGGTTCCGGTAGCCATGAGGAATGCCTCCCTTCTTCTGGAATTGTTCGCCGGACCTAACGTACGCAATGTTTCTTGTCGGGCGAACAACCCGAAGGAAAGCATTGGGGCCAGGGCCTATCGAACGGACTCTCGCTGTTGCTGCAAAGCTGCGCCTGCGCCCGTCCCCATGCCAGGAGACCAGAGCGCCTCGATTAATCAACGAAAATCGGACCGAGTGTAGCGCAGTTTGGGGTCGGATGCAATAGAGGAACGCACAAGAGTTTCGGCCGCTGAAGTGGAGGGGGCACGGCACCTCGGAGCAGACGCCAGGGAGATTCCGCACCCGCAAGGCAAGGCGGCCTCTCCACTCGCTCGATAACGGACTGACCGGAGCGATAGAAGAGCGACCTCCACCCCTTGGCGGCAGTCGCCGGATCGCGGACAATCGCACTGACTGCACCTCGGGAGGCATTGAGTCATGCTCAACCAACCATTCCAGTTCGGCTTAGGCGGCGTCCACTTGCTGACGGATGCGAAGACGCGCTCAATCTGCGCGGAGAATCCAGACGGCGCCAAAGGCGGTGGCGCGAAGGCTGTCCCGGAGGGGGGCGCGGCGCGGATGCTGGGCGAGGGGTGGAAGGTGCGCCCGTGCATTACGCTGCCAAAGGGCGAGACTACCGTCCTTGCCGACATTGCCGGCGCGGGTGTCATTCAGCACATCTGGATCACCTGCGCCGAGACGGCATATCGCGACTGCATTCTGCGGATGTACTGGGACGGCGAGGAGACGCCCTCTGTCGAAGTGCCGCTGGGCGACTTGTTCTGCTGCGGGCATGCGCGGCGGGCGAAGATCAACTCCCTGCCCATCGCGGTCAACCCGTCGGGCGGCTTCAACAGCTACTGGCCGATGCCTTTCCGCAACGGTGCCAGAATCACCGTTGAGAACCAGCGCTGGGAGGACATTGGCGGGTTCTTCTACCAGATCACTTGGGCGGAGACGGCCGTGCCTGTCGAAGCTGCCTACCTGCACGCGCAGTGGCGGCGCTCCATGGGCACGCGCGAAGTGCCGGAGCACGTGATTCTCGACGGCATCGAGGGCAAGGGCCAGTACGTCGGCACCTACCTGGCGTGGACGCAGTTGTCGGATGGGTGGTGGGGCGAAGGCGAGATCAAGTTCTTCCTCGACGGCGACGCCGACAACCCGACGATCTGCGGCACCGGCACCGAAGACTACTTCGGCGGCGCGTGGGGGTTCGGCGACACCTTCTCGACGCCGTTCCTCGGCTACCCGCTCTGGGAGCGGGTAGAGGGCCAAGTGCCCAAGCACGGCCTGTACCGCTGGCACGTCATGGACCCGATCCGCTTCGACAAGGACCTGCGAGTGACCATCCAGGAACTGGGCTGGTGGCCCAACGGCATCTACCAGCCGCTCACCGATGACATCGCCTCCGTCGGGTACTGGTACCAGGCGGAGCCGCACGCGGCGTTCCCGGCCATGGCCGCGCCGCATGAGCGCTGGAGTCGGTAGGAAGGCGATCAGTCTGAGCGGTCTGCGCGGTCGTGTGCCCGCCCGCTACCGCCGTAGCGGCGCGGGCATTGCCGCCAGCCACCCCACTTCCAGCACGCCCCACAACCCCACCAGAATTGCCTCCGCAGCATCATGCCGGAGCGAAGTGGGGCGGGGCGCGCCCGACCACTCGATCACGCGGCGGGCGAGCCCGTCGGCCGTGTGCTTCGCCTGCGCGCCGCTTCGTCGCTCGCGTTGGTACAGCAGCTTCGGCCGCCAGACCTCGGCGGTGGTCTGCAGCGTGTCGACCTCGCGGCGGTCCGCTTCGTGTTGCCACACCTCGGCCAGCGGCCCGGTGCCTTCGAAGACGAGACACTCCAGGTCGGGCACGTCGGCCAGCACGGCCGGAACGCCGCGCCGGAGCCGCGCGCGTGACCCGAAGTTCTGCGACCGATACCGGCGTAGCTTCCCGTCCCAACCATAGAGCGCGAAGCCGCAGCGCAACCCGACGTCGACGGCGAGCAGGGAACCGATCAGCAGGTACCTCCGACAGACACGAGTGGCGCTGGCGCCGCGTCTATGACACATAGTCCCGGATCAGCAGGATGTTCCCGGGCGGGGTCTCGTAGGGGACGGCGCCGGTTCCCAGCAGGACGTTGGGACGCCCGGCGGCGAGGCCAATGATCTCATCGACGCCGGCCAGGAGCCGCTGCCGGGAGCCGCGGGCAACCAGCAGCGGGTGCAGGTTGATCCGCACCTGCACCTCGGTACGGTCGCCCAGCTCGCGCATGAACGCGTACTTGTCCGTCTCTGCCGGACAGATCACGAAGCTGGCTCCAGTGGACAGGATGTCGCCGAGAATGGGCTCGGTGTTGCCGCCGATGATGCAGGGGAGACGCTGCCCGGTGGTCTCCTCCACGCCGGCAACCAGTGCCCGTAGCGGAGGCAACTCCACTTCGTGGAACTGCGCCGGCGAGAGCAACGGCGGCGCTGCGGCCGACTCGAACAGAGCGATGCTCAGGCCGGCGTCAGCCACGAGGCGGCAGAACGCGATCTGCCCCGCAACCAGTGCCAAGAGGAAGTCCCGTACTTCCCCGGGTCGCTCCGCAACCTCCAGCAGCAGGTTGCCGCCCAGCAGGCTGGTGGCGATGGAGAACGGTCCGCTGACCGGGACGCACACCTTTGCTTCCGGGAGCAGTCGCTTGAGGCGCCCAGCGGCCTCGATCATCAGGGGAATTCGCCCCGCCCTTGCAGGCTCGAACTCGGGGAGCCGGGCGCCGCTGGCGACGGAAGCAAGCAGCGGCTGGAGGAAGGCAGGAATCCCGTTCCCCTTGGGCTCTTGAATGACACACCCGTAGGCTTCCGCTTCGAGATTGTAGATATCGATGCCGACGACGACAGGGGCGTGGCGATACAGCTCGTAGGCAGTCCGGTGGGCCTGGACCAGCAGATCGAGGTCGCGCGAAACGCGCCACGGCGTCTCGCCGATGAGAGCGGCGGCGTGTTCGTAGATGGAGGGGGAGAAGGAGATCTTCATGGGGGCGGAGGAACGTCGATCACTGAAGAACGAACATCGAACATCGAAGAACGAACATCGAACATCGAAGAACGAACGATGAAGGACGAACGCGGACCGGGGAACGCCCGGCGTCTGGCGTGCACGCACCGGCGTGGGTTTTCGCCTCGGGTGGCGCAGTGGCCGCCGCGGCTAAGTTGCTGCGTCGCGGTTCTTCTCCGCGGTCTTGACGCTCGCCACGAAGATGCGGATGAGTTGGTCGGTCTCGTCAAGGAGTGCGTCGAGGTGTGTCGTCGTCTTGAGCAGCGGAACCTCCTTGATGAGGCGGAGGCTGCGGTGCGATTCGCGGAGTTCCTTGAGGCAGATTCTGAGTTTATGCGCAAAGTCCTTCGGCGACTCGGCTGCTTGCGCCTCTCCGTGGTTCAGCAGCGGCGAAGTGCCAGACCGCAGGAGTTGCCCACCAAGGTGGCTTCCAGCCCGCGTCTTCGGGAGCGACTCTACGAGCCGGATGATCGCCGCAGCGTACCTCAACAGCCGGTCCTCCAAGTCGTACTTCCGCGTCGCCACAATGTTCACCTCCCGCCCTCGCAGTTCGCCGTTGGATGTTCAGTCTTCGATGTTCGATGTTCGGCCTACTTGTCCAGCCTCGCCCCCACTACCGGCGAGTCCATCAGGTAGTACTTCCGCGTTGCCACGCCGCCTCCCTCCCGCCCTCGCAGTTCGACGTTGGATGTTCAGTCTTCGATGTTCGATGTTCGGCCTACTTGTCCAGCCTCGCCCCCACTACCGGCGAGTCCATCAGGTAGTACTTCCGCGTTGCCACGCCGCCTCCCTCCCGCCCTCGCAGTTCGCCGTTGGATGTTCAGTCTTCGATGTTCGATGTTCGGCGTCCATCACCCCGCGGCACAGCGCCGCGCGGACAGTGGCCGCCGCACCGCTCCAGACACGAGAACGCCGCCGCTCCCCAATTCACGTGTCTCGCCAGGTCGGGCACGTAGTGGTACCCCTTGCCTTGCAAATGCACGGGGAGCAGGGGAATCCAGCAGCAGGCTTCCCACACCACGAAGAACAGTAGGACGCGAGGCACCGTTCTGGCGTTGAGCCACACGACGAGCGCGATGAGCAGGGCCCCGGCAAGCAGCCTGAGCCCTTGTGGGACGAGGAACACCGAGGGAGAGGCGCCGGTGGTGATCCAGAAGCCCAGGTTGTAGGCTGAGGGCACGGCGTTGGCAGCACAGAGCAGCAGGCGGATCTTGAGAGTGCTCGCGGTGAGGGGGCGGTAGTAGCCGTTCTCCTCGATCCAAGCGCCATGGAACCAATGCGCAACCCGGGCAAGACCGTGGTCGTGGTCCAGCGAGCGGAGGATGAAGTACTCGTCCCAGTCAGTGAACTTGGCCGTCTCGTCCGGGACTCGCGCAACCAGTCCCAGCTTCGGTAGGCTGAGAACGCTCAGCAGCAGCAACCGTAGCGGCTGCCGACGGGGGGGTGCCCACGCAGTCAGCTTCCGAGCGCACACTGCAGTCGTTGCCGCTGCCCGGCTGAATCCGGGGCAGAGCGCACCCCGTTCGGCGCCCGCGCCATGACTCCCCACCTCCACAGTGGCCGCCTACTTGCCTGCCGGCGTCACCGCGCCCTGCGGATGCTCCTTCAGCCAGTGCGCGGTCGCGTAGACGTAGAGGTTGACACCCAGTTGGAACGCCTTCTCGCGGACCTCCGGTTTCACCGGCATCTTGCCTTCCCAGCATTCGCCGTAGTCGTTGCGGCAGTAGATGACAGCCCAGCGGCCGTTCTTTTTGATCCCCAGGAGTGGATAGGTGTCGCCCAGGTCACCCTCCGGTACCCGATCGAGCTTGTAGAACGACTTGTAAACCGGGTCGCTCAATGGGATCGGCTGGAGACGTTCCTTGAAGAGCCGGCGCATCTCCTTCTGGAACGCGACGTCAAAGGGACCGTGCCCGTTGTTGCCGATGATCGTCCCGCCCTGGTCGACGTACTTCTTCAAGGTGTCTCGGTGCTTCTCATCGAACCGCACCGGAGCATGCCCGACGAAGTAGGTAACCGGGGAGTCCTGGATCTCCGTCAGCTCCAGCGGGACGAACTCCTCTCGGGTGACAGCCTTGATGTTCGTATCGCGGGCGACTCGCTCCAGCAAGTGCGGGATGGAGTTGGGGTCGGCGTTGGAGTCGGTCAGTCCCTTTTCGTAGATGATGGGCATGCGGAACCGAGCGGCGACATTATCATAGATGCCTCCTGGACTGGACTTGGCCGCCCCGCCGCCAGAGACGGTGGTCGGGGCCGTGACGAGCACGCCACCGGCGCCGGGCACGCCAAGCGCAGAGCCGCTACGCTCAACCAAGAGGCCGCCGGGGCTGCTGACACCCCTGCCAATACCGGTGCCGCCGCCGCCGGGGGTCACTGCTGGCCCGCGGAACATGGGGGCGCCGCCGGCAGCTCTGCCTACTGCGGCGATGGGACCGCCCAAGCCCCCGCCGTTGCCTGCGCCGGGGCTGTCGCCAGCTCCGCCGCCATCGCCTGTCTCAATCACGATCTCGCCGGGCAAGGTGTTCAAGGCTACCATCCCGACGGGTGCGCGTTTGCCGGTGCCTGTGCCGGGCGCCCGGCCGCCACCACCACCGCCACTGCCGCCGGCCTGCAATACCAGTACTCGACCACCCAGACCGGGGCCGGCCAAACCGCCTCCTGGCCCGGTGCCTGACTCGCCAGCGCCAATCCCGCCGGGGCCGCCGCCGCCACCAGCCGGGACACCGGGAAGACCGCCGCCACGGCCGGTGCCGCCGCCGCCGTCACCGCCACCGGGCACCTTGAGTGTGAGGAGCGTCTGTGGCATTCCGCCGTTGTTAGGGCCGAAGCCGCCGCCCTCCCCGTCACCGGTGCCGGGGCCGGCAATCTCTCCGCCGCCGCCGGGGCCCCCTGCGCCCGGGCCGCCGCCACTGCCGGGGGTGCCAAACACGCCGAGGCCCATCCCGCCGGGCGCCCGCTTGTCAGCCCCGCCAGTGCCGCTGCCGGGCCCGCCGCCCCAGGCGCCGTTCGCTTGCGCAATCCGGGGCCGGCCGTTCGAGAACGCGCCGAGTCCGCCCTCGGGGTTGCCGGGCGCTCCGCTGCCCTCACCGACCAAGGGGATCGGGCCGCCGCGCCCGCCGCCGGTGCCGCCGGCCCGCCCCACGATTGTTGATTGGGGGCCGCTGGCGCCCTTACCGCCGCCAGCTTCAGACTCGTCGCCCTGGGCGGGGGCACCCGCGCCTTCGCCGCCGCCGAGCCCGGCGCCTTGTCCGGGAGCCGCCTCCTCGAATGAAGGCACGGCCTTCGCGAGCAGCGCGCCTGTGCCCGCGTGTTCGGCAGTCGCTGCTTGCTGTCGGGCGGGCAGGGGCAGGTCGCCAGGACCGGTAGGACGCGTTCCTTCAAGTCCCTCCTGAGTCTCCAGGGCGGGCACTGGATTGGGCTGGGACGGACCGCTAACGCCCTCTGTTCTGGGGACCTCCGCAGCGGCGGTCAGCGGCTCACCGGGGGCCGCGTTTTCCTGCTGTGGGACGGCCGCCGGTCTGGCCGTCTCGGCGGTCGTTGCTGTCGCGGGCGCCTGTTTCGCAGGTGTCGCGTCGGGCTTGTCCTGCGAACCAACCACGGGTGCCGGTTCGGGCGGGCGGGCCGGATTGCCAGGCGTCGGTTGCTCCGCCGTCTGCTTTGGTTCTATCACCGGTAACGGGGTGGGCTTGGGGGTGAAGTCGGCCCGTGCGATCTTGGTCGGCCGTGCTTCCTGGACGGCCGGTGACACCATAGGGGCGGGCTTGGCCGTTTCTTCGTGTTTCTCTTGCGGCGCAGGGGTAGTCTTCTGCACCACCGGTACCGGCTTCTCGGGGACAGCGGTGGGCGTGGGCGCGGGCTGCGGGAGTGACGACTCGACGGTGGGCGTAGGCGCCTTGGCGATCAGCGGCTCGGGGACGGGAGCGGGGGGCTGCTGGGTCGGTGGGGCTACCGGCTCGCGCTTGGGCTCAGGCTTCGGCTGAGGTTCTGGCTCGACGGCCTTGGGGACCGGGACCACGGTGGGCGTGGCGAGCATGGCGACGCGTGTCTGAACGCGCGGCGTTGGTCGTCGCGGCGGCCGTTGCGCCACGCGCGGTCGCGGCTTTGGCTTTGGCCGCTCCACCACCTTGGGGGGAGGGCCCGGGGTGAGGAGCGGCTCGGGGACCCGCACGAACCGCACCGTGATCGGCTCCACCCGGGGAGGTTCGAGACTCACCGGCGGCAGCACCGATTGCACCATGAAGAAGGCCAGCGCGTGGAGGGCGGCTGAGAGTGGTAGGGAGGTTCTCATAGGAGTCCTCTGGGCGGCCGGGCCGCAGGCTTCCGGGCCGCAAGCAAGGCAGGCTGGAAGCCTGCGGGACCGGGGGCGGGGACGCAGGGGCCGCAACAAGCCGGCTCGCACTACTGCGTCGCGATGCCGATATTGCCCCCGGCCTGGTTGATGAGGTCAATAATCCTGACGGCGACACCGTAGGGCAGCTCTTTGTCGCCGCGGATCGTCACTTCCTTCACCGAGGTCTTCGCCAGCTTCTGCGTCAGCATGTCCTGCAGATCGTCGAGGGCCACCTCGGCATTGTCCACGAACACCTGCTGGTCCTTTGTCACCGAGACGTTGATCTGCACAGCCGGCAGCGGCTCTGACGACTGCGCTTCCGGCAGCACCTGCAAGCCGCGGTCCTTCATGAACGTCGAGGTCAGCAGGAAGAAGATGATCAGCAGGAAGGCGATGTCCGACATGGACACCACCGGAATGGAGGAGTCACGCCGGCTGTGACGCTTGAAGTGCATGGCTGCGCTCCTTCTCGGCGAAGAGGTGCACGAGCGAATGCGCTCGCTGCTCCATCTGGACAGTGAAGGCATCCAGGCGGCTGTTGAAGTAGTTGTGGAACGTCACCGTGGGGACAGCCACAGCCAGTCCGCCGGCGGTGGTGATGAGCGCTTGGGCGATGCCGCTGGCAACCAGGGAGGGGTCGCCCATGACGCCTTTGGCGGCGATGGCCTCGAACGCCAGAATCATGCCCCAGACGGTGCCGAGGAAGCCCAACAGCGGCGCGATGTTGCCGATGGTGCTGAGCACGTATAGATACCGCTCCAAGTGCGCCAGTTGGACACCGGCAGCGGCCTCCATGCGTTCCTGCATCTCCTCTCGCGAATGCTCCGCTGCGGTGAGACCCGCCTGCATGACCGCAGCTACCGGCCCGCCAGTCTTCCTGCACAGCTCCGCTGCATAGCTCACGTCGCCTTTGTGAACGGCGATCTCGACATCTTCCATGAGCCCGTCAACGTCGCGATTGGCCATGTGGAAGACATACGAACGCTCAAACACCGCCGCCAGGGCGAAGACGGAGCAGAGCAGGATGGGCCACATGACCGGCCCGCCCTTGATGAATAGATCAACCATCAAACCACCTCATCCTTACACCGCCTCTTGCCGGTGTTCGTTACGCGCTGGCGGACTTCAGTCTCCACGCAGCAGCCTCAGCCCGCCGCCGGGGTGAGCTTCTCCAGTCGCTGTTTGGCCTGCGCAGCCCATTCAGACTGCGCGTAGTTGCGGACGACCTTCTCGTACTCCGCCCGAGCCTTGTCCGGTTGCTTCAGGCGTTCGTATGCCTCGCCCAGCTTGAACTGGGCGGCCGCCACCCACCGCGCGTCGTTGTACCGGCCGATGGTTCGCAGAAGCTGCTCGACGGCATTCTCGTAGTTCCCGGCAAGCAGTTCGCACTCCCCAAGCCGGAACTGAGTCTGGGTTGCCGGACCGGTGTTGGTGAGGTCCAGCACCTTCTTGTAGGCGGCGACGGCTTCCGGGTAGTGCTTTCCTTCCTGCTCGCACCAGCCCAGATTGAACCAAGCGTACGGCGCGCTCTCGGGTGGGAGCTTGCCTTGAGTCGCCTTGCGGAACGCCGGGGTCGCCTCTGCCGGCTTCTCCAGATTCAGGTAGGCGTAGCCCAGCCGCAGTGCGGCATCCGCCCCCAACTCGCTGTCGGGGAAGTTGTCCGCCACGTGCTTGAAGGGCGCAACGGCTTCCTGGTTCAGTTCCTGCTTGTAGAGCGCCCAGCCCTGCTTGTAATGCGCCGAGGCGTCGACTTCGCTGCCGGGCTTCGCTTTGCTGGCAGCGAGGCGGTACTGCTCGGCAGCGCCCTTGTAATCTTCCTTGTCGAAGAGCGCCTCGCCAACTCGGAAGGCCGCATCCGGAGCGAACTCGCTGTCGGGGAACTGCGCGACGAGCTTCGCGAAGGCAGCCTGCGCGTCCGGACCGCGACCAGCCTCCTGGTGGCACCACGCCAACCGGTAGAGGGCGTCGTCCGCCAACTCCTTGTCGCCAGAATCGGCCACTGCAGCGAAGGCCGCCCCCGCTTGGTCGTACTTCTTCTCGGCCTCCAGGCCGGTCGCCATCTGGAAGCGTGCAGAGCCGGCCAACGGGCTATCAGCGTTCTTCTGCAGAAACGCCTCGAACTGAGCGGTCGCCTCGCCAGGGCGGTCCAGCCGGACCAGGGCCGTCCCGCGCCAGTAGGCCGCTTCCTTTGCCGACTCAGAGTCGGCGTGCTTCTCCAGAAGCTGACCGTATGCCTTCTCGGCTTCAGCGAAGTTCTCCTGGGCGAAGTGACAGGCGCCGGCGCCGGCCAATGCCGGCGCCACCGCCGGCCCGGTCGGGAAGCGCTCAAGGAGGGTCGTGTACGCCTGCAGCGCGGCGGCGTAGTCCTTGGCTTCGTACGCCTTGTGGGCCTGGGCGAGTAGCGCTTCGCCCGCCAACGTGCTGCCCGGGTGCTCTGTCGCCAGCCGAGCCAGGGCTGCGTCGGCGTCTTGCTTGCGGCCGAGTTGCTGGTAGCAGTTGGCCAAGCCCAGCATGGCGTCGTCGGCCAACTCGGACTTCGGCGCGTCCTTCAGCAGTTGCTCATAGACGGGAACCGCTTCGGCGAACCGCTTCAGTCGTTCCTGACACTGGGCAACGCCGTAGCGTGCGGTGGTGAGAGCTTCGGGCGAGGTCTCGCCGGTCAAAGCCCGCTGGTAGTGCTGCAGGGCCTCGTCATACTTCTGCTCCTGGAAGGAGTGGGCGCCCAACTCGGCACTGACTCGGCGGGCGTAGTCGCTGTCGGGCGCAACGCGGACGATCTCCTCGAAGACCTTCATCGCCTCCGGCAGCTTCTTCTCCTGGTAGAGCGTGAACCCGACGCCGTAGCGCGCTTCGGGGGCCTGCTTGCTGTTCGGGAAGCCGTCCAAAACGGCTTGGTAGGCCTTCCGTGCCTCCGGGTACGACTCGGCCGCCGCGTGCGCGTCGCCCAAGCGCAGGTAGGCCTCCGGCAGCAGGGAGCCGTCCGCTCCCTGCTGACCAAGGCGCTCGACGAGCTTGCTCAGCCCGTCGACGGCCGCCGGCCCTTTGCCTTGGGCCAGCAGGCAGTTCCCCTCCCACAGTCCGGCGGACGCGGCCAACTGCGGATTATCGGAAGCCGCCAATCGCTGGTAGAGCGGCAGCGCCTCGTCGTAGCGTTTGGTGTTGTAGAAACAGTGAGCCCGGGCCAGCAACGCGTCGGGCACCAGAGGGTGACGCGGGTACTTGGCAGTCAGCTCGTCGAGGACGGTTCCCGCGCCCTCGTAGTCGTTCCGCTGCAGCCGTGCCCAGCCCATCCCGAACAAGGCCTGCGGGACGAAATCACTCTCCTTGAAGTCGGACACGACCTTGGCATAAGCCGCCTCGGCCTCGTCGTAGTTCCCCTGAGCGTACAGCACCTCGCCGATCCGCCACTGGGACTCGGCGGCGATGGCGGTCTCTTTGAACTTGTCCACCACCCCGCGGAAGGTCTTCAGCGCCTGGGCATGGTCCTGCGACTGGAGTTCGCACACGCCGCGCGAATACAAAGCAAAGCTGAGCAGGTCCGATTCGGGGTACTGCTTCGCGACCACGTCGTAGCCGGCGGCCGCCTCCTTGTAGCGCTTCAGGTTGAAGAGGCTCTCGGCGCCCCAGTAAGCGGCGGACGCCAGCAGCTTCGCGTCCTTCCCCACCTTGGCGAAGTCGGCGTAGGCTTGAGCGGCCTTGCCGTAGTCGCCGACCTTGTAGTGCATCTCCGCCAGGCGGAACTGCGCCTGCTCGACGTACTCGCCCTTCGGGTACTGCGTGAGGTAGGCGCCATAGCCCTTCAGCGCTTCGTCGTATTGGCGCAGCAGCATGTGCGACTCGGCGATCCGGAAGAGTGCCGAATCGGCCCGGTCGCTCTTGGGCCATTTGTCCAAGAACTTGCGGTACTCCCGGATGGCCTCCTCGTAGTACTGCTTCCCGAACAGCCCGGTGGCTACCGTATACTGCTCCT
>Ga0210015_1002462_pt1 | contig 17236 bp, 13 predicted proteins | sample CryGeymeta201522_FD_185471 | JGI IMG/M metagenome (GOLD analysis project Ga0210015, IMG submission 185471) | Groundwater microbial communities from Crystal Geyser aquifers in Utah, USA - Crystal Geyser metaG 2015-22 (SPAdes) (version 2) | ecosystem: Environmental > Aquatic > Deep subsurface >... | reverse complement strand
GCAACGGAAACTGCCACACCAAGTGCGGAAATTCAACAGCCAAATCAATTAAGTCTGCCAACGCCGCCACAGCCGGCGATCGAACCCAAGATTGAGCTGCCAAATACCGCCAGCCCAGAGGCTAGGTAGCCTAAAACCAGTCTGGAATTAGTCATAACTAGTCTGAGATTAGTCTTAAAATAGTCAGAAATCAGTTTAATTAGTCTAAAAATAGTCTCTAAGACTAATCATAATTAGTCTTGAATTAGTTAAAACGTTAGAAGGATTCACAGAAGGACATAATCTGTTTAGTAAGATAATTAAAATCTCCTTGTAGCTTATTTGTATCAATCAAATAAACTAAATCAATAATTTTAAGTAATGTAATGACTTCATTAGCTGAACCAGAGGCAATATGTAAATAGTTTTTTGATTGTTTTGATGTTCTATAATATCCTTCTGAAATATTTGTAGGAACGGAGACAGATGCTCGTTTAATCTGATCGCATAAAGAAAAATCCTTTGATAAATTCTGGTTATTTTTAATTAACGTATAAATTTCTTTGACGAGATTTAAAGACTTTTGATAAATATTAAGATTGTCGAGTTTTCCCATTTTTTAACTAATTTCAGACTAATTTTAAACTATTTAAAAACTAATTATTTGACTATTTTTAGACTATTTTAAATACGTTAATGGATTCTGCAGCACGCCCCCTGAACGAATTTCAAAATGCAAGTGAGTTCCGGTTGAACGACCGGTTGATCCCATCACGCCAATTGCCTGTCCTTGGGAAACTGCTTGACCTGTAGATACATTAAAACTTGAGATATGACCATATAGCGTTTGAAAGCCATTGGCATGATCAATGATAATATGACAACCATAGCCATATTGTACACAGCCGGCAAAGGTAACCGTGCCGGTATCAGAAGCCAAAATTGCCGGCATACTTGCATTAGCAATGTCAAGCGCCATATGATACCAAACCGGATATTGTGTAATAATTCCTCCGGTTGGCCAAATAAAGTTGGATGATCCCCGCACTCCCGGAACTACCTGTGCAACGTATTGACTTCCCATAAATTTTGGTTTCTCTTCTTCAATCACGCCATTGGGAACAAAAAGCGTCTGACCGACTGCTAAAGAAAATGTGTCCAAGTCAGAAAAATCATTAAACGGAAAATTGACAATATTTTGCGCCTCGGTTTTATATTTTTTTGCAATCGTATAGATATTATCGCCCGAGACCACCTTGTGCACCACACCGGTCACCGGTGGAATTTTTAATACTTGATTGATTTTTATTTCGTCGGATTTAATATTATTTGCCCATTTAATCGTATCTATGGAGACGTCATATTTTTTCGCAATTAAAGCTAGCGTATCACCTTCAATCACAGTATAATTTTCAACTTTATCACGCGGCTTGACTGAAATAACAGTTGAAAGTGAATTCTCGTATGGACTATATGCAACAACATTGGCCTGATATTTGCTTTGTTTTATTTCAAAAAGTGAACTAAAACTATTGTTTTCTGCAATAATTGGCGCGCCAATCACCGCCGCTCCAACCAGTATCAAAAAGGAGGTATTTAAAAATGAAGATGAATATTTTCCCCGTTTCACCACTAAAAAAGCCACAATAACATCCTTAACCTGTTCAAAATTCTGCCCAAAATTAAGAAGTCGAGTTTTGATATACTGCCATAAAAAAAGTACAAACTCGCTTAACTCTTGTTTCATAAATAGTACTTCTATTTTATACTAAAAAACATTATTTATACGTAGTTTTTAGTATAAACCAGTTTTTTATCTATTTATCCTTCCCCCCTTTAACCCTTAACTCCTAACTCTTAACTTTTATTCATCTATCGTATAATTTTATTCGTATATTCGCGGCATTCGCATCAGGCACTATTCAGCGCCTGACTTTGTTGTTTTGTTTTATTCGTATCATTTTCTTCACAATTGATTTGATTGCAAAAATAAACGCCGCCCGTTTCAAATCCAATGGCTGCCAACTGCCGACTGCCAACTGCCGACTGCTGACTGCTATTTTCCATATCTCTCCAAATGCAACCTTCATCATCTGTTCAAGTTTTTTGTTCACTTTTTCTTCACTCCATGATACATTATGTATGTTTTGATACCATTCAAGATATGATACAGTCACACCTCCGCTATTTGCTAAAACGTCAGGAATAATTATCACACCTTTTGTCGTTAAGTAATCATACGCTTCTTGAGTGATCGGCCCATTTGCCATCTCCACAATTATTTTTGCCCTTATCTTTTCCATATTTCCCCTATTTATCACATTCTCTAAGGCTGCGGGTACCAAAATATCCACCGGCAGCTCTAACAACTCTTCGTTGCTAATCAACTGTCCACCTCGCGCATCACACACTCCTCCGGCACAATAACATCCTGTCAATGAACCCTTTTCGTTCTTGCACTTTTGGATCAATGGAATATCAAGAGGTAAATAAGAATTTCTAATTTCTAATTGATCTAATTGACCTAATTGACCTAAATAATTACCAATATCCAATTTTCCAATTGGATGATTAGGATTTGGGTATTTTTTAGAAATTAGGTTAATTAGAAATTGGTTATTTAATTTAATAATCCCACCTTTACTATCCGACACAGCTACTACTTTGAACCCTTCTTCCTGTGCAATTTTCGCAAAATAATAACCAACATTCCCGAATCCTTGAACTGCGATTGTTAGATTGTTAGAAGATGGCGAGACAAAATTTTTCGAGACTTTCTGTTTGACGACCCCGACGGTTTTGTCGGGGGAGGAGTTAAGTCGAGACAAAATTTTCGTCGAATCATCTTGATTAAATATTTTCTCAAGTAAGGCTTTCAAAATTATCACCCCACCACGACCAGTCGCTTCAGTCCGCCCCAAAGTTCCACCTTTTCCCACCGGCTTCCCCGTAAACGTTGATAAATAATAGCTTTCTTCATTTTTATCAACTTTTAACTTTTTACTTTCACTTTTGACTTTTGACTTTTGACTTTTGACTTTCTTAAGGTATTCCTCAATCATATAACTCATAATTAGCGGATTTGTATTCACATCCGGTGCCGGCACATCAACATAAGGCCCGATTATTGGAGCAATTTGTTTAGCATAGGCACGAGATAATCTTTCCAGTTCAGTTTTTGATAATGTTTTTGGATCAACCACCACACCACCTTTACTACCACCATAAGGCAAACCGGCAACTGCGCATTTGATTGTCATTAAAGTTGCCAGAGCCTGAACTTCTTCACGCACAGTTTCCGGATGAAAACGAATCCCACCTTTATATGGACCAAGTGCGCTATTGTGCTGAATTCTCCAGCCTTTAAACAATCTTACTTTCTCAGAATCCATCAAAACTGGAAAGTTAAATTCATGATACTGTTCCGGTTCAATTAATCGTTTGCTTATATCTTCAGATAAACCAAGCAATTTTGCCGTTCTTTTGATAATGTTTTGGGCTGTCTCCAGCATCATCTGACCTTGTGTAATCATAATTTAAAACGATTTCCACGGATTTATAACGGATATCCATGGATAAATTTATAACTAAACTAATTCCAGACGATTTTTAACTATTTTAGGACTAATCTCAGACTAATTATCTAACTATCTTTTGACTAATTTCAGACTATTTCAACTGGTTCAACCATCTTTCCACCTCCAACGACGCTGCCACTCCCATTCCCATTGCGGTTGACGCCTGACGATAAACACTGTCAACACAATCTCCGGCAGCAAAAACTCCTTCAATCGATGTCATGGTTTGGTAGTTATAATTGAAATTTCTAATTTCTAATTGATCTAATTGACCTAAATAATTACCAATATCCAATTTCTCAATTGGTTGATTGGGATTTGGAACTTGATTAGAAATTAGGTTAATTAAAAATTGAGAATTATTGACGGCTTTTCTTACACTTGTCAAAATATACCCCTTCTCATCCAGCTCAACCTGATCTTTAAATAAATTAGTATCTGGTTTATGACCAATCGCCACAAATATTCCCTTAACTGGAAGTATAACTTGATTTTTGTGGGTTAACGAACCAAATTTTTGAGCGACTTTCTGTTCGACAAGCGCTAGCGAGGAGTTAAGTCGCGATAAAATTTCTGGTGAGTTAACCTGTAATTTGATTGCCTCAACATGGTTTTCACCAAGAATTTCTTCGACTTGTACATTCCAAATAATCTCAATTTTTGGATGTTTTAATACTCGATTCCGCATGATTTTAGACGCCTTAAAACTATCCCGTCGATGTATTAAATAAACTTTTTCTGCAAATTTAGTTAAGGTCAAAGCTTCCTCAAGTGCTGTATCACCGCCTCCGATCACAGCAACGGTTTTATTTCGGAAAAAAAAGCCATCACAGGTGGCACAAGCTGAAACTCCCTTACCTCGTAGTCGTTCTTCTCCAGGAACACCCAACCAAAGCGCCTTTGCCCCGGTAGCAACAATGATAGACTTTGCATTTAAGACATTGTTGGAATGACCAAATTTTGAGGAACCAACAGCCTCATGAGAAATTGAAGGGAGCTTGGTACCGGAAAAATTTTGGTCATGAGACAATTTAGATAAATGCATTGCAAATGGTTTTTTTGAAAATTCAACCTTTAATACATTGTCGTCCACAATCCTTGTTCCCAATTTCATTGCCTGATTTCGCATTTTTGTAATCAATTCCGCTCCCAGAATTGACTCATAACCGGGATAGTTTTCGACTTCCGATGTCAACATCAACTGTCCTCCAGACGGTGATCCGGCAAAAACCAATGGTTTAAGATTAGCGCGTGCTAAATAGATAGCGGCAGACAATCCTGCAGGCCCTCCACCGATTATAATTACATTTTCTATCATAATTAACCTAATTTTCTAATTATTCTAATTACCTAAATAATGATCAATGTCTAATTTCCCAATTAACTTATTGGAATTTGGGTATTGTTTAGAAATTAGGTCAATTAGAAATTAGAAATTAGAAATTTATAAATTGATCGCTCTCTCAACCATCTGCTGCACCTCCTGCATCTTGTTTTTTGTAACATATCGACAGATATCAGATATTACTATTTCTTTGGACAAACTGTCAATGGCTTTTTTTACTGCGCTAATTTGTTGCAAGATTTCACTGCAATTACGTTTATTAATCGCCATTTTTTCAATTCCTTTTAGCTGTCCAACAATCCGATTGATTCTTTGCGCCATTTCCATGAGTAAATAAGGATTTAATTTCAAATTTTAAAGCTCAAATATCAAATTAAATCCAAAATCCAAAGCTCAAATTACAAATTAAATCCAAAATTCAAAGTTCAAATGTCAAATTATTTTGACTCTTTGGATTTTGACCTTTGAACTTAATTTGACTCTTTGGATTTTGTCATTTGAATTTTTCTTAACCATTGGTTATTGAAAATTGATCATTGGAACTTGATTGATTATTGAATATTGGTTATTGATCATTTCATATAATTCTTTCTTCAATTTTGCACTTTGATCTTTAAACTTTGCACTTGTATTCTACTCCCTACCAGTATAGAGTATTGATCTAATTTCTGTCAAGTTGAAAATACTTTATTATTTTAGTTGCTCACCGCTAATCACAAATTACTAAATACCACGTCGTTTAAGCGAATAATTACCGCAATCTTATCCACATTCCATCAACACTTGCAACACATGTCATTGCGAGCCACGTTTATGTTAACTGAACGTGGCGAAGCAATCCCGTTACCAATAGACCCAATCAATACAATAATCAATATCTTGTCATCCCGAGCGCTCAGCGAGGGATCTTACGAAACGGCCATTCCCCCGTCGCGGTGAAAAGAATATTGCTATAACAATCTAATAAAGTAAGTTAAATAAGAGTTTCTTAATAGCCCAACAACCAATTTCTTAGTCTCTGAAGTCTGCTTGTTTTTGGTCGCATCTCTTTAGCACGTTGTCTCATTTCTTCTTCTTTTTTAACCTCCCACCAAGGTTTTTCATCTGGATATTTCAGCTGTTCAATCTCAGCGGCAGTTAACATTGTACTTCTTGTTGGCCCCCGAGCGCGTTCATCTTCTGGTAGTACCTTTGGTCTTCCAGCGCTTTGCATTGCCCTAACTTCTTTTCTTGATAAATTTAAAAGTCCTGAAGGTGTACCTACGGTCCATCGATTGCCTTTTAAATTGGGACTATAATTAACTCCACCTATGCTACCTGGTTGCGGAGGTAATTCTGCACTATCTGACATAGTACGTTTATTCAACTTTTAATCGTCAAATTCTATTATTATTTCCCAGAAATATCAAGATATAACAAATAGGAATAGATTATCCAAACGATGGAGCAGTTGTCCCACCAACTGATTTACCACACGACTGACAAAAACTTGCCTGGTTTAAAATTTGTTTACCGCAATGAGTACAAAACATATAAAAAATTAAATTATTAATTTGGTGTTGGTGTGTTATAGATTTTTTCTTGTTCTCTGAATCGTTGAAGGTCTTGATTGTGGACTTCACTTGGTTGTTTAACTCTAAGGTCATATTCTTTCCCAATTTTATCTATTAAAGCTTGAATTAAAACAGGATCATCATCAGCTTGAGTGGTGGCAGGGACGCTTTTAAAAAACTGATGATTATCTCCTTGTGCGGAATCCCGTAAATTCAGCAAATATTTAATTGCTTTCATATACTTGTTGTATAAGCAGTCAGTATCACGGAACAAATTCGTAGTTGAACAAGCAAGAAACTTATTAGTTGCTCTAAAATTTTCCCACCAAGTATCAGCTACCTTTTTAAAATCTTGACTTGTTTGAGCATCAAAATAAGTTCCGCCTCCAATTGTGGCCACTTGTTTCAATTGGGAACGGGCATTACTATCAAGGTTAAAACCGATAACATCAATTGTTAAGTCTAAACCGGCGTTTTTAACTTCGGTGGCAGCACCAACTGGGTTAGAATCACAGGTTTCAATCCCATCAGAGATTAGAAGTATCATATTCTTTTCTTTTTCATGACCGCTAAAAACTTGTTTAGTTATCAGCAAAGAACTGCCGATGGGTGTCCATCCTGTCGGTTGAAATGTATTTATTTTTTGCGAAAAAACGTTTTTGTCAATTTTTCCTAAAGGATAAATCATTTCAATACTATTGCAAGAAAGAGTTTTGTCAGAAGTGTTATTACTACCTGTGTGACCATAAACCATAAGACCAACATTTACCTGTTCCGGTAAATTGGCAATATATTTACTCAATGCCCCCTTGGCAACGGCCATTTTCTGTTCACTACCGGCCATTTGAGCCATAGAACCCGAAGAATCCAGAATAAAAATAACATTAACCTTGGGAGTGCTTACATTTTTAAATTCGGGATCATCACAAGGATTACTGGCAAGACACTCATCCTTGTTGGGGTCGTAGTCAATAGCTATTTCTAAAAAATCAGGATAGGAATCGCCATCGGTATCAATGTCATATTTTGTTTTTGTTAGTGTAGTGGTCGGAGTAATTGTGCTTTTTAAACTATTCATTATCGTACTACTGCTTTTTTTGATTTCTGGAATAGCTGACGATGGTGAATTAATCTTTTGCAACGACTTACCGGCTCTGAACAATGACAAAACTCCACCAGCCAATAATAGGATTAATATCAATCCGATTCCAAAAAAAAACAGTTTTTTATTTGGCTGCGTTTGAACTGCAGCTGTTGAATTATTGGACGGTTGCGATGTTTGAATAATGGTTGTCCCGCAGAATGGACAAAACTTTGCCTGTGAATCCGGAATTGGCTTTTGACAATGAGGACAGATCATAATTTAATAATAGCAAATTGAAAAATCAAAAACCATCTCATTCTACCACTGCTGTGAAAACCCGCAAGCAGAGCTGCGAGGTTAAATCAACTTCGAGGGGCATATACTGATTGCAATTTCAAGTACAAGAAGTATAGCTTTACAAATTTGATATCATTTTGTATAATACTATAAGCTATAGTACTCGTCATTATTACTCAATTAATTATGGCAAATAACAAAATCATCACAAACTTATGACATCGGAAGTTATTCTAAAAGAATCGTCATCAATAAATGAAACTTTACAAAGGAATTCTGAGCGTGTTCACGCTCTTGTTGCACAAGTTGATCCAACATTTCTCTTATTTCAGCTTCGTGGAAAAAGGATTGATTTTGATACGATGATTAATCAATTTCAACTCCCTTTAATCAGTCAACAAGCAGCAAGAGCTACAGAAATAGCAGCTATTAGAAACGAGTCGGCTCGGTTATTGTATACACCTGAGATGGTTTCTCCGGTGGAGTTTTTAGATTTTGTTTTGCATCGGCTTGAAGTGGGAGATTTTACTGGCAACTCAAGTTTTGATAAGCAGCGAGATCCAGGTTTACCCTTCAATGTATTGGGCCAAATTATAAGACATATAACTGCTGCGCTTGAAGAAGACATAGTAAACCCAACCCAGGCCCAAGCAATCCTCACAAAAGTAAACAATCAATGGGGTAATTTTATAGCAGATTGGCAGGCAGAATTAGCTTTTGGAGTGGATCCGATAATTTTGGCAAACTTTCAACAACGCATTGATGTTGAATCTGAAAGATTGAGAACTCAAATAGCTAATTTAGAAAAAGGAAATAATTTTGAGTCTGTTCTTGATAATATAAAAGGTCAATTTGAGCAAACGATACTAATCGCTAAAGCAGATCATGAAACAGATGACACATCGAGGCAGCGGTATATTGCTTCAGAAAGAGCATATCATCAGATTACAGCAGAAGAAACTAAATCTGCTCTGGAAAGATTAAGCACGGCATGTCAAAAAGATATTCCATCGACAAAACCAAATGCTCGAGTACAACCTGAAAAACTTTACAAAGTATTAACAGATTACTCTGCAACACATTTTCATATGAAATCAGGATCACCACCACAATATATTCAAGACCCGATGAGAACCAATAACCAATATTTTGCATACACTTCAACCGAAGGACAACACCCAACAACTACTATCACGGCAGATTTTAATGACCCAGATCTTTCTCTTGAGCCAATATTATTACATGAACAAAGACATCAAGACTACGCAATAAGAATCCATGCAGATTTGCAAGCTGGTCGTATAAGTCAAGAATTTGCTGGTTTACAGCTATATTTTCACCCACCCTCACAAGAAGGACTTGCTATATGTCTGGAAGACTATTTGACCGAATTTGGAGATGAGATCGGTGAACCTAACTTAAGCAACTATAATAGAAAGCGCTTTCTTTTAGCCCGTTCGCAAGCTGATTATGATATAAACATCGCTTGCATGCCAGTAGATGATGTTGCTGCAAAACTAAGACAATCACGTCCAGGGGAAAAACCCATGGAAGAAGTCTTTGTTGCTATGATTATAAATGGAGTTGTCAATCAACCCTGTTATTACCTTCATAACTATGTGGTAGCTCCTGATAGAATTCGTACATTTGCGACTTCAGTCTGTGGAGAAAATAAGCAAGGTGAAAAAGCTCTGTATAGAGATATTCTTCAACTTGGTCAACCATCTATACAAGCAATATACCGTTTGCAGGAAAAAGATTATCGTCGCTATACACCTTACCAAGATGTGGATTTCTCTCCCTATTTTAAAAAGGACACTGTTCTTTGTGCACCAGTAAGGAAAGTAATGGATGATGTTTGGGAACTTATGATAAGTGTCTTTCCTACTCAAGCAGTAGTATTGCAGATAATTAATTCTCAATCAATAACTCCTCCAATACACGGAGAAAGATGGTTTGAAGACATTTCACCAAAAGCAAAAAAAGGATACACCCAGCAAGCTCAAGCTTTGCTTCAAAGAAGTACAAATCTATTAACTCAAGGTCGTGATCAATTATGTTTCCCCGATATTCAAGCGCTGGAAAAAGTTTGTCGTTATTGTCAATCTCTTATTTTGGTTCAAACAGGCGACCTTACATTGCCTCCAGGATTTCTTATTTATGATGCATTTGCACCTTTAATGTCCCCATTTGTATACTTTAGGTATTGGGGTTGGCTAGATCCAGCTCAAAGAAAAACTCTTCTGCAAGCCATGCCGTTTCATATTGCTCATACTATTCGTTATCTTCATGAATTTCAACCACAAAGAGCAGAACAATTTATAGCCGAATTATATTCTATGGAAGAATCTGCAAGACATGCTAGTGCTGAATTTGGAGTTTCCAATCCACTTGAACAACTAAACGTGATGGATGTATTCAAACATCCACAAAATTTTGACACAACACAACAACAAATACATGATAACGCAAGAATGGCAGTTGCGATCGGTGGTCACAATGTCAACAATATATATAGAGCGGCTGATAATGCTCTCAAAAACACTCCTCACGACTGCTTGTCTTGGTTATCTAACGAACCAGTTGATTTAAGTTTAATTCCTTTGTATGAAAGGGCAATAGATACGGCCTTACAAGAAGTTAATATTAGCTTACCTGCTCGTACAATTCAGGTTAGTCGTCAAACAACAGGTATAACAGGGTCAACTGCAGAAACAGACTATGTCTTATTTAAAACAGATCTCCCCCAACCTCAACGAACAACATATCATCAAGCAAGAGACAGCCTAATAGAAGCAGAAATTGTCACAATGGGTGTTACCGGTTTAAGATCATATATACATTCTCCATATTTTATTAATGACTGGATTAAAAGAAAGTTAGCCAGAGCTCAACAAGCTTATAAATCAAAACCGGCGATGATCAACAGTTTAAAAGAGCTTTTACCAATTTCTCCGAAGCAGATCAGAAAATTAATCTTGATCACAATAAAACTAATTGAAAATATTCCTAATGCTGAATTTCCTCTCAAAATACCTCGCCAAATCAACAGGATCATGCAAATTACACACCTATTATATCCAAGGATACTAAATACGATGACCGATGATGAATTAAGGGCATGGTATCGATCGGCAAGAAAAATTAGATTAGAAAAAGAAGTGCATCAAAAAACAACTGGTTCCAGTGTGTTTGATCACCTGGATCTTGTACTGCAGGCGCATGAAAAAGGTCATTTAGTATACACTGCTGGATGCAAAAGTTTAACAAATAATAAAGCACATCCTGCAGCTACAATGATTGTTACTCCAGAAACAGAGGGATGGATGGATGCGTTTGCAATTGCTCTTGTAAACCGCATCATTGCGAACTCTGATTCTCAAGGTATAATTAATCCACAATTTGAAAAACAAAGAATCCAAGCATTAAAATTAATCAGGGCCGCACAAGCAAAAATAGATATTTGGTTAAATATTGATAACATAACACCAGAACAAATTATCTTTCGTCTTTCAGAAGAGTTACAGTTAGATTTTTCAACAACAGTTTCAACTTTTCTGCCAATGATTGTTCGAGAGCGCAATAATCCCACTATGCTTTCAGCCGGTTATTTTATGGGTGGGATTTTATGGGAGAGTGTATTAACAGTAGCACATAATAGAGGTTATTCTGATGACTTAGCAGTTTTATTGACACTACGCACATACGAACCGCAATTTATCATAAACCATCCGCAAGTTATTGATCAGGAAATGCAAAAATTAATCACTTAAACAAGAAGAAAAAAATCCCCTTGACAGGCATGAAACGTTTAATTATACTTAAAACATAATTATTAATTAGCCAATCTTTTAATTATGATTAAAAAATATTTTTCAAGAAATAATTATTTTAAATTGATTAAACCATATATCAACACCAATATTATCAAGGTAATCATTGGTCAAAGACGAGTCGGTAAAAGCTATTTTCTTTACCAAATAATTGATGAGGTAAAAAAACTTGATAAAAAGGCCAATATTATTTATATCAATAAGGAGCTATACGAATTTGACGCTATAAAAGACTATAAAGACTTAGAAAGATATCTCAATGAAAGGTTATTAAAAAAGTCAAAAAATTATATTTTCATTGACGAAATTCAAGAAATAATAAATTTTGAAAAAGCCTTAAGAAGTTTAAATACGCAAGAAAATAATGACATTTATTGTACCGGTAGTAATGCGAATTTATTGGCTTCTGATTTGGCAAACCTGCTTGGTGGTCGTTTTATCGAAATCCCAATTTATAGTCTTTCATATGAAGAATTTTTACAGTTTCATCATCTAGAAAAAAATAAAGAATCATTATTCTCTTATATTAAATATGGAGGATTACCTTATCTCATTAATCTTAAGCTTGAAGATGAACAGATTTATGGTTATTTAAAAACAATCTTTAACACGATTATTTTAAAAGATGTCGTTGCTCGCTTTAATATTCGTAATATAAATTTATTAGAACGACTAGTTGAATATTTGGCTAACTGTGAAGGAACCTTTGTTTCTGCTAAAAGAATCAGTGATTTCTTGAAATCTCAGAACTTGGATATTTCTCCCAATAGTATTTTAAATTATTTAAATTATCTAACTGGTAGTTTTTTTATTCATAAAGTAAAGCGTCAAGATGTGATGGGCCGAAAAATATTTGAGATTAACGAAAAATATTATTTCGAAGATTTAGGTCTGCGTCATAGCCTGATCGGTTACAGACAAACTGACATTAACAAAATTATGGAGAATCTAGTTTTCTCCAGATTAAAATATTTAGGATACAAAGTAACAGTCGGCCAAATGGGCATACAAGAAATAGATTTTATTGCCGAAAAAAATAACAAAAAAGCTTATTTTCAAGTTACATACCTACTTTCCTCCAAAAAAGTGATTGATAGGGAGTTTGGGAATTTACTCAAGATAAAAGATAACTATCTAAAATATGTGATTTCAATGGATGAATATGCCAGCGGAGACTTTAAAGGAATAAAACACCTTAATTTGATTGATTTTTTATTTATTAAAATTTAGAAATTAATATTTATACTGTCTCTCCTATCTCCCAACTACCAACCCCTATTTATATCTGGGCGAACGCAAGGTTCGCCCCGACTGATTGTACGGGCGCATCATTGATGTGCCCCTGATTTAACTGATTTAACCGGCTCGACTGATTCAACTAATTTTAACAATATAATAATTTAGCAATGTAACAATTAGTCAATTATTTACGCTCCCCTATTCATGCTTTCCAAAAACTCCGCGTTGGATTTGGTTTTGGTCAAACGGTCAATCATTTTTGTGATTCGCTCTTCAGTATTCAACAAAGAAAGCATCCGACGCAACGTATTAATCTTTGGTAAGACTGCTTTTTCATATAACAGTTCATCATGACGTGTTCCGGATTTTTCTACGTCAATTGCAGGAAAAATTCTTCGATTGGCAATGTCTCGATCAAGATAAATTTCCAAATTACCCGTTCCTTTAAGCTCCTCATAAATCAAATCATCCATCCGCGATTCTGTCCCGATTAAAGCTGTTCCGATGATTGTCAAACTGCCTCCTTCTTCACAGTTGCGCGCGGCTCCAAGAAATTTTTTTGCCGGATAGAGCGCTGACGGATCAAAACCGCCGGAAAGCGATCTACCGGTCGTATTATTCACAGACAAATTTAAAGCTCGTGCCAATCGTGTTACAGAATCTAAAAATATTACTACATCTTTCCCCATTTCCACCAGTCGACGTGCACGCTCAAGCGCAAGATTGGCCACCTTAACCTGTTGACGCGGCGATTCATCAAAGTTTGATGCTGCCGCTTCTCCTTTAATAAATCTTTTAATTTCTGTCACTTCTTCGGGCCGTTCACCGATTAAAATTGCCATTAATAATACTTTCGGATAGTTTGTTGCGATGGCTTCTACCATTTCTTTCAAAAAAGTGGTTTTTCCGGCTTTTGGTTGAGAAACAATCAAAGCCCTTTGTCCAAAACCAACTGGCGAAATCAAATCCACCATTCTTGTTGAAAGAACTTCTGGTGTTGTTTCCAGTTTGATTTGTTTATTTGGGTGCAGTGAAGTTAACTGTTCAAAATCTTTTCGTGTCCGACTTTGTTCTTCGGTTAACGGCTCTCCGTTTATTTTCTTAATCAGTAGCAAACTATGAAATCGCTCTCCTTGTTTTGGTGGACGCGCCAGACCTTCAACTTCATCGGCACGGCGCAGCCAAAAACGACGAATTTGGGATGTAGAAACATAAATATCATTTTCCGGGTCAATCACATAGTTTTGGCGTAAAAAACCATATCCGCCTAAAGTAATATCCAAAATCCCCTTTGCTGGATAACTGATTTTTAAATCATCTTTTAAACGATCTTCTAAAGTATTTTCATGACGAACAGTGTTTTGAGTTATAATTGGTTTTTCTTCGTATTTATCTAAGATTGTGGAAACGTCCAGAGGTTTAGTGATTGGTTTGTTTGTAATGGTTGGGGTTGCAGCCGTTGTTTTGGCGGCCGGAATGGGCTTTTTAAAAAATACCATATGGGAAAATAAATTGATAATTACGAAATAATGTCATTGCGAGCACATGTAAATTTCTTAAATGAAATTTACAGTGTTAACGAAGCGTTTACCCTGTAAAATATTTATTGAAATTTTACAGGGTGGCAATCCCTGCCTGCCGGCAGGCAGGTCGTTACCAATAGAACAAATTCTACATTAACGGGATTGCTTCACCCTCGACTGTGCTCGGGTTCGCAATGACACATTTATTACTTTTAACAATCTCAAACGTCATAAGTTTACAAACACATTCTTAAGAAAGTCATATAAACAATAAAAGATTAGATTGATTATTTAGGATACAAGCGACCCTCCAGAAATGAGGTCAATGGGACTTTTTCCCTTGCACTTAACGGGTAAGATGCCTTTCTCAAACCACGGTCTGAAAAAAAACATCTTTCTCTCGACATAAAGTCGGGATGACCCTTTCCTTGATAGTATCAGAGAAAAAGTATTCAAGGTTGTCTCATTAAGGAGGATCAAACACATTATATTAAACATTTTTGCTGTTTGTCAAATGGAAGTGGGTTTCCATTGACCCTGCAATTTTAACTTGACATGGTAAATTTGCAGGGTATAATTAAAGAATGCTTGAACGAACGTTGTCCTTAACCATCAAAAAAGCCAGTCGAACATTTCCTAGCATTGTAATTACGGGTCCAAGACAGTCTGGTAAAACAACATTGCTAAAAAAGTTGTTCTCAACCACTCATAGTTATTACAATCTTGAAAGTCCTGACTTAAGATTAAGAATTAATGAAGATCCTATTGGTTTTTTGTCGCAAATAAAACGACCGGTCATTTTAGATGAAATTCAATATGCTCCATTTCTTCTTCAATATATCAAAACATTCATTGACAAGAATCGTAAACCAAATCAATGGTTGTTAACCGGTTCGCAAAACTTCATGCTTATGCAAAATGTGAGTGAATCGTTGGCCGGAAGAGCAGCAATACTGACCCTAATGCCGCTAACGGAAATTGAAAAAATCGGAAATGGTCAGAAAAGTCTTACCTCGTCTCAAATGTTCTCATTAAATAAACTTTCAATAAAAAAGTTAACAACAGATCTTTTAACAAACCTGCTACTTGGCAGTTACCCGGAAATCGTTGTTAATAAAAAAGTCGATCGGCAGATTTGGTGTGGCTCATATATCAATACTTATCTTGAACGAGATATTAGAAATCTCAAACAAGTGGGTGACTTGGGAGAATTTGAACGTTTTCTTCGTGCCTGTGCAGTGCGAACCGGTCAATTACTTGATCTTTCAGGAATGGCAGGAGAACTGGGAATTTCTGTTTCCACTGCAAAAAGATGGTTGTCATTGTTGCAAACTGGTTATCAAATATATCTGCTTTATCCATATTATAAAAACATTGGCAAACGACTCATTAAAAGACCAAAACTATATTTTACTGACACGGCCTTGGCTTCATATCTGCTTGGTTTACATGACAAACAAACTCTTTATAATAGTCCTCATTTTCCCGCGCTTTTTGAAACTTTTATCGTTATTGATTTTTTAAAACGTTTTTATAATTTCGGAAGTTCACCTTCTCTATACTATCTCCGCACAAGAGACAATCTTGAGGTTGATCTGATTTTGGAGCTTGAAGGTCTTCTTTATTTGCTGGAAATTAAAAGCAGCTCAACCATTAAGCCTAAACATGCATCAAGCTTAAACCGCGCAGTTAATGATTTGGGCAAGCTGGTGAAAAAAGCTTGTCTGATTTCAAATTCACCAACATCTTTTCCCATATCTGCAAAAGTCTTTAATTATTCTTGGAAAGACCTGCTTCTGACATGAGATACAGAATCAAGAAGTTGTTTGGAAAATAAAAACCAAGAGCGCTTTAATTTTTGTGTTATACAAGAAATCACACACTACTATTCATGCACTAATAACGCTTCAAGATATTTATCATCGTGTCAATTTGTTTTTTAAAGTTGAAACCATTCCCACATTAAAACCTCGCCATCATCAGCCGTTTCCAACTCTTCATTTTTATCCCGCTATTAATAATAGTCAAATACTTTTTATACTAAAAAGTCAAACAAACCAAACACTTAAAAGATTTTTTCCCATTATGAAATCCGTTTCTTTTCGTCTTATGGGATAAACAAAATGGACATTTTTAACCATGATAGATAAAAATTGATAATAAAAGGTAATTGTAGCAATCTAAAGACTCATTTTATCCGTATATTTTTACCATTAAGTCAAAAATCTCATAATGGTAAAGTTAGGCTATTCATGAACATTAATCCAGATGACATACCGTCCCCAGGTGCTTATTATGGAAACAGGTCGTATGACCCGTGTATCAGGACAGACCACAGAACATATACTACAATCATTACCGCAAGAAATATAGAATGTGGTCTCGCAATCGCCCAGGTTCCCAATGCACAACTTAAACCTGAACAAACTCTTCCAGTGGTCTCCACACAAGCGACTATTATGAACAATAGAGGTATTGTGTTGTCTGCCTCTTATCCGGATGATAGTCCGATAGGAATTATGCCTTCCCCCACTACGGTTGGGAAGGTTTTATTTCATACATTTGACTATGATTTAAATAGAAGACAATTAGGGACTGGAAAAGGTTATTATGATGACGATCACACAATAATTCTTTCTACCCCTCCTGAAGATAGATATACTTTGTCAACAAATACGCTCCCTGTCAAGTACCTAATTTTTTAGACAGTATGTCTCTGTCTTTTTTCACTTGGTGTCATTTTGAGAACTGAATGAATTCGTTTATTATTGTAATAATATACCTGATTGTAAATATATTCAATCA
>Ga0210015_1002434_pt1 | contig 17442 bp, 11 predicted proteins | sample CryGeymeta201522_FD_185471 | JGI IMG/M metagenome (GOLD analysis project Ga0210015, IMG submission 185471) | Groundwater microbial communities from Crystal Geyser aquifers in Utah, USA - Crystal Geyser metaG 2015-22 (SPAdes) (version 2) | ecosystem: Environmental > Aquatic > Deep subsurface >... | reverse complement strand
CCGACGATGATCGAGTTCTTCTTCGATCCCGTGCCGCCGGGTAGCGAGATCTGGTTTACGAAGGAGCTTGTCTGGCAGATCGCCCCCATCGTCCCGCCCCCCATCCAAATCATCGAATGGCCCACCCCGGAGCCCGCCTCCCTCGCCCTGGTCGCCGGGGCGCTCCTGGGGCTCGTCGCCCTCAGGCGGCGCCGCGGCTAAGGCGCACCACCGGGGAGCGCACGACTCCCCTCGGCAGATGACCCTCGGCGCCGCCGCGCCTGCGGCGGCGCCGATCGGGCGGCAGGGCGCAGCCGGCGGTAGTACGCAACCGGACGGATGGTGTGCAGCGGGGCGGGGCGGGGCGAGGCCGACGTTGCGGCGGCGGCCGCCCGAGCCACCCTACCCTTCCCCCCACCCTCGGTGGGGCCCCCTGCGGGCGGGTCAGCGGTCGTACTCGGTGTACTTGGCGGCCGAGCCGCGCACCCGCGCCGCCGGGTACTTCGCCGCGTTCACCGCAATCTTCGCGTGCGCCGCCGCCACCGGGTCGATCTGGAGACGGTCCGCCAGGCGGGTGAGGTAGATGAGGCAGTCGCCGATCTCTTCCGCCACCGCCGCCCGCTTCGCTTCAGGGAGGTCACCGCTCTCCTCGCCGGTGAGCCACTGGAGGTGCTCGGCCACCTCCGCCACCTCCACCATCAGGGCCATGACCAGGTTCTTTGGCGTGTGAAACCGCTCCCAGTCGCGCGCCGCGGCAAAGGCGCGCAGCCGCTGCCGGAGGTGGTTGAGGGTGTCAGCCATGGCAGGGTCGTGGGGGAGGTGGAAGGCAAGCCGGGGCCGGCGAGACGAGGGAGTCTGGGAGGGCGACTCCCCGCCGGCAAGGCCACGCGGACGAGGGCCGGCAGGTCTCGGTACAGCCGACCTCGCCAGTCCCCATGGCAAGGCCACGCCAACGCACAGGCAACGCTCGCGCGCCCGGCGCCCGGGCCACGCCGGGCGGCGGCGAGCGGCCGGAGAGGGACCGCCGCGCGGGTCACGACCCCGCCGGTCGCGGGGCGCCATCCCGGCCACGAGGGACGACCTCGGCCGGAGGGCCGCGATGCTGGGTCACGACCCCGCCGATCGCGGGACGCCGGTGGCGGATCTTGCGCCGTCCGCCTCTGCGGTGCGGCCGCCTCGCCGACCGTCTTGGTGCGCGCCATACCGCTCGCGAGCGCGCCGGCTCGCCGGCCTCCCACTCCCGTTGGCCCCCTCGGGCTGGTACGATCCGCCCCCTGTGAAGTCCACGAACCACCAAGGCGAGGCGCTTGCCCGCGGGGTCACCTGGGACCTCAGTGACCTCTACGCCGCTCCGGATGATCCCCACCTCACCGCCGACTTCGCGGCGGCGGAGGGAGAGGCGGCGCGCTTTGAGGAGGAGTACCGGGGCCGCCTCGCCGGTGGCGGTCTGGACGGCGCCACCCTGGCCGCGGCGGTAGCAACGATGGAGCAGGTCTCCGAGCGCCTGCTCCGCATCCTCTCCTTCGCCCACCTCCGCTTCGCCGCCGACACCGCCACTCCCGCCCACGGCGCCTTCTTGGTCTCCTGCCAGGAGCGGCTCACCCAGATCCAGCGCCACCTCCTCTTCTTCGACCTCGAGTGGGCGGCGCTACCCGAGCCACAGGCCACCGCGCTGCTCGCCGATCCGGCGGTGGCCCCCTACCGCCACCACCTCGCCCGCGCCCGGCGCTACGCCCCCTACCGCCTCTCCGAGCCGGAGGAGCTGATCCTCGAGGAGAAGCAGAACACCGGCGCGCGCGCCTTTATGCGTCTGTTCGACGAGTCCCTGTCGGCGATGCACTTCCCCGTGCAGCGCGACGGCGCCACCGAGGAGCTTTCGGAGGAGGCGGTCCTGGCGTTGCTCCACGACCCAGATCGCGCCACCCGCCGCGCCGCCGCCGCCGGCCTTACCACCGGTCTCCAGCGCCACGGCCACCTCCTCACCTTCATCACCAACACCCTGGTCCAGGACCACGCGGTGGAGTGCCGGTTGCACCGCTTTCCGGATGTGATGACCCCGCGCCACCTCGCCAACGAGACCACCGGCGCAGCGGTGGAGGCGCTGCTTGCCGCGTGCGAGGGCGGTCTGGGGATGGTGGCGCGCTACTACCGGTTGAAGCGCCGCCTGCTCGGCCTCGACGAGCTATTCGACTACGACCGCTACGCGCCGCTGGAGGCGGCGGCAACGACCTTCACCTGGGACGAGGCGCGGGAGATCGTGCTCACCGCCTATGGCCGCTTCGCGCCTCAGATGGCGGAGATCGCCGAGCGCTTCTTCACCTGCCGCTGGATCGACGCGGAGGTGCGGCCGGGCAAGCGCGGCGGCGCCTTCTCCGCCTCCACCGTGCCGTCGGTCCACCCCTACGTCCTGCTCAACTTCCAAGGGCGGCCGCGCGACGTGCAGACCCTCGCCCACGAGCTTGGCCATGGCGTCCACCAGTACCTGGCGCGCGCGCGCGGCCTGTTCGGCGCCGACACCCCGCTGACCACCGCCGAGACCGCCTCGGTGTTCGGTGAGATGCTCTCCTTCCAGGCCCTCAAGGAGCGGGTCACCGAGCCGCGTGAGCGGCTCGCCTTGGTGTGCGGCAAGATCGAGGACAGCTTCGCCACGGTCTTTCGCCAGGCGATCATGAGCCGCTTCGAGCAGGCCCTACACCGGGCGCGCGCCACCGAGGGCGAGCTCACCCGCGACCGGATCGGCGCGCTGTGGATGGCGGCGAACCACGCCATGTTCGGCGACGCCCTCACCCTCACCTCCGACTACGCCTGCTGGTGGATGTACATCCCCCACTTCATCCACACCCCGTTTTATACCTACGCCTACAGCTTCGGAGAGCTTCTCGTCCTGGCGCTCTACGAGCGCTACCAGCAGGTGGGTGACGCCTTCGCCCCCTGCTACCTCCAGATGCTCGCCGCCGGCGGCTCCAACGCCCCGGAGCGCCTCCTGGCGCCGCTCGGGGTGGAGATCACTGCCCCGGATTTTTGGGACGGCGGCCTGGCGGTCCTCGACCGGCTGGTGACGGAGGCGGAAGGGCTCGCGGCCGCGGTGGCCGGGAGATAATCGCAGCGCGCCTTGTCGCGCCACCCCACGGAAAGAGCATGAGCCACATCGACCCTGACACCACCACCGACAGCGACCCTGACTGCGACCACCTGAGTGACCTCCGCTTCGACGAGCTCGCCATCCCCGAGTCCGTGCAAGAGGGGATTCGCGACGCCGGCTTCACCCACTGCACCCCGATCCAGGCCCTCACCCTGCCCCCCGCCCTGAAGGGCGAGGGGGTGGCGGGCCAGGCGCACACCGGCACCGGTAAAACCGCCGCCTACCTGATCACCGCCTACAACACCCTGCTCAAGAAGGCGCCGGTGAAGCTCACCGGTCGCGACGCGGGCAAGCCAGCGCCGCGCTGTTTGATCATCGCCCCCACCCGCGAGCTGGTCGCCCAGATCCACCACGACGCTGAGATCCTCGGAGCCCACACCGGCCTCAAGATGGTGGTGGTCTACGGCGGCATCGACTACGACAAGCAGCGGACCACCATCACCGCCGGTTGCGACATCCTGGTGGGCACGCCCGGGCGGCTGATCGACTACTTCAAGCAGGGTGTCTACACCCTCCAGGGGATCCAGGTGGTGATCCTCGACGAGGCGGACCGGATGTTCGACCTCGGCTTCATCAAGGACATCCGCTACTTCTTCCACCACATGCCGAGTTACGACCAGCGCCAGTCGATGCTCTTTTCCGCCACCCTCGACCCGCGGGTGATGGAGCTCGCCTACGAGCACATGGACATCCGCGAGCTGCTCGCGGTGGAGAGCGGCAGAAAGACCGCCGCCAAGGTGAAGCAGCAGATGTACCACGTGGCGAGCGACGAGAAACTCGCCCTGCTCCTCGGCATCCTCAAGAAGGAGAGCTGCGAGCGCACCCTGGTCTTCGTCAACACCCGGCGCGAGGCGGGGTGGCTGGAGCAGCGCCTGATCCGCGCCGACTTCACCGCCCGCGCGCTCACCGGCGACGTCGACCAGCACAAGCGGCTCAGCTACCTCAAGCAGTTCATCGAGGGCGAGGTGGGCATCCTCATCGCCACCGACGTCGCCTCGCGCGGCCTGCACATCCCCAACGTCTCGCACGTGATCAACTTCGACCTCCCCGATGACAAGGAGGACTACGTCCACCGGGTCGGGCGCACCGCCCGCGCCGGCGCCGAGGGGATGGCGATCTCGTTTTGCTGCGACCGCTACTGCCTCAACTTGCCGCCGATCCAAGAGTTCCTCAACTTCCCCATCCCCACCTCCCTGCCCCCGGCCGAGCTGTTCGCCGACGAAGAGACGGTGCGCCACGCCCTGGGCGGGCCGAAGGGGTACGTCGAGCGCGAGGCGCGACCGAAGGGGCGCGGCGGCGAACGCCACGGCGACCGCGGCGGCCGCGCCAGCTTGAGAGGCAGCGCCAAGCCCAGCGGCCACGCCCGGGGGGTTGCGACCCCAGCCGAGGCGGTGAGCCCGAAGCCGCGCCGCCGTCGCACCCGGGCCACCGCCACCACCGCGGCCCCAGCCCCGACCGGGGACGTGGCCGGCGCGCCTGGCGCGACGGAGGGGGCGCCGAAACGCAAGCGGCGGCGGCGGCGCGGCCCCGCCAAGGCGACGGCCACGACCCAACCCGACACCCCCAAGGGCGACGCATGAATCGCAAGGTCATCCTCTCCCTCCTCGGCATCAGCGCGGTGGTGGTGCTCCTCTTCTACCTCTCCCTCTCGGGCAACGCCTACGAGTGCAAGGTGACCGTCCAATACGGCGCCACCACCCTCCACCGCACCGGCGGTGGTGCGAGCGAAAAAGAGGCGATCCGTGCCGCGGTCGAGTCGGCGTGCGGCACCCTCGGCCTGGCCATGGCCGAGCAGATCCGCTGCCAGAACACCCCGCCGGTCGACGCCCAGTGCACCGGGCCGTCGTCGGGCTACTGAGAGACGGTGGTCGCCCCCCGGTCAACGGCCAGCGGGGACGAGACGCTCCCCGCGCCACCCCCATGAATCTGGGTCTTTCGCGCGCCCCACGCGCCCCACGCGGGGGCTGGGTGGATCCAGACCCGCGCCCGGTCGGCCTGTGGGGTCGGTGGGCCCGCCGGTGGTGCGCCGCCCTCCCCCTTCTCCTCTGCGCCCTGTCCAGCGCCTGTGGCAACGCTCCCGCCGCCGACCCGACCACCCTCACTGTGGCGGTCGCCACCTCGCCCACCACCCTCGACCCCCGGCTCGCCAGCGACACCCTGTCGACCCGCCTGATCCAGCTCACCCACCGCGGGCTGGTGCGCCTCGACGATCGCCTCCTCGCCACCCCCGACCTCGCCACCTGGGAGTTTCTCTCCCCCCTCCACCTCCGCTTCCACCTCACCCCCGGGGTCACCTTCCACGACGGCCAGCGCCTCACCGCCGCGGACGTGGTGGCCACCTACCAGTCGCTCCTCGACCCCGCCCTCGCCTCACCCCATCGCGGCGTGATGGAGGCGGTGGCGCGGGTCGAGGCGGTGGATGCGCACACGGTGGACTTTCACCTCCACCATCCGTTCGCGCCGCTGCTCGCCTCCCTCACCCTCGGCATCGTCCCGGCGGGCTACCAAGGCGAACCGCCACCGCCGGGCAGCGGCCCGTTCCGCCTGCGGCGCTGGCAACGCGACCAGCAGCTCGACTACGCCCGCTTCGAGGGGTTCAGCGGCGCGGAGGTCACCCTGCCACGGCTCACCGTCCGCATCCTCCCCGATGCCACGGTGCGGGCCCTGGAGTTGGAGCGCGGCACGGTCGATTTGGTGCTCAACGACCTGCCCACCGAGCTCCTCCCGCGCCTCGCCTCCCGCCCCCACCTGCACCTCCTCTCCTCCCCCTCGACGAACCAGTTCTACCTCGGCCTCAACCTCCACGACCCGCTCCTTGCCGACGTGCGGGTGCGCCAAGCGATTGCCTGCGCCATTGACCGCACGCCGATCATCGACCACCTCCTCGGCGGGCAGGCGACCCCGGCCACCGGCCTGCTGCCAGCGGACCACTGGGCGTACCGCCGCCCGCGCGACCTGCCCGCCTACGATCCCGATCGCGCCCGCCGTCTGCTCGCCCAGGCGCGCGGCGAGGGCGCCCCGCCCCTCGCCATCGAGTACAAGTCCTCCACCGACGAGACCGCCCGCCTGATCGCCCAGGTGATCGCCGAACAGCTCCGCCAAGTCGGGATCGAGCTGACCCTGCGCGCCTTCGAGTGGGGCACCTTCTACGGCGATATCCGCGCGGGTCGCTTTCAGCTCTACTGCCTCACCTGGACCGGGGTGGTCGAGCCCGACCTCTACTACACCATCCTCCACTCCCACGCGGTCGGGGACGCGGGCGCCAACCGCAACCGTTACACCAACCCGGTGGTGGACGGGCTACTGGAAGAGGCGCGCACCACCCTCGATGAGGCGCGCCGCCGTGCCCTCTACGGCGCGGTCCAGGAGATCGCAGCGCGCGATCTCCCCGCCATCCCCCTCTGGCACCCGCGCCACTTCGCGGTGGTGAACCGGCGGGTGGTTGGCTACGTGCTGACGCCCAACATCGACCTTGCGCAACTCGCCACGGTCCGCCTGGCGCCCTAGGAGCCTGTCGGACTAGGAGGAAACAGGAGATGCCGTCCCCGCAAGCCGGCGATCGTGACACGGGCGACGGGCTACAAGCTCATCACCGGCCGCGGGCCACCACCGCCCCTATCTCCGCCTCGCCCGCCGCCACCGCCGGCGACACGTTGCAAGTTTGCAGGGCGGATCGCTCCGTTTCTGGCCCCCTTCTCAGGCGATTGCGGACAGGCTCTGGCTCGCCGCCGCCTGGAGGAGCAGGGCGGGGATCGCATCGAGGGGGGCGATGGTGGTGCACGCCCCGCGCGCCGCGGCCGCGGCGGGCATGCCGTAGACGACGCAGCTCGCCTGGTCCTGACCGAGGGTGGTGGCGCCCGCCGCATGCATCGCCGCCAAGCCGCGCGCGCCGTCGTCGCCCATCCCAGTGAGCAGCACCCCCACCGCCTCCGCCCCGAACAGGTGGGCCGCGGAGTGGAAGAGACAGTCCACCGACGGCCGGTGGAGGTTGACGCGCGCGGTCTCCTTGAGGATGACCGTCGGGCGAGTGGCCGAGCCAGTGACCTCCAGGTGGGCGTGGCCTGGGGCAAGGAGGGCGACCCCGGGCTCCAGCAGATCCCCATCCGTTGCCTCCTTCACCCGCACCGCGCTGTGGTCGTTGAGGCGGGCGGCAAAGGAGGCGGTGAAGCCGGCCGGCATGTGCTGGACGATGGCGATCGGGGGCGACCCCTTGGGCAGGCGGGAGAGGATGGAGAGCAGCGCCTCGGTGCCGCCGGTGGAGGCGCCCATCATCACCGGCCGCAGGCGCGATTGCTCCCCGACCGCGGCGAGAAGGCTGCCCGCCTGGCGCTGGCCGAGCTGGCGGGGAACGCTCATCGCCGCCGCGCGCACCTGCCGGCGCAGCTCACCGCCGAAGCGCGCCCACAGGCGTGGATGGGGGAGGGTCACCTTGCCCACCACCGCGACCGCACCGAGGGCGAGGGCGTCGAGGCAGGCCGGGGCGTCCTCCTGGGTGATGGTGGAGACCACCACCACCGGCATGGGACGGCCAGCCATCAACTTCTGCAGGAAGGTGATGCCGTCCATGCGCGGCATCAGGAGGTCGAGGGTGATCACGTCGGGGGTCAGCCGATCCAGCAGCCGCCGGGCGACGATCGGATTCTCCGCCTCGGCGACCACCTGCATGTCGCCACGCGCCTCCAACTGGGTACGCAACCGCGCCCGGGTGGCATCGTCGTCGTCGATGATCAAGATGGAAATCATGGGTGTGTGCCGGTCGCCGGGGGTAAGGGGTGAGGGATGGGGGATGGGGGGTGAGGGGAAGGACGGCCCTACGGGCCGATAGACATGATGTTCACGGCGCGCCAACCCTCATCGCCGGCCGCAGGCCCACACTGCCCTTCCACCCCCCCTCGCGACCGTTGTTGCGGTGGGACTCCACGCGCCCCCCTATCTAGCCATCGCGCGGCTGGCCGTGGCCTTGAGGATCGCGTGGGGGATGCGCACCAACGGCAGCTCCACGGTGGCGGCACCGAGGGCGACGGCGGCGCGGGGCATGCCGTAGACCGTGCAGGTCGCCTCGTCCTGGGCGATCGTGTAGGCGCCCGCATCGTGCATCGCCGCCATCCCGGCGGCGCCATCCGCGCCCATGCCGGTGAGCAGCACCCCGACCGCCTCCGCCCCCGCGACCCGGGCCACCGAGTGGAAGAGGACGTCCACCGACGGCCGCTGGTGGTTCACCCGCTCCCCCCCGCGCACCACCAGCCGCCACCCCCCGGGCTGCCCCGCCACCTCCAGGTGGGTATCACCGGCTCCGATTGCCACCATGCCGGGGGTCAGGGCGAGACCGTCGCTTGCCTCGCAGACGTGGGGCGCCATCTCGGCGTCGAGGTGGCGGGCAAAGGAGGCGGTGAAGCCCGGAGGCATGTGCTGGACGATGGCGATCGGCGGACACGCCGCGGGCATCCGGGCAAGCACCGCGCGGATCGCCTCGGTGCCGCCGGTCGAGGCGCCGATCGCCACCAGGTGGCTGCCGTCCGCACCGACCGCGGCGAGGGGCGGCGCCGCAGGGACGAGGGTCGCGCCCCCCACCTTGGCCATGGCGGCGGCGCGCACCTCGCGCACCAAAGCGCTGGCGAAGGTCTCGAGGGAGCACGGGAAGTCCGGGGATGGCTTGCCCACCACCCCCACCGCACCGAGCTTCAACGCCTCAAGGGTCGCCTCCGCCCCCCGCTGGGTGAGGGAGGAGACCATCACCACCGCCGTGGGACGGCCCGCCATGAGCTTGCGCAGGAAGGTGATGCCGTCCATCCGCGGCATCTCCACGTCGAGGGTGATGACCTTGGGGCTGACTCGGTCGAGCATCCGGCGCGCCGCGAAGGCGTCTGCCGCCTCGGCCACCACCTCGATATCCTGTTCCACCTCCAAGAGGCCGCGGCACTGGGCGCGGATGGCGGCGGAGTCGTCGATGATCATCACGTGGATCATGGGGTAGTCGCTTTGCGAACTGGGGTGGGGGTTGGGGGGTGAGGGGTGGTGGGGGGGCGGCGAGGGTGGCGAGCCTTCGGTGATCGTCACGCGGACTGGCCTACAGGGCCGTCCTCCCCCCATCCCTCATCCCCCACCCTCTCACGCCTTTTCAAAGGAGTCGCTCTTGAAGAAGTCGCACTTGAGGCAGTTCGCCTGTTTGGCGGCGAAGGAGCCCTGGACCTCGCCGCCGCACAGGGTGCCGGTGACGTAGGCGCAGTCGTGGCCGTGGTCCGGGTAGGCGGGGCAGATGCCAAGCTGCGCCGCCTTGGCGCCACCCGCTTCGCGGCCGCACTTCTTGAACTCCCAACAGTTGGCCGTCCGGGTGGTGGTTGGCGCGCCACCCTCCCGCGTGGCTGCGGGGACCACCGCCGCGGCGGTGGTGGCGAGATCGCCGGGAAAGCGGAAGCGCGCCACCTGCCGGTCCATTCCCTGCGCCAAGCCGGCGAGAGAGCCGATGCCATAGGCCGTCGTCTTGATCAGGTCGGCGTTTTGCTGGTTTACCGCGCGCATGCCACCGACCACGCGGTTCACCTCTTGGATTCCGTGCGCCTGCTCCTCGCTCGCGCTGGCGATCTCGGCGACCACGGTGCTCGCCTCGGTGACCGAGGCGAGGATCCCCGCGAGCCTTTCGCCCGAACTGTTCACCAGCTCGGTGCCGTTGCCCACCTTGGCCACCGAGTCGTGGATGAGCTGTTTGATCTCGTCCGCCGCGTGGGCCGAGCGGCGCGCCAGGTTACGCACCTCGGCAGCGACCACCGCAAAACCACGCCCCTGCTCGCCGGCGCGCGCCGCCTCCACCGCCGCGTTGAGCGACAGCAGGTTGGTTTGGAAGGCGATCTCGTTGATCACCTCGATGATCTCCCGGATCCGTCCGGACGACTCCTCGATCGCGGCCATCGCCGCGACCGCGTCGGTGACCACCGCCCGCCCCTCCTCCGCCACCTTCAAGGTCGCAGCGGTGAGCTCCCGCGCCTGGCGCGCGTGGCCGGCGTTCTGCTCGACGGTGGCGGCGATTTGCGCCACCACCGTCGAGGTCTCCTCCAGGGCATGGACCTGGCGCTCGCTCGCCCCGGCGATCGCCGCCTGATTCTCTGCCACCGCGCTCACCGCCCCCTCCACCTTGGCGGCGGCCGCGCGAATCGCGAAGAGGGGCTCGGCAATGGAGTCGAGGACCGCGTTGAGCCGCTCCACCTGGGCGCGGTACTCCACCGAGGTAAAGACGGTGTCATCGATCCGCAGGTCGAGACGGCCCCCGATCACCCCTTCGAGGATGCGCCGCGTTTCGTGTTCCAGACGCACTCCCTCGGTGATCTCCCGCCACTCCACCACCGTCGCCGTGTAGCTGCCGTCGCCGGTGACCACCGCGCTGGCGACTAGCTCGAAAATGAACGGGCCGAGGACGACGCGTGCCGTGTGCGGCAGCTTGGCCGGATCGTCGAGGAGGGCGTGCAGGCGCGCCGGGTCACGGTGGAAGGCGTCGATCTGCTGGCCGATCAGGGCGTCCACACGAAAGGCGGGAATCACCTTGCGCAGCTCTTGCTCGATCTTTTGGAAGTGGGTCCGCGCCCGCTCGTTCAGATAGGTAATCCGAAGGCTCCGGTCGCACACCATGATGTTGGACGAGGCCTGGTCGAGGGCCACCTTCAATGCCACCGCCTCGGTCGAGGTGCGCAGCGCCACGGTCATCTGGTTGAAGGCGGTGGCGAGGTCGCCGATCTCGTCCGCGGGGCCAGCCGCCACCGTCGCCTGCAGGTCACCCTCGGCGACCCGACGGACCGCGGCCACCAACTCCCCCACCGGCGCGAGGACCCGCCGCTGCATCCCACGCCGCGCTAGAAAGGCGGCGGCGCCGATGATCAACAGCGCCGCGAGGCCGAAGAGGCGCACCTGCACCACCCCGGAGGTCACGTCGCCGGCCGCACGCTCCGCGGTCGCCAGCCCCTCCTCCAAGGCGGTGAGCTGGTCGGCGATGAAGGGGTCGAGCTCCTTGGAGAGCGCCGCCGCCGCCGCATCAAAGGGCGCCATCAAGACGTTGCCCTTGGCCGGACCGCCCTCGATGTAGGCCTTGGCCATCTCTTGACCCGCCTGATTGAAGGCCACAAAGGCGGCGTCGAGGTTGGCGAGGCGGGCCACCGTCGCGGCGTTGGCCTCGCTGCGGTAGTGGTCACGAAAGGCGGTCAACAGAGCCGCAAAGGCCTGAGCATGAACCGCCGCCTCGGCGAAGCCGCCGTCGAGGCCGTCGGCCGCACGGGTGGCCGAGATGTCGGTGAGGAACTGCTGCACCTGCACCACGTGCAGACGCATCGCCTCGCCCTTCATGGCGAGGTCGACCGCGTGGTCACCGACCTCGGTGACCGCCTTGCTGACCTCGTCGCTGCGCGTGGCTAGGTCGCGAGTCACCCACCAGGTGGTGACCACCAGCCCCGCGATGAGCACGGTCACCGTGGTAGACACCGTGGCCACCACGGCGGTGAGCGAGCCTCTTCCGGTCAGGGCATGGATCCAGTTCATCGGGATTCTCGGTCAGGGGTCGGCTTGTCTCGTCGATCAAAAGTCTTGCCACTCGTCGGCCTCGCTTGCGCCGCCGGCCGCCACTTTGGCGACCGCGGTGTGCGCGGCGGCGAGCGAAGGCGCTTGCGGCGAGGGAGGGGGCAGCTCCGCCACGCCGGGGCGGAGTTGGAACCGCGCCACATGGGACTCCATCTCCCGCGCGCGGGCGGAGAGGGCATCCGCGGCCACCGCCACCTCGGCCACCAGGGCGCTGTTTTGTTGCAGGGTCGTGGAGATCATGGTGATCGCGTTGTTCACCGAGCCAATCCCGTCCGCCTGCTCCGCCGAGGTGGTGGCGATCTCCTCGGCGATTGCGCTCACCTGAGCCACCGAGGTGACGATCCCGCCCAGGCGCTCACCCGAGGCGTTCACCAGCTCGGTTCCGGCGGCGACCTTGGCCACCGAGTCGTGGATGAGCTGCTTGATCTCCGCCGCCGCCTTCGCGGAACGGCGCGCCAGGTTGCGCACCTCGGCGGCGACTACCGCGAATCCCCGCCCCTGCTCACCGGCGCGCGCCGCCTCCACCGCCGCGTTGAGCGACAGCAGGTTGGTTTGGAAGGCGATCTCGTCGATCACCTGAATGATGTCGGCGATCTGCCCGGACGATTCCGAGATCGCGGCCATCGCCCCGACCGCGTCGCGCACCACCTTGCCCCCCTCCTCCGCCACCCGCCGCGCCTGGCCGGCCAGCTCCTGCGCCTCGCGTGCCTTGATCGCCGCCTGCTGGGTGGTGGCCGACATCTCCTCCATCGCCGCCGCGGTCTCCTCCACCGAGGCGGCCTGCTCCTCCGTACGGCTGGCGAGGTCCTGGTTCCCCGCGGCGATCTCGCCGGTCGACCGGGCCACCTCCCGGGCCGCGCCGCGCAGCCCGGCCAGGGGCGCCTCCACCGTGTCGAGCATGGTGTTGAGGCGCTCCACCTGGCTTTGCATGGCCGGGTCGGAGAAGAGGTTGGGGTTGAGACGGCGGGTGAGATCGCCGCCGGTGACCGCCTCCATCAGAGCGGCGGACTCGCGCGCCAGGCGGTCGGCCGCGGTGATCTCCCGCCACACGACCGTCGTTCCGAGGAGCGCCCCGCGACGGTCTTGGATGGCGCTGGAGGTGACCTGCAAGAGGTGGTCGCCAAGCTCGACCCGCACCGTATGCAGCGGGGTGGTGGGATCGTCGAGGATACGACGTAGCCGCGCCGGGTCGGGGAGAAAGGGGTCGATGGAAGAGCCGACCACCGCCTCGGGACGAAAGCCCGAAACTCGCTGGCGAAGCTCCGGCGTCAACCGGGTGAGCATCGCGAGGCCGTGATCGTTGACGTAGACGACGCGGTACTCCGGGTCGCACATCAGCACGTTGATCGGCAGGCCATCGACGGCGAGCTGCAGGCGCAGCGCCGTGGCCTCGATCCGCCGGCGCTCCTCCTCGGCGGCGGCGTGGACCTTGACCTCCCCCTCCTGGCGGCGGCCGTCGCGCCACAAAGACCACAAGATGGCGCCACCGGCGAGGACCGCGACGAGGAGGGTGGCCATGCCCAGGACCTTGACCCGCGCCACCTCATGGGTGACGGCGAGGACCAGCGCGTGGCTGCGTTCGAGGAGGTCGAGGTTGTGCTGCTGGATCTGGCGCACCGCCGGCGCGACCTCCTCACCCCCCCCAATCACCGTCTGCACCGCGGCGGCAAATGGATCCCACACCTCGCGTACCGCCGCCGCCTGCATCCCCACCCGACCGCTGTGCTGCTGAAAGGTGGCGAGGACCGACGCGAAGGTGGCCGAGACCTTCTGGAGGTCTGCACGGGCGGCGGCCGCGGCGGCCGCATCTGTGTCGGTGGCCATCACCAGCTCGTCCACATCCTTCGCCAGCCGCTGGCTGAGCATGCGCTGGGCCCCGGTGATGTTGACCGCGTCATCGAGTGCCCCGACAAACATGAAGCAGGTGAAGGCGCCCACCGCCAGGGTGGTGACCAGGCCGATCCCGAAGATCGCCGGCCGGTTGAAGCAGGGCAGGTGCTGGACCACCCGGTGAAAGAGGTTGGGCGGGGTGACGTCTTGGGCGGTCGCAAGCGGTGTGGCTGGGCTCATGGCGATCTCGCGGTGCAGGTAAAAACAACAGGGGTGGAGGCGGGGCTCGGCGTTGTCTAGGAAACCCGCGGAGGGCGGCGGCGAGGTGGGACTGTGCTTGGATCAGGGGCTGAGGTGGGTGAGGTCGGGGATGTCGAGGACACGTTCGAGGTCAAGGAGGATCACCATCGTGTTGCCCACCTTGCCGATGGCGTGGATGTAGTTGCTGGCGATTTTCTGGCTGGCGGCAAAGGACGGCGTGTTCTGAATCGCGTCCTCCGGGATTCCCATGACGTCGGCCACCGTGTCCACCACGATCCCGAGCGTCTTGCCGCCGACGTTGGTGACGATGATCGAGGTGAGCTTGTCGTAGGGACGTGGCTCCATGGTGAAGCGGGAACGGAGGTCGACCACCGGCACCACCGTGCCGCGCAGGTTGATCACCCCGCGCACGTGCGGCGGCATGTTGGGCAAGGGGGTGAACCGGGTTAGGCCGATGATCTCCTGCACCTTGAGGATCTCCAGGCCGTACCGCTCCTCACCCAGGTTGAAGGTGAGGTACTGGCGCGACGCCCCTTGGGCGGAGAAGTTGATGATGTCGAAGATGTTGTCGTAACCGTCGTCGTCGCGATCGACGACCGACGGCGGGGGCGAGGTGGTGGTGGGTTCAGTGGACATGGCTGCTCCGGTGGGTTGGCGAGGCGGGAGTGGATCGACGCTGGGTTAGCCCTTCTTGCGATAGACCGTGCGTGGCAGGCGTTCGAGTTCGGGACAGTCCGGCGGCGCGGACTCGGAGTGGCCGAGGAAGAGAAGACCGCCGGGACGCAGGGTCTTGGCGAGGACGTGGACCACCCGCTCCTGTTCCGCGGGCGCAAAGTAGATGAGGCAGTTGCGGCAGAAGACGACGTCGAAGGGGGCGGCAAAGCTGGGCAGGGGCCGCAGGAGGTTGATCTGCTGCAGGCGGACCAGCCGGGCGGTCTCCGAGCGCACCCGGAAGCGACCCGCGTTCTCCCCCGTGCCGCGCTGGAAGTGGCGGCGCAGGAGCGACTCTGGCACCTGCTTCACCTCGCCGGCGGTGTAGACGGCGCGCTTGGCGACGCCGAGGACCCCGGTGTTGATGTCCGAGGCGAGGAGCTCCGCGGACCAGCCCGGGTGGCCGGCGAGGGCGTCGCGCACCACCATCGCGAGGCTGTATGGCTCCTGTCCGGTGGAACACGCCGCCGACCAGAGGCGCACGCACCGATCGTGACCGGACGCGCCCAGAAGGGCGGGGAGGAAGGTGGCGCGCAGCTCGTCGAAGTGGTGTGCCTCACGAAAGAAGCTGGTGAGGTTGGTGGTCACCAGGTCGACGCAAATGGAAAGCTCCGCCGAGTTGCCGCCGGCGGCGGTGAGGTAGTCGGCGTACGCCTCGAAGGTGTCGAGGCCAAGCTCCCGCAACCGCCGCGCCAGGCGGGAACGGAAGAGGGTCTGCTTGTTGTCGGCGAAGCTCAGCCCCACCTCGCCCTCGAGATGGCGGCGGATCTGCTCGAAGACCGCCGGGCTGAGCGCCGCGATCTCGCCCACCGGGGTCATGCCACCACTCCACCCGCGGCGGCCTGCCGGTAATCGTAGAGGCCAAGGAGGTCGAGGATGAGGGCGACGTTGCCCTCGGCAAGGATGGTGGCGCCGGAGATGCCGGGGAGCTTGGTGAAGTTGTCCTCCAGGTTTTTGATCACCACCTGCTGCTGGCCCAGGAGGTCGTCAGCGAGCAGCGCCCGCCGGCCGGCGCGATCCTCCACCACCAGGACGATCCCCTTCTCCGGCTGGGTGACCCGCGGCTCGTGGCCGAGCCATTCGTAGAGGCGGTAGAGAGGCAGGTACTCGTTGCGGAAGAACAGCACTTCACCCTGCCCGGCGACGTGCTGGATGTCCTGCGGGCGCGGCCGGATCGATTCGACGATGGCCAGCACCGGCACGATGTACGGCTGGCCGGAGACCGACACCACCATCCCCTCGATGATCGCCAGGGTAAGCGGCAGGCGGATGCGCAACACCGACCCCTTGCCCTCCTCCGACTCGATGTCCACCGAGCCGCGCAGCTCGTCGACGTTCCTCTTCACCACGTCCATGCCGACCCCGCGGCCGGAAAGGGCAGAGACCTGCTCGGCGGTGGAGAAGCCGGGCTGGAAGATGAGGCGTCGAATCTGCTCGTCGGAGACCTCCTGATCCGCGGCGACGAGCCCCTTGGCGATCGCCTTGGCCAGCACCTTGTCGCGCCGAATGCCGTGGCCGTCGTCGATCACCTCAATGATCACGCTGCCGCCCTCGTGGGCGGCCTTCAGCTCGAGGGTCCCCTTCGCCGACTTGCCCGCGGCCAGCCGCTCCTCGGGCGTCTCCAAGCCGTGGTCGAGGGAGTTGCGGATCAGGTGCTTCAACGGGTCGCCGATCTTCTCGATCACCGTCTTGTCGAGCTCGGTCTCCTCGCCGGTGACCACGAAGTTCACCTCCTTGCCGAGCTCGCGCGACGAGTCGCGAACAAAGCGAGCGAACTGCTTGAAGGTGGGGCCGATGGGCATCATCCGCACCCCCATGACCACGTCCTGGAGGTTGCGCGACAGTCGCTCCACTTCGTAGAGCGCGGTCTGCAACCGCTCCGCATGCTCGCCCTCCATCTCGGTGGCGAGCTTGAGGGCGTGCGACTGGGCGATGACGATCTCGCCCACCGAGTTCATCATCGCGTCGAGCCGTTCGGTGTCGACGCGGATCGCAGAGATGGTCTTTTGGACCGCGGGCTGGACCGCCTGCGCGCGCTGCTCGGCGAGGGCCTCGCCGACCTTCTCCGGCGTCACCTTACCCTTGTCCACGAGGATGGTGCCGAGGGTGTTAGGGCTGCCGGCGAGCTGTTCCGTCACCGCCTCGCCCACGTCCGCGGGCGCCACCGCTCCCCGCTCCACCAAGATCTTGCCGATCGGCTTGGGCGGTTCCACCACCGGCCGCGCACCGGCGAGAAAGCGCCGGATCATTGCCACGTGGTCACCCACCCGCAGGTGGCGCAGGGTGGCGTCCGCGGGGATCGCCCCCTTCTCCAAGAAGGCGCCGATGTTGTCGTTGAGGCCGCGCGCCAGGTCGATGGAGGTGAGGAGCAGGGCGATGGAGTTGTCGTCAAAGAGGAGCGCGCCGTTGCGCGCCCGGTCGAGCATGTTCTCCGTTTCGTGGGCGAGCTTGCCGAGGACCTCGAGCTGCAGAAAGCCCGCCGACCCCTTCATCGAGTGGAAGGTGCGGAAGAGGGCATGGATTGTCTCCAGGTCCGTCGGGTCCGCCTCCAGGGCGAGGATCTTCTCCTCCACGGCCGCCAACGACTCGGCGGATTCCCCGTAGAAGTCGTGGAGGATCTCTAGGTCGTCGGCGGGAAGTTTCGCCACCGCCTCGAGACCGGTCGCCTCGGCCCCCTCGGCGAGGGCGCCGGTGAGTGGTGTTGCCGCGGCAGGCGGTGCGGCGGCGGGATGCGGCGTTGCGACCACCGGTGGTGAAATGGCGGCAGGGGGCGTTGCGGGCGCGAGCGGTGCTACCGGTCGCGGCGCGGCGTCGAGGACGCACCCCGCGACCGGCGCGGCCGGCAACCTGGGTGCGGTGGACGCGGCTCCCTCCTGGACCCCCGTCGCCACCGCTGCCACCGGTATTGGTGAGCCATCCTTGGCCGCGGAACTACCGGTGCATGTACCGGGGCTCGCCGG
>Ga0210015_1002421_pt1 | contig 17518 bp, 18 predicted proteins | sample CryGeymeta201522_FD_185471 | JGI IMG/M metagenome (GOLD analysis project Ga0210015, IMG submission 185471) | Groundwater microbial communities from Crystal Geyser aquifers in Utah, USA - Crystal Geyser metaG 2015-22 (SPAdes) (version 2) | ecosystem: Environmental > Aquatic > Deep subsurface >... | reverse complement strand
GGGAAATCTCTATAAATATCCGCAACGAAATGAGCATCAAGGATATTGTGAACCAAACCGGCGTATGGTGGTATCAACCGCCAAACCAGGATCAATCATATGCAAAATCCTAACCGGACATTACTGATAAAAGTTCCATGGATAAAATGCTGATTTTCAGGAACAAGTATCTGGAGTTGAAGGTGTAGCTCATGTGGGTTCACCTATAACGTTTAATGTTTTTAATTTTGGTTCTTTTGGAGTGCTATCCCCGACTACCCCTTTGGGGTTGATAAGCGGCACATTTGTTAAAGTGGCGACATATTGAACCTGAATCCACCGTCAAAAAAATATTTAAACCTCGTTGACCCTGTAATAACAAGGTGATAGAGTACTTTTACAAGAAAGAAACTATCATCAACGAGGTGAAGGTATTGTGGCACAAGGAGTTTTACCTTTCAAGTACGCAATCCACAGAAGGTTGCTACGTTGGATCAGGATGCTACATTGGTGGAGACGACGAAGCGGGATAAGGCGTATCAGCCGTTGAACACGTGGTGGGCGGAGCAGGGGTCGATATTGCACACGGAATTTCGGGATGGGAATGTGCCCGCGGGCTATGAGCAGCTGCGGGTGCTGCTGGAGGCATTGGCCTTATTGCCTGCGGGAGTAGAAAAAGTGCGACTGCGGTCGGACACGGCGGGTTACCAGCATGAGCTGCTGAAATATTGTGCAAAAGGTGAAAATAAGCGATTTGGCCGGATCGAATTTGCCATTGACTGCGACGTTACTCCAGAATTTAAGAAAGCGGTACTGGAGACAGAGGAGAAGGATTGGCAGCCGATTTACAAGGAGTTTGACACCCCCTGGGCGCCCAAGCGAATCGCCTTCATCCGCTTGGGCGCCCAGGACTTCCCCAATGCCAACCGCTTCATGGAGCTATTGAGATTCATGTTAAGCAATCAAGGGGTTGGAAAAACCTGTCCCAGCGCCTCCCGGATGACCTCCTGTACTTGACCGGTCTCCAGGGTCTCAAGACATCGGCTCCATTCCTTGCCGTCGCAACCTTTCTGGCGGCAGGGAACACATTCCATGGGGGGGACGACAACGCGGTGATGTTCCCCAATGGGCGCCCATTCCCGCCAATCTGACGGGCCGTAGATGGTGATCGTCGGTGTTCCCACGGCGGCTGCGATATGCGGGGCGGCGCTGTCCACGCCGAGGTGCAGAGCGCTCAGCCGGAGGAGGCCGGCCAGTTCAACCAGTGTGGTTTTACCGGCAAGGTTATAAACGGCTGCGGAGCCTGTCTTTACCAATTCGGCGGCCCTTATCCTTTCGTCTTTTCCCCCTACGACAACAGTGGCAACGTGAAATTCCTCCCATACATAGGCGATGATTTGCGCCCACTTGCTGTGGTCCCATTCCTTGTATCGCCAGCGGGAAAAGGGATTGAGCGTAATCCACGGCGCAGCGCCGATTTTCTCGGCATCGAGAAGCCGCCGCACCTGCTTGCCGACCTGTTCCGCTATCCAGAGTTTGGGGACGGTTGTCTTCGCATCAATACCGACTCCCCGAATAATACGGAGGGACTGCTCCGCAGCTCCCCGATTTTTTTCCTTCACCGGCGGAGGAAGGACGAGATGGGTAAACAGCCTGTTGCGCCAGAAGGGAAGACCATCGTAATACTTGGCGACCCTGACAGGCGCCCTGCTCAGATATGCCATGATTGCCCCCCGGTCATCGGCGCGCAGATCAAAGACGAGGTCGAAGCGCTCACGCTGTAATGTTTTTACGAAGCGGATCTGTTCCGCAGCTTTTTTTAAAAAACCTTTCTCCCTGCGTTTCACCGCGAAGATTCTGTGGACGGACGGATCAGTTTCGAGGAGCGTTCCCCTGTCTTCCCTGACGAGAACAGACACCTTTGCGTGAGGATAGGCTTCCTTGACGGCCCACAGGCTCGGTGTAACCCAGACCACATCACCTATGTCACCCAGTTGAATAACAAGAATATTATGGATGTTTTTCGTGATTCTCTGACGGTCCCTGATGATTAAAGGATGATTGAATAACTTCATACCTCTCTTTTTGACCCTTACCATGCCATCCCACATCAAAAGATGTGAAAAGCAGGATGTTTCATACGGCGCAGGGCGTGGAACGCCCAGGCAATAGAGACATTTGATATTTTCTTACGGTTAAGTCCTCTCCTTTTAAGAGGGCTTTTATTTTGCCGAGAGGTTCAATGTGATAGTCCATTGACCTGGCCGTATGGATTAACTTTACAAAATGTTGCTCACCTATCCCGCCTTCAACCTCCGCATGAACCGGCAATACGTGGATGTCGCCATCTTTTAGCATCGTTTCCATGACGGAAACACCCCTTGCAAAACCTACCTCTTCAAAGCAGGGCAGATCGGAGGGTATTTCGAGAAGTCCCACGTTTTCATGAATAAAGGGGGACTTTGCCCTCGTACAACTGAGATACTCAAAATGATATTTTTTAATTTTAATGATTTCCATGACCCTGTCATCTATCATCCAGGCCGGCGCACCGAATGACGCAGGGACGTGTCCCACAAGCCTTTCAAAACCATGGATCCCTTTTTCGAACCATCCGTGGATCCAGGCAACGGACTGATCTTTAAGTTCATCTTGCCAACGCCGGTGGTCCCAAGCGTGAAATTGAACCTCATGCCCCTGATCAATAATACGCCTAACAATCTCCGGAAAGGACATGGCAATTAAAGGGGAAGGGAGCAATGTTCCGTATAGGGCCGTCCTTACACCATAGAGTGAAACGGCCTTTGTCCTTATCATCTTCTTTAAAAAACGCGGGTTTTTGATCAATTGGAAGATAGCCCTCCCCGAAGCATCGGGGCCAATACTCAAAAAAAAGGTTCCTTTTATGCGCATCTCATCCAGGACGGACAGGAGCCGCGGCACCCCTTTTTTCATTCCTATATACGTATCAACATCAATCTTTAAACCCAATACCCGCGCCATTTTTCTAATTGAGTGCACCTGCGTTTTCCTCTAAGAAAGAATAAAGGGTGATCCTCAGCGAATCCGCTAAGTTCACTTCCGGCTGCCAGTTCAGGAGCTGCCTGGCTTTTTCTATGCTCGGTTTCCGGGTATAAATATCCTGATAGCCCTTGCCATAATACGTTGCAGCGGGTATTTCAACAATTTCAGAATACTTCCCATCGTGGATGTGATCAGGATGGGTCATGAAAATGTCCTTTAAGAGAAAGGCAAGCTCCTTGATAGAACATTCGTTTGCGGGATTTCCGATATTGATAATCTGGTTTTTGCATACATCATTATCATTTTTCAAAATTTTCAAAAGTGCCGAAATGCCATCTTCCACATAAGTAAAACATCTTTTCTGCCCTCCGCCGTCAACGAGATGTATGGGATGTTTCATCAAAAGATCGGCGATAAACTGCGTCACAACCCGGGAACTTCCCTCTTTGGCGGCATATAACGAATCCAGCCGCGGCCCGACCCAATTAAAAGGTCTGAAAAGGGTAAATTCCAGATGTCCTCTCGTCCCGTAAGCATAGATGACGCGATCGAGAAGCTGTTTACAGCAGGAATAAATCCATCGTTCTTTTTGTATGGGGCCCACCGTTAAAAAACTGTTATCTTCATCAAATTCGGGGTCCGTACAAGCGCCGTAAACTTCAGAGGTTGAGGGGAAAACGATCCGTTTGTGGTACTTTACACACTGTTTAACCACCTTGAGATTCATTTCAAAATCCAGGTTATAAACCGCTATCGGATCTTCTACGTATAGTTTTGGCGTGGCGATGGCCACCAGGGGAATAATGACATCACATTTTTTTATGTGGTACTCAATCCATTCCCTGTTGATGGCAATATCACCCTCAAGAAAGTGGAAACGGGGATTATTTAATACGGCTCCTAAGCGGTCATCGGCAAGGTCCATCCCATAAACAACCCAATCCGTTTTATCCAGTATCTGATTGGTCAAATGATGGCCGATAAATCCGTTAACCCCAAGTATTAGTATTTTCATGACAATATGATTCCTTTCCTGTCTTGAAAAAATTCAAAGATGTGATGATCGGCCATGCGCTTTCCCATACACTCAATATCCAGAAGTTTGACTCTCCCTTTTGCGGCGCGAACAAAAACGCCTTCCTGCTCTATGGCAACAGTTCCCGGGGGATCTTTTTGCCTGTCCGTTTCATCTTCAAGAAGCGCCCGCCAGATAATGATTTTTCTGCCATCGGGGGAAAATGTAAAGGCCCCCGGATACGGCGTTGTTACCGCACGGATAAGGTTATAAATCTCTACAGCCGGCCGGCGCCAATCAATACGGCCGTCTTCGGGTGTCCGTCCCCCGAAATAACTTCCTGAAGACAAATCCTGGGGGATCCTGGGGGCAGTTCCCTTTTTTATCATGGGGAGGGCTTCTTCCAGGACTGATTTGGCCGCTTCGTAGAGCTTATTGTAAAGGGTCAAAGCGGTGTCGTCAAAATCAATGGGAACCGTCTTCTGACACACGATATCTCCTGCATCCGGTTTATCCGTCATATAGTGGAGGGTAACGCCTGTTTTTTCTTCTCCCTTTATGAGCGCCCAATTTACCGGACACCGTCCCCGATAGGCGGGCAACAGGGAGCCGTGCAGGTTGAAGGCGCCGGACGGCGCTATCTTCAAGATCTCTTGGGAAATTAATCGCCGGTAATAAAATGAAAAAATAACATCCGGAGTTAGAGAGGAAATTTTCTGAATCCATTCCGGTGTATTTAAGTGTTCAGGACAGAATGCCCGGGCGCGATGTTTTTGGGTCCAATCCCTCACCGAGGGGAACCAGAGAACTTCCGCAGGATCATCTTCGTGGGTAAATACGGCGATAATCTCATAACCGGTTTTTTCCAATGCCTCAAGGCCGATGACGCCTATGTTGTGATAAGCAAAGACAACAGCTCTCACGAATTGCCTCCGGCATCGTCGGCAGAATAGATACGTTCAATGATATATTCAGGTCTCTTTCTCACTTCCGTATAGATGCGGCCGATGTATTCCCCAATGACGCCCAGGGCAAAAAACTGCAATCCCATAAAAACAAACAGGATGGCAAACAACGTAAATACCCCATAGACGGCCCAATGGGCGCCGTACATGAACCTGGCGATGATGAGGACGGTTCCGAACAGGATACCCATGAAAGACATGGCAATTCCCCCATACATGAGAAGTCTCATGGGGAGATCAGAAAAAGAGGCCACGAGATCAAATTGAAGGTTAATGAGCTTTCCCAGGCGGTAATGGGATTTCCCCCCATATCGCTCTTCATGGGAAACTTCTATTTCCGTCATTCTTTTCGCGAAAATAGTCGCCAGGGCAGGAATAAACGTCCCATGTTCATGACAGGCAATCATCTGGGTGACAACTTTCTTGCGGTAAGCGCGAAGCATGCACCCCCAATCGCTCATGTTGATTTTTATAATCCTTCTGGCAACGGTATTGATGATTTTAGAAGGCAGGGTCCTGAAGATAGAGTCTTTACGTTTTTTCCTGATGGTCCCCACAATATCATAATTACCTTCTTCCATGACCTTTACCATCCTGGGTATTTCTTCGGGAGGATTCTGGAGATCCGCATCCATAGTGATAATGATACCCCCCCTGGCCACGGAAAAACCCGCCAGTATTGCCGCATGTTGCCCGTAATTTTTTGTCAACTCTACAATTTCGATCTCCGGATGTGTTATGAAGGTCTTTAAAATACGAAGGGAATCATCACGACTGCCGTCGTCCACAAAGATGATTTCATACAGTCTGTCCATGCCCTCCATCACTGGCTTGATGCGTCCCAACAGGGCATGAAGATTCTTTTCTTCATTGAAGACGGGAATGACAAGAGAGATCATTGATGGTAAGGGCAAAAGATTCTTTTCATCCATGATGACGTATAATCTCCTTTACAGCCTCACAAACATAATAGACATCCTCGTTTTTCATGTCAGGAAACAAGGGGAGAGACAAGATTCTTTCCGCAATACATTCTGTTACCGGGAGGTTGTTTCTCTCCGGCTTAAATCGCCGTTTTATATAACTTAAAAGATGGCCAGCAGGGAAGTGAAGGCCATAGCCGACATTATATTCCGCCAATTTTTGCATAAACAATGTTCTCTCCATGGCCAGTATCTTTATGACGAACAAGTGCCACGCATGGCAATGTTCGTATGACGGGCTGCCGGGTAATTCCAACCCCCCTAAATTCTCCAGCTCCCGCATGTATATCTCTGCGATTTCTTTCCGGCGCCGGTTTAACTCATTAAGGCGGGACAACTGGGCAAGTCCGAGGGCTGCCTGCATATCGGTCAAGTTGTATTTGAATCCGGGGGCGATAATATCATATTCCGGATTGTCCCCCTTCCCATACCGTTTCCACGCATCGCGCTCAATGCCGTGAAACCTTAAGAGTCTTAATTTCTTTCCCAATTCCTCATCGTTTGTGGTGATCATCCCGCCTTCACCGGTCGTAATGTTCTTTATAGGATGAAACGAAAAAATCGCCTGATGTCCAAAGCCGCCGGCATGTGTTCCCTTAAAATAAGTCCCCAGGGCATGGGCGGCGTCTTCGATAACATGGAGGTTGTAATGCCCCGCGATTCTTAAAATTTCATCCATGTTGACGGGAGCGCCGGCGAAATGGACGGGAATGATGGTTTTGGTTTTTTTTGTAATCTGCTGTTCAAGCTGTTCAGTATTCAGGTTTAAGGTGTCATAATCCACATCCACAAAAACCGGCCTGCCGCCCAGCATCACAATCATATTGATCGTGGAGGCGAAGGTTAGAGAAGGGGTAAGGACTTCATCGCCCCTTTTCAGCCCTGAAGCCAAGAGTGTAAGGTGCATACCCGCCGTGGCCGAAGTCAGGGAAACAGCATGAGAGGCGCCCGTCAAGTGACAGAATTCGTCTTCAAATTTTTTACATAGTGGGCCCGTTGTAATCCAACCAGATTCCAGACACTTTACAACGCCCTTGATCTCTTTCTCACCAATGGACGGCCTGCTCAGGGGCAGAAAATCCTTTCGTACCTTCATAAACCACCATTGCCTAAATCTAAATCGTCTTCAACAATGCAGGCGCAATAGATAATAAACATTATTGCTCCAAATGATGTCTGCATGGGGGATATGCTTTTTCAATTCCTCCAGGCGGTCTTTATACTGTGTTACGCAATAAATATCACCATTTTCACGGCATAGTTTATAAAATTTCTCAGAAGATAGGAAGTATTCTTTTTTTTCTTCGCTGGGAAGCTTAGCGATTCCAAAACTTTCTTCCCCAAAATCATCCACGATCGGGGTCCTGATCTTATTGTAAAAATCAATTCCATATAATGATATCTTGTATTGATAGAGCTTTTGATCTTTTGGGAGCAATGTCCTGATGGCCTGCACGACAGGATAGGCCGACTTGTAAGGGGTCAGGAATTCAGAAATCGGGAAAATAAACAGTACCCAAAAGAAAGCCGTCAGGACATAGATGGTGGCAAACCATCCCCGCTGCCGGCGTCGCCTGACCATGTCCGGTAGAAAAATAATCAGTATTTGGATCAGGATGAGCGGCGCCACCAATAACCACCACTTTTCCGGGTTTATTATGATCGTCCCCCCTTCTATGCGCGACCTTTTTATAAAAGGCGGCACAACAAGAAGAAGGATAAACAGCAGCGACTGAAGAATAACGGGCAAATGACATAAAAACTTTTTATCTCCGGATTTTTCCGTTTGTATATCCTGGTTGGTATCGTACACGCCAAACAGATAGCCAAACAGGACGGCTATGGGCAGAAAAACCGGGGCGATGTAAGGAACCAGTTTGGAAGAGGAGAGAGAAAAAAATCCCAGGATGAAAAAAAACCAGATAAGGAGAAAGCGTCGGTCGGCGGCCTTAAGCAAGCTAAGCATATCGTGAGATTTTTCCTTCAGTACTTTGCATAAAAAAGCAAGCCACGGCAAGGTTCCTAAGATAACGATGGGAATAAAAAACCAGAACGGTTCGTTTCTATTATGGTGCATCGTTGTAGTGTATCTTAAAAAGTGTTCCTGGATGAAAAAGAAATGGAAAAAATCGGGATTTGCCCTCTGGACAAGAATAAGCCAGGGCAAGGAAAGCAAAAGAAACAGGGCAATGCCGACGGGTGAAAAAAGTTTTAAGACTTCCCTGTACTTCCGGTAACTCAGAAGCCAGAGCCCAATAATCATGAAGGGAAATACAACCCCGATTAACCCCTTTGCCAGAAAAGCCAGGGCAGAGGCGATATATAATAGATAAATCCATCCCTTTTTCCGGTATCCGCTTAAAACATAGAGATAACCCGACCAGGTGGCCAGACATACAAAAAAAGTCAGTGGTATGTCGAGAATATTGATTCTTCCCATAGCAAAGGGGAAAAGGAAGGTGCTGAAAATCGCCGCAGAATACATGCCCGTTCTCTCGTCGTGAAAATGCTTTCCCATTTTGAAGACCAGAAGGATACAACCCCACGTGCAAAGGGCAACGAATAATCTCGAAGAAAACTCATTTTCTCCAAAAATCCTGAACAACAGGGCTGTTGCCCAGTAGCACAACGGCGGTTTTTCGAGATAAACAACATGGTTTAAGTGGGGCGTTACATAATCTCCCGAAGAGTTCATAAAGCTGGGGGTGTCGCTGTAACGGGCTTCATCGGGCTCCATTAGAGGCATGAAGGATAAAAGACTTATATAAAGGATAAAGGGGATAAAAAAAAGAATGACCTTCTTATTAAGAATTACACTTTTCAATTATTTTTCTCCTTTCAAACCGGCCGTATCTGAACGCAAGAGTCGGCAGCACAAGAAGATTGAGGGCGGTGGAGGTTACAAGACCGCCAAGGATTACTATTGCCATAGGCCCCTCGATCTCCCGGCCTGGTGTTCCGCTGCCAATGGCAAGCGGAAGCAGGCCTAAAGCTGTAACCGAGGCAGTCCTGAGGATGGGTGCGAGCCTTTCTGAAGCGCCCCTGACAGCGGTTTCTATTCCCCAATTCATCCCTTCAACAGAAACCAGATGTTCGTAATGCGAGATCATCATAATGGAATTGCGAAGGGTGATACCGAAGAGGGTAACAAATCCAACCAGGGCACCAATGGACAGCATACCGCCGGAAGCAAACACCGCAAGAACTCCACCAACCAGGGCAAAGGGTAGATTTATTAACACCAATAGTAAGTTACGGGTGTTTTTTGTCAGGATTGATAATAACATAATAATCCCTACACTTGCAAGTAACGAATGAACCAGTAGATCACGCCTGGACTGTGCCTGGGCAGCAGCAGTGCCTCCAAATTCCAGATACATTCCGGCAGAAAAGGGAACCCTCGATTTGATCTCTCTTCTGGCCTGTCTGACAAAGGAATTGATATTCCCTCCTGCTACATTGCAGGTTACAGCCTGGACCCGTCTGGCTCCCTGATGCAGCACCACATAGCGTCCGGAGGTTTCGTAGATGTCGGCAAGTTGTTTCAGGTTGACGTAGATTCCAGCCGGATTGCGGAGAGGCAATGCCCCAACATCGGTAAAGGTTTTCCGATCCCGTGGATCGAGTATCACCGACACATCAAAAACCCTGTTGCCATCGTAGATCTGGCCGACCACCTCACCCTGATAGGCGGTCTGTATGGCGTTGAGGGCATCTACAGGATCGAAGCCCCAGCGTCTGAGGTCGTCTTTCCTGAGCCGGACTATAATTTGAGGGGTTCCGGAAGGGGATTGTATCGTCACATCAGCGGCGCCCGGTATATTACTCAAAGTCCCGGCAATCTCCCGGGCCTTCCTGTCTATCACATCAAGGTCATTGCCAAAGATATTGATGACCACGGAAGCGGTATATCCGGAAAGGGTTTCCTCGATCCGCTCTGTAAGAAAGGTCTTAATGGCAAAGTTTACGCCGGGGAACTGTGCAAGTAAGCTGCGGATATCCGACTGTGCGGACTCAGACTGTTGTTCTGAGAGAGGTTTAAAGTCCACTTCGAATTCGCTGTCCTGGGTCCCCATGATGTCATCGGCCTTTTCCGCCCTTCCTGCCCGCTGGGCAATAGAGCGAACATAGGGGATTTTCAGGAGTTCAAAGGTTACCTGACGTCCCAAGCGCATGGATTCCTGTAATGATGTGCCGGGGACGGCTGACATGTGGATGATGAAGTGCCCTTCCCGAAGTTCAGGCAGGAATCCGCCGCCGATAAAAGGCAATGCAGCCAGTCCTGCCACAGTAAAAAGCACGACACCGCCGATCACCGCTCCCGGATGTCGTTCGACTCCCAGCAGCAGAGGACGATATCTATCTTTTAACCATTGCGCAATCGGCGGTTCCTTCTCCTGCAAATCCCGGCGACCGAGTATCAGGAGACATAGGGCCGGTGTTACCGTGAGGGCTACGAGTAAGGAGGCGAGAACTGCACTGATATAAGCAATACCAAGCGGTGAAAACAGCCGTCCTGCGACACCGGTCATAGTCAGTACAGGAATAAATACCATGGCCACGGCAAAGGTTGCATACACTACCGCACTCCGTACTTCCATGGAGGCATCCAAGACAACCCGAAAGGCCGGTTGTGGGTTTTCTAAACGGTGATTTTCCCGTAGGCGCCGCAAGGCGTTTTCCACGTCTATAATGGCATCGTCCACCACCTCGCCGATGGCAATGGCAAGTCCTCCCAGGGTCATCGTGTTAAGGCTGAATCCTAATCGCTCCAATACCATTACTGCTGTCAGTAACGACAATGGTATCGCTGTTACGGAAATAGCTGCGGTCCGCAGGTTAAACAGGAATAAAAGCAATACAATAACCACCAGCCCTGCACCCATCAGCAGGGATGACCCCATGTTGTGGATAGCTGTCAGGATAAAGTTTGCAGGCCGGAAGATATCCGGATAAAGCGCAACTCCCTGCGCGCTCAGCGTGGGACGAAGCTCTTTTAATGCCTGTTCAACCTTTTGGGTCACCTCAAGGGTGTTTGCTCCATATTGTGCCGAGACCATCAAGAGAGTGCCGGGATGTCCCATAACAGATGCAGCGCCAATGGGAGGCTCCGGGGCCTCAATAACCCTGGCAACGTCTCCTAATGTCATGTTGGCTCCGTTTTTATGTACAATGACGGTTTGAGCAAGTTGTTGAGGGGTGAGGGATTGCCCTTCGGTTTGGAGCATGATGCGTTGATTCTGATCGTCAATAAAACCGGCCCCTCTTATGCCTGTGGCATGACGGGCCGCAGCCAACAGACGCACCTGAATCTGAAGCTGTTTTATCTCCCCCCCGAAGACCGCCACCTTGGCAACACCCGGAACGGAGAGAAGGCGCTGTTTGACCGTCCAATCAGCAATGGTCCTGAGTTCCATGGGCGATACCCTCCCGGAGGTCAAACCAAGCGCCAGCACAATGCTTGTGGAGGATGTTAAAGGGGTCATGACAGGCGCCTTTACACCTTGCGGCAAATTCCCGGCCATGGCGGATAAGCGTTCAGACACTACCTGTCGGTCGCGGTAGATATCACTGCCGGGATGAAATGTCACGGTGATAAACGACAGCCCTTGAATCGAGCCGGAACGGAGGGATTCAATTCCCGATACCCCATTAATACTGTTTTCTATGGGCTGAGTGACCAGCGCTTCCACCTGTTCCGGGGAAAGTCCCGGCGCTTCGGTCTGGATGACAACCTGCGGCGGGGAAAACTCAGGGAAGACATCGTATTTAGCCTGAGAGAGTGTGTAAAGGCCATAGCCTGCGAGTATGCATGACAGTGCAATAATGACCCCCCGGAAACGGAGCGAAAATCTTACAATCGCTGTGAGCATTCCCTAATCACCCACCTGAATCTGCGAACGTGATTCTTCGGACATGAGCAATTGCAAACCCTTTACCACGATCCGGTCGCTTGCTGTGGTGCCTTTCAATACAAACCATCCATCTTTAACAGGTGTTTCTGTGGAGATTTCGCGCCGAACAAATTGGCCGGTTCCCTTTTGCACATAGACCCATGCCTTTCCCTGCCACCAGACAACCGCCGGGTCAGGGACCACAACCCCTTGATAGCGGGGACCCGTTTGCAGATAAACAATTACATTCATTCCGGGAAGCAAGCCCGGCTGTATGGAAGCAACATAGAAAAAACCCATCCCCTGGATGCGAGGGGCTGTATGCGGGGACAGGGAGACAAGTTTGGCTGATACGAGCTTGCTGTCAGCGGTCTGAACCATTGCCGTTTGAGGCGCTGATGCAAGATGCGTGTCCGGAGGAAGTGTGGTCTGAATCAGGACATCCTGTTGTTGTCTCAGCCGGTTAAAGACCGGAGATTTCTCAACCAGCCATCTGGCGACAACACTGCCCCACCTCTGCCGTACAGCCGCATTTATAGTATGCAAGGCTTCCTGTGCAGCATGCGCGTCGGCTTCATTTGAGCGCCACGCCGCCTCAGCAGCCTGGAATGTCTTGTCGGAAATATTCCGGTTGTTTTCATGGAGGGGCTTTAGTCGTTCATATTCCCTGCGGGAGGCGTCGAGGCTTGCCGTTGCTTTTTCCACCTGCTCCATTGCTAATTCCTTGCGTCCTCTCAGGAATGCCCAGATTAGAAGGGCGCTGATCCCTATGAGAGCAATAATGGCGAGTAATGATTTCTTATGGAGCTTCATTTTTGCCCGCCTCCTTTGTCCGGGGATTCTTTTCGGGCGCCACGGGGAAAGATCTCAATGGTTCGAGGGGGCGCTGCAAAGCATCCTCCAGCAAACTCAGGGATTGTTGTGAATTTGCCAATGCATCCAACTGTAAAAGTGCGATGGAGTAAAATTCTGATTGGCTGCTGAGAAGCGATACTCTGTCTGTCTCACCTGCATTGAACATCGCCTGTATGGATTGGAGTTGTTTTTTTTGGTTGACAGCAAGGAATCAGCCGTCTCTAACTTCTGAAGGGCGAAGCGGTAGCCGGCAAACGTCCGGTCAATCTCCCCCATAACCCTGGACTGAAGGGCGATAAATTCTCCTGAGTAATCCCCCGGCTCTGCCGGGGGACTCACAGGGTTTGACAATTCCGGGAATATAAGAAAGCCTCCCGGCTGTGAACCGCTCAAAGTTTACAGAACAGGAGGCAAATTGTGGAAGATGTACAGAGCTTAAACCATACGAAATGGGAATGCAAGTATCATGTGGTGTGGATACCAAAGTATCGGAAGAAGACATTGTACGGGGAATTGCGAAAGTATTTGGGTTCAACGTTCAGGGACCTCGCAATGCAGAAGGAGTGTCAGGTGATAGACAGGAGACCGAAGATCGTCGCATAGATCAATTGAGTATGTTTGAAGAATAACCACCTTCAGGTGGTTCATAATCAGACCGCTTTGAGCGGTTCACATTTACAAGCCTCCGGCTTTGCCGGAGGTACGGTGACTCCGGCTTTAGCCTCGGCAATTGGCCCTTCATTGCGATTAAAAACCGGCAATGATACGGAGAATCCAAGGGACCACTTATTATCCCCCTGGTCCCAGGTGAATATCCGGGTATTGTCCGGCGATTTCGAGTTGTAGAGCCGCCTGACTGGCGGTGTATTCTTCGAGGGCGCCCAGTATATCCGGGCGATTGAGCAATGCCTGGCGGCGAATAACCTCCGAAGGAATATCCACGGCAGAGGGGAGATGTGTTAAAAAATCAAAGGAAATATAGACATTATTGAGGGCGTCAACCGGTAGACCGAGGGCATCGGCAACCTGCGCCCGTGTCTCGGCGCGTTGTTTTTGCGCCTCACGCAGGGAAAGAAGTGTTTGATTAAGGGCGATATGCGCCTCGGTCACATCAGGCTGTGATGCCTCTCCAAAGGATAGCCGTTGTTCCAGCAGTCTAACCATCTCCTCTTGAACCCTTTGTTGCTCTTGCAGCAGGGATTCTGCCCGTTCTGCTCTGTAAAGGCTGAGGGGAGATCCCTTCGCAGGCGGCTCCTCACCTGCCATGCCACGCCCGCGATGTTCAGACGGGCAGCCTCTGAAATATGTTCGGCCCGGGCTATACGATAGCCGCGCTTACCGGCAGTCTCAAGAGGGATGTCCAGGGAAAAATTCAGAATCCACGGGGAAATTCCGCCGGCAGCATTAACATTGTACTGCGGTGTAAATCCTACGCTTGGGTTAGGACGTCCACCTGCCGTAATCACTCCTGCCTCGGCAACTCCCCATTTGGCTCGTGCTACATCCAGGTCGGGCTGATAGTAAAAGGCAGCAAGGGTAAGCATCTCAAAATCCCATGACCCTGGCGGCCATATCTCTATCTTATATTGGAGATTTGATAACTAACATACAGAGATCATGACGTTACGGGGGAATGACGCGAAGATTACCGTTTGGTAATCTTGAGAAGGGCCTTATGCGGGGGGGGTGACGGTAGTGGAAGAGATACACAAAATACGCTGCCTTTACCCAGGGAACTTTTCGCCGTGATATCGCCGCCATGAGCGCGGGCGAGTGAACGGGCCAGGCTCAGGCCCAGGCCGTTGCCCGGAGTAGACCGACTCTTCTCGCTCCGGAAAAAACGGTTAAAGATACGAGGAAGGTCTTTACCATCAATGCCAACGCCCGTGTCAGTAACCGTGATGATTGCCCAGGATGCATCGCTCCTTGCCAAAATCATCACCCTGCCTCCGGAAGGGGTGAACTTGATGGCATTATCCAAAAGGTTGGCAATTACCCTCTGCAGTCTTGCCCGGTCACCGAGTATAACAATCGGCTCCCCTGGTATATCCAATTCCAGGTGGATATTCTTATCCTCGGCGACCGGCAGAAGCAGATCCCTCGCATTGCTGACAAGCTCTTGCAGGTCTACGCATTCTCTGGAGAGTTCTGCCGTTCCAGAGTCCGCCTGGGCGATCTCCAGCATGATGTTGATCGTCCCCACAAGGCGGTCACTCTCCTCGATGACCGTGGCCGCCATCTCTCGTTAGATGTCAATGTCCTGTTTGCCGGTCAAGGTCGTTTCCGCGATACCCCGGATGCGGGTGAGAGGACTGCGCAGGTCATGGGCGACGTTATCGGTAACCTCTTTCAACTCCCTGACCAGCGTCTCTATCCGCTCGAGCATCTCGTTGAAGGCAAACGCCAGTTCCTCTATTTCCACACCTTCCTTGCCAAGCGAGACACGCCGGCTGAGTTCCCCTTTCCCGATCCCGGTCGCGGTCCGAGTCACCTTCTGAACGCCAGACATGGCTTTTCTGGCCGTCAGCCAGCCGACAAGGCTGCCGCAAATCAGCATCACCACCAGAGCGGTTCCGAAGGTCTCCTGATACCTCTCCATTAGAAGCTCGTTATCTCCCAGTGTCATGCCAAGTTGGAGCACGTTGCCGTCGGCAGTCGGTGTCGAAAGGATACGCGCCTTGTGCCGGTGGCCGGGAACGAACACCGTAAAGTAACGGACACCGTTTTCCTGCATGGTTGTGGGGTGCAGAGGAATCGGAGCGAGACCTTTCCAATCGCTCATATCCGAAGAAGTGATTATCTCCTGCTGCGGTGAGAGCAATCGGAAGAATGATCTCCTTTCACCGGACGATTCTGCTTCTCTTTGAAATTCGGCGGATAGCCCTTCAACGCCATAATCGGTATAGAGAGACGCAAACTCATTGGCCTCACTGAGCAGTTCCTCATCTATGCGTTGTTTGAGGCTGGACGTGAGAGAAATATAGACGGCCAGGAAGACGACCAGCGACAATCCGCCGAATAGTCCCGCGTACCAGAGGGTCAGACGAAACGTGAGGGTCCGGAACAGCCTACTTTTTTTCTTCCAGCACATATCCGACACCCCGCATGGTGTGAATCAGGGGGTGATTGAAATGGCGGTCGATCTTGTCACGCAGCCGGCAGATCCGCGCCTCGACCACATTGGTCTGGGGATCGAAGTTGTAATCCCAGAAGTGTTCCATGATCATCGTTTTCGATATGACCCGCCCGGCATTTCGCATAAGGTATTCGAGCAGGGCGAACTCCTTCGGCTGCAGATCAACCTCTTGGCCGGCGCGGTAGACCTTCCTCCTGACAATATCCATCCTGAGATCGCCGACGGTGAGCATGGAAGGCTCGGACGCAAAGCTTGCCCGCCTGATGAGCGCCTGGACGCGCGCTACCAGTTCTGAAAAGGCAAACGGTTTGACAAGGTAGTCGTCCCCGCCTGACTGGAGGCCCTTTACACGGTCGTCAACGGCGGTCCTGGCACTAAGGATGATAACAGGAGTCGAGACTTTTCTACGTCGCAGTTCCTCAATCAACTCTATTCCGTCCAGTTTCGGCAGCATGATGTCCACGACGGCGACGTCGTAAGCCTCCGTTGATCCCAGGTGCAGGCCTTCCTCGCCGTCGGCTGCGCAATCCACGGCAAAGCCTTCCTGCCTCAGCCCCTTCATGATGAACGAGGCTGTTCGCTTGTCATCTTCGACAAGAAGTATCCTCATTGTAACCCGACGCTCTAAAACTTCACCTGGGGGGTAATCGGGGGACATAACAATTATTGTCATCGAACTGCCGGAAATTGGTATTATGTCCCCTGATTACCCGAAGCATTACCCTTAAACCCCGGCTTACTTGAACCCAGGATTGAAACGACGCTAAGGCATCGTTTCAATCCTTATTTGTTCGGCAGCTTGCCTCATAGCTCTAAGATCAACAACATATTGTTTTTCATTGTGTTTTTTGGCTCTCAAATAGGCAGCAAGAGCCTTCACATCGTAGCCATATTCGTTTGCGATACCGTCTTTGATTTTCCAGAGTTCTTTTATGATTTCATCAGCCATTTTCATATACCCCCATGAGTTCTTGAGGTGTGCATATTTCAGGATATCCATATTTATTTTCTTGGCAAATTTTCCTGATTAATGGTTTCGTTTCGGCGTTGTCAATATGCCGGTAATTCCACGTAAGGAGATAATCAAGTCCATGTACGGCGGACAGAGCAATATGTAAAGAATCACCAATGGCTTTTTGGGGGATCGCTCCAGCAAGAATAATCGCTTCGGAAAACAGAATGACCTCGTTAGTTACAGCGAGCAGGGGAATTTCATCTAAGGCTTTGAGCCTCCTTGCAGCCGCTATATCATCGCCTTTTCCGGCCTCTTCAATTACGATGTCAGAAACAAATAAATCGAACCTGTCCCGTTGGGTGTCCCACCAATCAATGGTGACTTTTTGCCAAGCTGCTGCCAATAGGTCACTGGACGGTTTAGCCGTTAAGTATGAGACAATCGATGTTTCAATATAAACAGTTTTCTTAGCCATTGCTATCAATTTTCCCCTTTAAGATCATCTTTAAGTCGCCGAACGGCGAGTTGACCGGCGATTTTGCACGGAGAATGGACGCGATAGCGGCCGATTATACGGGCAAAATCGTCCGGTCGAACGTTTGGTTCCTGAGGCGCGAAGCGCCGAGGGACCAAACGGAAGACCGGGAACCGGTCAACTCGCCGTTCCTGCGGCGCGGAGCGCCGCAGGAACGCCAATCTTAACCGGCAAGCG
>Ga0210015_1002419_pt1 | contig 17521 bp, 13 predicted proteins | sample CryGeymeta201522_FD_185471 | JGI IMG/M metagenome (GOLD analysis project Ga0210015, IMG submission 185471) | Groundwater microbial communities from Crystal Geyser aquifers in Utah, USA - Crystal Geyser metaG 2015-22 (SPAdes) (version 2) | ecosystem: Environmental > Aquatic > Deep subsurface >... | reverse complement strand
TATCCGGATGAACCGGAATTTGTCAGCTAGTCCTCCGATGTTGGCCAACGCTACGGTTCAGCGGCGGCGCGGAGCGCCGTCCGCTGCAACCGGTTGTTAGACCTCAGTTGATACAAAGAAACATACCTTTACTACAGAGAGAATTGTGCCGCATAAACCGAGAATACAAAGGCCTGCACCCGGAATCGCAACATATGAAAACGACTCTTTGGCAACCTCGGTACTTCCCAACCCGGGAGCGGCGAGCCCGGCGAGGAGCCAAAACAGCGGATAGGTGAGGGCACCCAAACCCAAAGCCAGTGCGCTTAGCTTGGCGAGCATTTTCAGGTGACACAGCAGAATAAGGGCCACGATAGACCCGAGGGCCACAGACCCAATGGCCCCTCCATGGAGATGAGCTCTCTTCAGGTATTCCCATGACTTCTTCACAACGGCATCTTTCGCCGCGACATCTCCCTGATAAACAGTCTGCAAGACGGCGGTTCCGGAATCGTCCAGGTGCTTCTTGATTGAGCTTTCCGCGGAGCCAAAGAGGCCGCCCAGGACAAAGCCAAACAAAATCGCCAGTAGCGAAAGACAGGCTCCCACGGCGATAGATCTAGAAACGATATGCATCTGAGTGTTCATTCTTTGCCACCTTTCCTACTGGTTCGCATTGAGCGTGTTGGTCTAACAGTGCGTTTTGACTGTTATTGGGTCTCGTGGGGAGTCTACCACCTTCGGCGCGGGGCATCAAGCGCGACCGGGGCGTTCGCGGGCGGTCTGAGCCCGCGCGTTGACGTGTCTGACCCGCGTGGGTATCATTATCCGGCAATACCATTTGCACCGGAGACTTGGTTATGGACGCCTTTCACCGGTCCCTCGCCTCCATTGCTCACGTCCTCGAGAAGCATGCGCCGTACTACGTTGGCTGGGTGCGGCAGGCGTACGACTTGGCTGAGGCGACGGTTGGCGCTCCGCTGTCGCCGGAAGCGGAGCAGCAGGCATTGCTGCAGCTTCAGGGACGTTGCCAGGACTAGCAGGTCAAACAGGCGCGGCATGCGCTGAGGCTCTACCGCTACTTCCTGGGTCAGCCCAACGGTCAACCCGAACCAGCCCCGGCGGCACCGGGTGAGTCCGAGGCGTGGACCGACCTCGCCGAGAAGGTCAGGCGGGTGATGCGGCTGCCGCACAAGTCGCTGGCCACCGAGAGGAGCTACCTCATGTGGTTGCGACGATTCGGCGCCTTCGCCAACGGCAGGTCGCCCCCCGCCGCGAGTGGTGAGGACGTCACGCGCTTCCTGAGCTCGCTGGCGGTCGAGGGACGAGTGTCCGCCGCCACGCAGAGCCAGGCGCTGAACGCCCTGGTGTTCGTCTTCCGGCATGGAGTCGGTCGGGAGCTCGAGGGGCTTGACTCGTCCGTGCGGGCGCAGTACCGCCGCCGTCTCCCGGCGGTCCTGACCCAGGCCGAAGTGCTCCGGCTGCTCGAACAGATGGAGGGCGCACCGAGGCTGATGGCCCAGATGATCTACGGCTGCGGCCTGCGGCTGCAGGAGTGCCTCCGGCTCCGCGTCAAGGATGTAGACCTGGAACAATGCTTGCTCACGGTGCGCGCCGGCAAGGGCGACAAGGACCGCGTCGCCATCCTGCCGGAATTGCTGGCGCCGGTGCTCATGGCGCATCTCACCTCGGTTCGGGCCGTTCACGACCGGGACCGGACGAACAACGTGCCGGGAGTCGAGCTGCCGCACGCGCTGGAACGCAAGTACCCCAACGCCGGCGCTGAATGGCCGTGGTTCTGGCTGTTCCCCGCGAAGACGCTGTCGGTGGACCCGCGTAGCCACACGGTCCGCCGCCATCACGTGTTCCCCGACAACCTCCAACGGTGGGTGAAGAAGGCGGCCGAGGCGGCGGGACTCAGCAAGCGGGTCACCGTGCACACCCTCCGGCACAGCTTCGCCACCCATCTGCTGGAGCGCGGCTACGACCTGCGCACCATCCAGGAGTTGCTCGGCCACGCCAACCTGCAGACGACGCAGATCTACACGCACGTGGCGAAGCGGAACAAGCTGGGGGTCCGAAGCCCGTTGGACGGTTTCTGATGCTGCCCGTCAGCTAGGGAGCGCCCTCTGGGCAACAAGGAAGACAGGTCCCGCCTGGCGAAATTGCTATTGGTGGACCGCGTACTCCGTGCACTGAGTACGCGGAGCGCGCCTGCGCGCCGCCGGAAAAGCGGAGCCATACACCCAACCGGAGGTGCCCGCAGTATGGTCGTGTCGCCAGCAAGCCACGTCAGCAGTTCCCACTCCCCACTGCCCGGACTGCCTGTGCCCGGGATGGTGCTCTTGTTGCTTGCGTTTTTCGCACAGCCCTCGGCAACAGCGGAACCTGCCGCCGAGCGCACCTTCGACACTGTCGCCGCAATGTGTGCGGCAGCGGGTTTGACTGCGGCCGCGCAGCTCAGGGCCAGCGGATACCGCCAGCCCGAGGATGGCGGCGGCGGCCCCTTCCGCTACGACCCGGACAGCACAATCGCCGCTGACGCCGGGTCGGTGCTCGAACTGCAGAAGATGCCCGGCCGACTGATCCGGGTGGTGGACCCCGAGGAAGACGCCTCCGCCGAATGGTTCGGCGCCTACGGCGACGGCGACAGCGCCACGCCACATGACGACCAGGACGCCCTCAACAAGTGCCTGGCTGCCTATGGGCGCGTGAAGCTGCGGGCCAAAGTCTACGGCGTGCGCGGGAAGCCGTCGGCGTGGGATCCGAAGGTGACCTACCACGCGGTGGACCTCGGGCCCTACTACCAGATTATTGGCTCCGGGCGCGAGCAGACGACCATCAAGCTGCTGGAGGGCACGAACCCCGCGGGCGGCGGGCCGGGCGACAACTACTTCATTCTGTTGAGCAACCGCGCGTTCCACGAGAGCGCGGAGCATACCGTCGTCTCCGACCTCACGCTCGACTGCAACTTCGACAGGCAGGATAAGCACACCACCATTCACGCCCTCGGCATCCGCGGCGGCGGCGCGCTGGTGGAGCGGGTGAACTTCCGCGGATACGGCACCGGGTGCCATCCGGAGACGGGCAACTCGCGTGAGTGCTTCGTCATCCATCAGACGTTGGTGTACAAGGACCGGGGTAGCTGCCGCCGGGCGGCGGTCTATCGCGATCTGGACTTCACCGGGTGCGGGCACAACGGAATGCTGGACGGCAAAGTGGGCGAGATCACGCACATTTGCCTGGGGGGCGCCGACAACTTCGAGAACAAAGGCTGGATCCTGCCCAAGGGCGCGGATCCCGACTTCGACCCGGCCAATGACGGGGAGAACGAGAACAACTGGTGGCCCTCCTACGGCGGGCTGGTGGAGAACTGCGTCATCCACGACGAAGTGTACGACTTGGCGACCCAGAAGAGCCCGCTGAACGGCATCACCTACGGCGACTGCGTCGGGCTGACCGTTCGCGGCAACCGGGTGGAGAACTTCGAGGGGTCGGCCGTGTTCACCATGAGTTGGTGGAACCGGGACACAACCATCGTGGACAACCAGTTCCTCGGCGTGACCAACGGAGTGGCGCTGAACATGGCCTCGGCCGACGCCAAACCGCTCCAATGCCCGCGTCACGAGGCCGTGTTGATCGCTCACAACAACATCGTGCTGGGCTCCCACACCCACGCGCCCTGGGGAACCTGCGGAGTGAGCTTGTTCGGTGGCGACATGCCGGCCGTGCCCCGTATGGTCGGCATTCATGTCCGCAGCGCCAACCAATGCAAGGAGACAGACACAACATGACCGAACACCGGTTGCCCGCAATCACCGTGGCACTGGCACTGCTGCTGACCGGTGGTGCGGTCTGTGCGGCGGCCGCTCCGCCCAAGCCCGGAGAGGCAAGAGTGAACCCCCTCGACGGCGCACGGGTGGTGTGGATCCCCGCGGGCACGTTCGTCGTGGGCGAGGCTGCGGCGGTCTCGCCGCAGGCAGTGGACGGCCTCTGGGTGTCTGCCACCGAAGTCACCAACGGGCAGTTCCGCAAGTTCGTAGCCGCGAACCCCGACTGGGCCCCCGACCAACGCGGCGGTCCGGAGACCGCAGAGAACTACCTCGCCCACTGGGGCGACGGGGCTTCGGCGGCCACCCCCAAAGGGGACGACTACCCGGTGGTGTTCGTCTCCGGCCACGCCGCGGCGGCGTATGCCCGCTGGGCGGCCGGCCGGTTGCCGACTCCGGTCGAGTGGGAGTACGCTGCTCGCTGTGGGCGGCAGTCGGTGTACGGCACAGCCACGGGCGCGCTCAGTAGGCGACTGGCCAACTTCGGCGGACTCGCCGACGGTACGCGCCCGGTAGGGAGCTACCCACCCAACCCCTTCGGCGTGTACGACCTGGCGGGCAACGTCTCCGAATGGTGCAGCCCGGTGGGCGGCCGGTGGGGACTGCGCGGCGGGTCGTGGACGCACCCCTACTACGGACTGCGCTCCACGGTTCACTATGGCGGGTCGCCCGGCGCGTGTGGCCCGCTGGATGGATTCCGGATCGTGCTGCCGGCCGACGCCAAGCTGACGCCGGTTCCGGCCGGCCATGAGTCCGGTCCGAAGTTGGCGCCGCCACTGGAACCGGCTGCGCTCCTCGCGGCGTCGGCGAACAAGCAGCCGGCCGATTCCCGTCGCCTTCCGCAGTCGGTGGACCTGCGGCCCCAACTGGACGCGTGGGGCCTGGGACCGCGGAGCCAGGGCGCCCGCGGCACCTGCTCCGTGTTCGTCACCGCAGCGGCGCTGGAGTTCGCAGTCTCAAAGCACTACGGTCGGGGCGTGCCCTTGAGCGTTGAGTTCCTCAACTGGGCCAGCAACAGGGCGATCGACCGCAATGCCGACGGAGGCTTCTTCCACGACTTGCTGAAGGGCTTCGACGAACACGGGATCTGCCCCGAGAGAGACCTGCCCTATGCGAAGCAGTTCGACCCGCAGTTGGAGCCCTCCGCAGAGGCCCTTGAGGCTGCCAAAGCGATACGCGCCCTCGATCCGAAGGTCCACTGGATTAACCCGTGGAAGCCGCAAGCCGGGCTGACCGACGAGCACATGCGGCAGATCAGAGCGACGCTCGCCGCGGGTTGGCCCGTTGCAGCCGGCTCCGGTCACAGCCGGCTGCTGGTTGGGTACCGAGACGACCCAGACGCCCCCGGCGGCGGCGTGTTCCTCGTGAAGGACTCGGGCGCCGGAGCCTACACCGAAGTGACGTACGAGTTCGTGCAGGTGAAAGTCGGCGACGTGTTCTGGATTGAGCCGTGGGGTCGGCAAGGGCGCCTGCCCCGAGAGCGTGACGAAGGCTATGCTCTCGGCAGTCTGGGAGACGAGGAGAGGCTGCCGTGATATGCGCTAACAAGGGCAGACGCCGTCCGCCGCTCACTCGCCGCCTCGTCGGTAGTGCCGGGATCGGGGCGAGTGCTCTCGTTCTCTGCACAACGTGTTTCGCCGAGGGCGCAGCCCCACCGGTTCCGTCCCGCGCGAGACCGGACTTGCGGATCGGCGGGGTGGTGTGCGACTACCTCGCGCATCGGATCTGGGGGAAGCGCTGGCAGCAAGTGCACCCCCTTGACGTGCTACGCGAGAATGGGTTTGACTGGGTGCGGGTTGGCGTCCTGACTCGGAGTTCGGCGTCCCTCCGTGCGACGCCGCCTGCCCAGTGGGGAGCACTCCCCTGGCGCGGTGAGTACTGGTCGTCGGTCGAGTACGCCGGCGAGATCCTGCGCGAGGCGCAGGTGCGAGGACTCCGGCTCAACCTGTTCTTCCACTTGAGCGACCAGGCGGCGCATGGGGGGCGGCAGGAAGCGCCCGCGGAATGGAAGCAGCTCGACCTCCGGCAGACGGCCGACGCTCTCCAGCAGCATGTGTACTCCACGACACGCTACTACCTCGACCACGGTCTGCACATCGAGCTGTATGACCTGGGCAACGAGATCGACTGCGGTATTCTGGGCTTCACGCCCGGGCACCGAATTGCGCTGCCACCCGGGGTCGATGTCAATCGAGACATGGACTGCATGACGCGCGAAGTCTGGAGCGTCGAGGCGCTGCTGCTGAAGAGTGCGCTCGTCGGTCTGAAGCGCGCCGACCCGGAGGCGAAGGTTGTGCTGCACGTCGCCAGCTTGGCGCGCCCCAACGGGGCGGTGTTCACGACCTCGTTCTTCCGGGCAATGGTGAATGAGGGCGTCGCGTTCGACTACGTCGGGCTGTCGCAGCCCTACCCAACTGAGGAATCCTGGCCGCTGGCCGGTCGCGATTGCCGGGACTGGTTCAGCGAACTCAGCGCTGTCATCGGATCCCTCGCGTCCTTGGGGAAGGCCGTGATCTTCAGCGAAGCCGCGTATCCGCACAGCCCCGAGGGGATCGTCGGCGCGCCGATGACCGGCCTGCCGTTCACGCCTGCGGGTCAGGCGGAATGGGTCCGGCGTCAACTGGCTTACGCCAACAGCAATCCGCACGTGGCCGGCTTCTTCTACTTCTACCCCGAGTGGTTTGCGGGGTTGTCCGGCGAAGCGCCAACCCGGAGCCTCGAATCCATGGGGCTCTTCGCGACGGAGGCCGAGGGGCAGCCGGCCCTGCGGGAGTTTGGCCTCAGGAGCACAACACGTGACAGCTCCGAGCGTGGCGAGCCCATTCCCGTTTCCGTCACCGGACTCGAGGTTGACCGGCAGGCGGTGTTGCTGCCACTTGACGACTTGGGCATGCCTCGCCCCGTCCAGCTCTACCTCACCGAAGACGTGGAGCACTCCATGGGCGGCCCTTGGCACCCGCGCGGGCGGGAGCTTCCGCTCAAGTGGGCGGAGGCAGGCAGCCCGGGAAACCGGGGATCGGTGAGCTTCCAGGGCTGTCCGCCGGCACGCTCTGAGAGCGCCAGCGCGCGCCATACTGGAAGAGAGGTGTCACCGTGAAGCTGCTGACGCTCGAACACATGCTGCTCTTTTCGGACCAGCCGCGCCGCCTCCAGCGGTTCTACGAAGACCTGTTTGGTCACCGCGTGACTTGGGCGAGTGAGGCGGGGGACGATCCGACCTGGATTCATCTCACCGGCGGCCGCTCGTACTTGTCGATCTTCCGACGTCGCACGGACCCGCCGCAGGCTGCGGGCTTCCAGCACATGGGCTGGGTAGTGGACGACCTGCCGGCGTTCCGCGAGCACTTGGCGGCGCGCGGCGTCACCATTCACCGAGACCTGGTCACTCGCGAAGCCGACCACGTGTATCTCTACGACCCCGATCGCCATGAAGTCGAGCTGGTCCACTACCACGCTGGCTTCGCCTCCCCCAGCAACCCCGCTTCCCTGCTCGAACGGCTCAACCATGTCCGCTTGACGGTGGCAGACCTCGCCGCCTCGGTGGCGTTCTACACTGAGGTGCTCGGGTTTGGCGCCACCTGGCTTGAGCCGCTGGCTGCCGCAAACCGCGTTCACCTGCACTCCAGCGACTCCTACCTCTCGCTCTCGCTGGCTGCAGTCGACGACGGAGCCGACGACTCGGGACCGCCGCGCACGCCCCGGTTCCTTCACGCCGGCTGGGTCGCGCACAGCCTGCCGGCGTGCCAGCAACAGCTCGACGACCAGCAATTTCCGTGGTCAGTCGGGTCGGGCGGGTCGAGCGCGCGCCTCTACCTCCACGACTCCGATGGCGACCCCTCGGCAGGGCCGAGCATCGAGTTGTCGGCGAGCTCCTCGTCCTGAGCTTCCACTACTCGCCCGGCGCGGGTCTGGGAAGCCGGGATCGGCCCGCCTTGGTTGCTCCCTCGGGCGCGGCAGCCCTTGGTTGTCGGCGGTGCCTAGCGCGCAAGGCGTGCCGCGCAATGGCTCGGGTCTGGAGGGACTCCGCTTCCCGCCGGGAACAACCGCGGTGGTGCGGTCAGGAGTGCGACACGCCCGAATGCCGATGAAGAACTGCTTGCCCACAGTGGCCTCGTGGGCCTTGCTCTGGAGCCTGACGGCGGTGTCGGCTGCCGCGCAACCGGTGCAGCAATTGACGGCCACCGGGCACGACAGCCGGATCGACCTGCGCTGGCGGCGCGAGGCAGAGGCCGGGGGGTACAACGTCTATCGATCCGAGCGCGAGTCGGGACCGTTCGCCAAGCTGAACGCGGCGCCCCACCCGCCGCCCGTGTACAGCGACTTCCTCGGCAGGAACGACGCCACGTACTGGTACCGGGTGACCAAAGTGCAGCCGGGCGGCGACGAGTCGGAACTGTCCGGCGCGGTAGCCGCTAAGTCTCGAGCCCTGACCGACGACGAGTTGCTCACCTCGGTGCAGGAGGCGACGTTCCGGTACTTCTGGGATTGGGGGCATCCGGTGAGCGGGTTGGCGCGAGACCGGAGCACGGCGGGAGACGTGTGCACCAGCGGCGGGACCGGGTTCGGGTTGATGGCGATCATGGTGGGCGCGGAGCGCGGGTTCGTCACCCGAGAAGACGCCGCGGCTCGCGTGCTGGAGGTCGTCACGTTCCTCAAAGAGAGAGCGCCACGGTTCCACGGTGCCTGGTCGCACTGGATCAACGGGGCGACGGGCGCGGCGATTCCGTTCTCGAAGTACGACGACGGCGGGGACTTGGTCGAGACCTCCTACCTGACCCAAGGGATGCTCGCCGCTCGGCAGTACTTCAACCGCGAGAGCCAGACAGAGGAACGGATCAGGGACCTCGTCACTGAGTTGTGGCAGGGAGTAGAGTGGGACTGGTACCTCCGCTACCCCGACGGCAAGCGGCTGTTCTGGCATTGGTCGCCCAATCACGAATGGAAGCTGAATCACGCGATCGGCGGACACTTCAACGAGTGCATGATCACGTACTTGCTGGCGATCGCGTCGCCGACACACCCGATTCCGCCGTCCTGCTACTACGAGGGGTGGGTCGGCGACCCCAAGACATACGCCAACGGCAACACCTACTTCGGCGTCAAGCAGTGGGTCGGCTGGCCCCTGGGCGGGCCGTTGTTCTTCACCCAGTACTCGTTCCTGGGGTTCGATCCGCGCGGCAAGCGCGACCGGTTCTGCAACTACTTCGAGAACAACCGGAGCGTCTCGCTGATCAACCGGGCGTACTGTCGCGAGAACCCACGGAACCACAAGGGATACAGCGACTTGGTCTGGGGGCTGACCGCCAGCGACGCGCCCGGCGGCTACCAGGCCCACGCCCCCGGCGACCAGGACAACGGCACCCTCTCGCCAACGGCGGCGCTGAGCGCGATGCCGTATACGCCAGCGGAGTCGCTCGCCACGCTGAAGCACCTCTACCACGCGTACGGCAACCGGCTCTGGGGCGAGTTCGGCTTCAAGGACGCCTTCAATCTCGACCGCGATTGGTTTGCAGAGAGCTACCTCGCCATCGATCAAGGCCCCACCATCTGCATGATCGAGAACTACCGGACCGGGCTATGTTGGCGCACATTCATGGCCAACGCCGAGATCGGGAAGATGCTGGCGACGGTCGGGTGGGAGAGCACGGCAGGCCGACCGTAGAATACCCAGCGCAGGGCGTGCCCTTCTGCGGGGATTGCCGGGAAGGACGGAAGGCTGGCAAAGTGGAAGTGGCGGGGTGGAAGCGTCCGGTCTCCTTGTCGTCCCTTGTGCTGTGGCGTGCAGGGATGAGCGGCGCGCAGGGCGAATCTGTCAGACTTGCTTCGAGACAGAAACGCGCCCGACCCCAAGGTGAACCCACAATGAAAGCCGTCCGAATCGCCGGCGAACGACAGGCTGAGCTGATTGACCTCCCCGACCCGAAGGCGAAGGGGGAGTATGTAGTCGTCAAAGTCCACGCCACGCCCATGTGCACGGAGTACAAGGCGTACAAGGCCGGGCACGTGTGCCAGGGCATCGGTCACGAAGCCGCGGGCGAGGTCGTCGAAATCGCCCAGCCCGGCAAAGTGAAGGTGGGCGACCGCGTGGTGGTCATGCCGCAACTCCCGTGCGGGAAGTGCGCGCTGTGCTTGCAGGGCGAGTACATCCACTGCGAGCACCTCGACAACCTCACGGAGGCAACGGGCTACGAGGGCGGGGGCGGCACCTACGCGCAGTGCCTGCTGAAGCAGGACTGGCTGCTGCTGCCCATCCCGGATGACCTGTCGTACGAGCACGCCGGCATGGCCTGCTGCGGCCTGGGGCCGACGTTCGGCGCCATGCAGCTCATGCAGGTGGACGCCTTCGACACCGTGCTTGTGACGGGACTGGGCCCCGTGGGGCTGGGCGCAGTCGTGAACGCGGTGTACCGCGGCGCCCGGGTGATCGGCGTGGAAGCGCAGCCGTTCCGGGCGAACCTGGCGCAGGAGTTGGGCGCTGAGACGGTCATCGACCCGGCAGCCGAGGGCGCCCTGGAGCGGCTCCTGGAACTGACCGACGGGCTCGGCGTCGACAAAGCCGTCGACTGCTCGGGAGTCGCCCAAGCGCAACGCCTGTGTATCGACGCAACGCGCCGCAAGGGGCACGTCGCCTTTGTCGGCGAAGCCGGCGACCTGACCCTCAATGTCAGCCAGGACATGATCCGCAAAGGGCTGACCCTCCACGGCACCTGGCACTACAACTTGGGCGACAGCGCCCGGATCATGCAGGTGATTCGCGGCTGCGGCGATCTGTTAGACAAGCAGATCACCCACACCTGCCCGATGTCCAGCGTCCAGGAAGCCTTCGAGCTGCAACTGACCGGCGACTGCGGCAAGGTCGTGCTGTATCCGTGGGAGTAGCCTCGCCAGGTAGCTGCAACCAGGCCAAGTGGACCGGCCGCGCCCCCCGGGCTTGGTCTCCTCCCGCCCTCGCGTCGGCAGGGGTACCGGGGTCGCCTCCTTCCTCTCAACCGGCCGCCGAATCAGACGCATCGGTAGGATGCAGTCGCTTTTTCTCTCCAGCATTTCCGCTTTTCTCGGCTCGCGACCGTGCCTACTGGTAACACAACCGCAGAGCCGGGACCACGATTGGAGGAGGATCGACGATGAACCGAATGGTCGTTCTGCAGGCAATCCCGTTCGCCCTCTGCTTCAGCACCGCCCACGCCCAAACCCTCACCGCCGCCCTGAAGCAACTGGGCATGGAACTGGCGCAGGACATCAACTCCACGGATCCCAGAATCGCCAAGGTCGCCGTTCCCGAGTTCCTCAACGGACAGGGGCAGCTCGGCGGCGACATTGGCGGCGCCGGGCTGTTCGTCGCCGACCGCGTCCAGCAGTACCTCATCAACGCGCCCGGCAAGCGGTACGAGGTGGTCATGCGCGGCGAGCTGCTCACCCCGGTACTGAAGGAATGGCAGCTCGGCGAGAGCGGCCTGCTCAAGCCCGAGACGTGTAAGCAGATCGGCGGCGCGATCCCTGGACTCGACGGGCTCATCGTCGGCCGCGTGACCCGGTTCTACTGGCAGCTCCAGGTCACGGCCACGCTGGTGCGCATTCCCGACGCAATCGGCGTCTGCTCCCGGTCGGCGCTCCTCGCGCTCGACGCGGATACGACAGCCGCCGAGGGCGGCAGCGTCCGCGTGCGGCGCGGCGACGATGACAGCCTGCCCACCCAGGGAGACCTCGTCGAGGGGGCGAGGACCTACCTTCCGCAGAAGGACGACTTCCTTCCCTACGCCCTGGAAGTCCTGGTCGACGAAACGCCCCGGCGTGCCGTCGTGCACGACGGCACGGCCTTCGTCCCGTTGGCTCGCGGCGAGACGTACCAGCTCCGCCTCACCAACTGGACGAACGAGAAGGTAGGCGTGGCGCTGTTCGTCGATGGGCTCAACGTGATCGACCGAGCGCGCAGCTTCGCTGGCAGCCTCGACGCGTTCCAGCCCGCCGCCCAGCAGCTCCGCAACCTGCCCAGCGAAAGCTCGATGTGGGTGCTCGACCCCAAGTCACGCGCGGTCATCAAAGGGTGGCAGGTTGACGGCAAGCGCGCGGCGGAGTTCAGACTCGTAGCCCAGGAGGATTCCTCGGCCGTCCGCCAGCACTTCACGGAGCAGCTCGGTCTCATCACCGCGGTGTTCTACCCGCAGAAGGGCTCCCAGTACCAGGGCTTCGGAGGCTTGCGTGACGCCACCGGTCTCGGCAACCTCATCCCGTTCCCGGTGCGGCGGGTCGAGTTCGAGCACGAACCCGTGCCGTCGGTGATCCTGACAATACACTACGACACCCCCGAAGGGTAGAGCCACAGTGTGCGCAGGTCTGCAGGCTGTGCACAGGTCTCCTGACCGCGCACACGGTTCGCCATTCGCCTATCCGGAGCTTGATCCTGCTCGGCGGCGTGCCGCCGGCTCAATCCATGAAGTAGAGAGGTTTGCCGCGATGAGCCGAACCTATCCCCGATTCACACGGGCAGCGCTCGCCCTGTGCGTTGCCCTGGCTTCCCCGTCTTGGGTGGCTGCCCAAGATACGCTCGACGACGCGTACCGCCTCGACCAGCGGGTCTTCCAGCTCCTCCAACAAGGCAAGTACGCCCAAGCAGTCCCTCTGTCCCAGCGGGCCGTGACCATCCGCAAGCGTCTTCTTGGCGCCAGCCATCCCGATGTCGCCACCAGCCTGAACAACCTGGCGGATCTGTACCGTGCGATGGCTGCCTATGCGCAAGCCGAGCCGCTCTACCGGCAGGCGCTGGAGATCGACAGGAAGGCACTCGGCCAAGGCCACCCGGACTACGCCAGAGACCTGAACAACCTGGCGGAGCTGTACCGTGCGATGGCTCACTACGCGCAAGCCGAGCCGCTCTACCGGCAGGCGCTGGCAATCGACAGGAAGGCACTCGGCGAGGACGACCCGGACTATGCCAGAGACCTGAACAACCTAGCGACGCTGTACTGTGCGATGGGTGCCTACGCGCAAGCCGAGCCGCTCTTCCGGCAGGCGAGGGACATCGTCAGGAAGGCACACGGCGAAAGGCACCTGGACTATGCCACCAGCCTGAACAACCTGGCGGTGCTGTACTACACGATGGGCGCCTACGCGCAAGCCGAGCCGCTCTACCGGCAGGCGCTGGCGATCAACGAGAAGGTCTTGGGGAAGGAGCATCCGGGCTATGCCGGCAGCCTGTACAACTTGGCGGAGCTGTACCGTGCGATGGCTGCCTATGCGCCAGCCGAGCCGCTCTACCAGCAGGCGCTCGCGATCGACAGGAAGGCACTCGGCGAAGACCACCCAGACTATGCCAGAGACCTGAACAGCCTGGCGGTGCTGTACTGCGCCATGGGTGCCTACGCGCAAGCCGAGCCGCTCTTCCGGCAGGCGCTGGCGATCAAAGAGAAGGTGCTCGGGAAGCAGCACCCGGACTATGCCACCAACCTGAACAACCTGGCGGAGCTGTACCGTGCGATGCGCGACTACGCGCAAGCCGAGCCGCTCTACCGGCAGGCGATGGAGATCCACAGGAAGGCGCTGGGCGAAGAGCATCCGTCATATGCCATGAGCCTGAACAACCTGGCGACGCTGTACGACGACATGGGCAACTACGCGGAAGCCGAGCCGCTCTACCGGCAGGCGATGGAGATCCACAGGAAGGCGCTGGGCGAAGAGCATCCGTCATATGCCACCAGCCTGAACAACCTGGCGACGCTGTACTGTGCGATGGGTCAGTACAAGGAAGCGGAGCCGCTCTACCGGCAGGCGCTGGCGATCGACAGGAACGCACTCGGCGAAGACCACCCGGACTGTGCCAGAGACCTGAACAACTTGGCGGAGCTGTACGCCGCCACGGATCGCCCGACCGAGGCCGTCGAGTCGTTCGGCCGAGGTCTGCAAGCGGAGCAGTCCAACCTGCGGGAGGTCTTCGGCTTCTCCTCGGAAGCCGCAATGCGGGCGTACCTGTCCCGGATCGGGCGCGCCTACGAGGCTTTGGTGGGTCTCGCGGTCACTGGGGGAGAGGGCAGCGGGGTCGGCCCCACCACCGGGCTGACCTGGGTGCTCCGCCGGAAAGCGATTCTGCTGGAGGCCCTGTGCTCATTCCGCGACGCGCAGAGGGTGCTGGAGGCTGATCCCGGCGTGGCCGCGCAGGCGGTCCGCCTGCGCGGCCTGCGGAAGCAACTCCAGGACTTGGTCATGAGCCCGCCCCGTGGTTGGCAGGCGGGGCAGTTGGAGGCGCAGCGGGGGCAACTGCGCGACAAGTGCGAGCGCCTGGAGGGGGAGTTGCACCGCGCGCTGTCCGCCCACCTCGGCGAGCCGACCTATCTCGCAGCGCAGGTGGAGAGCGTCCGCAGTCAGCTCCCGCCGGAGGCGGCGCTGGTCGAGTTGGTGCGGTTCGACGCATACGACTTCAGAGCCACCGGCAAGCAGCCGAAATGGAAACCGGCGCGTTACGCGGCCTTCGTGCTGACGCCGGTTGAGAACCAGCCTCCGCGGATGGTGGATCTGGGCCTCGCGCAACCCCTTGATGCCGCGGTCTCGGCCTGGCGGGACGCGATGACCGCCGCGGTCGAAGCGTGGTCGGCCGACCCCGAGGGCTTCGGCAAGAAGCACGAAGCGGGCGAGGAAGCCAAGCTCCGCGAGGCGAGCCGCCCGCTCTACGCGAAGGTGTTTGCCCCCCTGAGGGAGGCGTTAGGCTCCGCGAGGATGATCTATCTGGCGCCTGACGGCGAGCTGAACCGCTTGCCGTTCGGGGCGTTGGTGGATGAAGACGGGAAGTACCTGGCCGAAAGCTACCGCTTCGCCTACCTCGGCAGCGGTCGCGACCTGTTGCGCGAACGGCCGGCGCCGGCGAAGGGAACGGTGGTGTTCGCCGGCCCCGACTACGACCTAAAGCCAAGCCAGCGGGAGCAGGCGACGCGCCCGCTCTTGGCGGCGCTGCAGACCACGCAGACCAGTGTCGTCCGCGGCAGCACCTCCCGTGACCTGGGCAACGCCGCGTTCGCCCCGCTGCGCGGCGCGGAAGAGGAGGCGGCAGAGGTACGAACAGTGCTCACCGACACCCCCTTCGGCCCGGTCCGGTGCTACCAGGGCGCCCAAGCCCTGGAGGAAGTCTTCAAAGCCCTCCCCGCCCCCCGGTTGCTGCACCTCGCCACCCACGGCTTCTTCCTGCCCGACCAGGAGGCCAAGCCGGATGACCGCGACGCTTTCTTCGTGCGCACCTCCATGGAGATCGGCCCCGGCGGCGCCATGACGCGGCTCAGTCACACGGAGAACCCGTTCCTCCGCTCTGGCCTTGTGTTGGCCGGAGCAAACCGGCTGAACGAAGCTAAGGCAGGAAACGACAAGGACCAGCAGACCGACGATGGCTGGGTAACAGCCGAAGAGATCTCCAGCCTGGACCTGCGCGGCACCGAGCTGGTCGTCCTCAGCGCCTGCGAGAGCGGGCTGGGCGACGTGAAGTGCGGCGAAGGCGTCTACGGCCTCCGCCGCGCCTTCCTCCAAGCCGGCGCCCAGACCCTCATCACCAGCCTTCTCAAAGTGCCCGATGTTCCCACCCGCGAGCTGATGGGCAAGTTCTACGGGTACTTGGCTCAGGGCAAAGGCAAGCTCGAATCCCTGCACCAGGCCCAGTTTGACACGATCAAGGAACGTCGCGCCGTGAACGCCTGCGCGCATCCGTTCTTCTGGGCGAGCTTCGTCTTGGTGGGGGAGGCGAGTTGAGCAGCGTAGCGCCAGAACCCGAACAGGTGAAGCGTAGCCAAGTGTGTCTGGAGGTCACCAAGCATGACAGAAGGCGAGCTGCGACAAGCCATTGCGTTTGGTCGCGAGCAAAGGGGCGTCGAGTTCAAAGGGCCGGGCAAGCGGACCGACAGGGCATTCCAGGCCAAGGTGATCAGGGCGATTCTGGGAATGGCGAACAAACCCGGGGGAGGCGTCGTGGTTATCGGAGTCGACGATGACGGCGCCGCCCTGCAGCCCACGGGTCTTTCCACAGACGAACTCTCGACATGGTCGTCGTACGACGACCTGGCCACCAGTGTGTCCACCTATGCCGACCCCTATGTTGACTTCGACATCGCCACGGTAGAAATGGACGGGAAGTCCTTCGTGGCGATTGAAGTCACCCAGTTCAAGGAACTCCCGGTCATCTGCAAGCGTGATTACCAGGCAACGCTCGGCGAAGGTGGCGCCGCGAGAAGCTGCGGCGGAGTCCGTGCGACCGGCAAGCGGGACGAGAAGATGGTACTTCGCAATGGTGCGCTCTACGTGCGTCGACGCGGCAAGAACGAAACCATCGAGGTGCCATCACACGTCGAGATGAGAGAAGTGCTCCGCCACGCCGCCGAGTTCGTGGCCAGGGATATGGTGGCGTCCCATGTACTGCTGGAAGGGCATGTGCAAGGTACTGAGCGGACAGACCAAGTGTCAGAGAAGCGCTTTGACGCTGAAGTGGAGGACCTCGTATGAGCCAGATTCTCGAGAAGATTCGGAGCCGGGGGTGGTGGACGGTCCGAATCCGTCCGCTGAACTACCAGAACGACACGCCCGCCGCACTCGCTGATCTCGAAGAGGCGGTTCGAACATCCGCGGTCGAGCTGCGCGGTTGGCCCTTCCCGCACTACGACTGCGGACCCAGGTCAATCAGAACGAGAACGGCAGACTACATCGGACAGGAGCTTGACTGGAAGCACTACGTGGAAATGTGGCGTGCATACAAGAGTGGGCAGTTCATCTCTCTCAGCGCCCTTTGGGAGGACTGGCGTGACAAGTCCACATTGTGGCCGGCGCCGCCGGGATGGGCCCCCGGCATCACTCTATCCGTAGAGAACGCGGTTCACAGACTCGCCGAGATCTTCGAGTTCGCCGCCAGATGGGCTCGGGCGATTCCAGTCGGCGACAAGATGGTCGTGGAATGCGCCATTCACGGTTTACAGAGCCGCGCTCTTCAACTCGCCCCGACTGGGCCCGGGTTCTTCTGTGAACGGAGATGCTCCGTCCCCAAATGGAAGTGGGCGCCGGAATACCCGACCGCTGAGGTGTTCTCCAGTCCTCGCGAGCACGCTATCAGCCCTGCCGTCAACCTATTCGAGCTGTTCGGCTGGGATGGTTGCGAGGACAAGGTGCGCGAGATCCAAGGCACACTGCGCACGTAGGGAGCACGGGCTGGACCCACACTCTCCCCTCGGCGCGTGATGTACTGCGGCACCCAACGGTCTCGAACCGAGCGCCGGTGCGGTTGCGGGTGCAGGCGGTTGGTACGGACGGTGTCGCGGGTTGCACCCGCGAGCGCAAATCCGGGACCCGCTGCTCCCGTTGCTCCGGACCGGGGTCGAGTACCACCGCGAGGCAACCCCGTGGGTTCCAGGCGACAATGGAGGACGCGGAGGAGGGCACCCGGACAGGTGAGCGGGCAGAAGCCGCGGAAGCAGCGCGTGGACTCCGGCACAGACCGGCTCGGCCCTCGGCCTCGTCGGCTCCGTAGTGCGCCCCGGCACGCGCTTCAGTCGAACACGTCCTCCAGCCGCTGCGCCGTCAACACGCGTTCACCCCACATCAGCAACCGATCCGCGCCTGCTTCGGCGATCCGGCGGCGGCGACGGCAGCGAAGCCCAGCGCACGCAGCCGGCCGACCAAACCGTGTCGCATTCGGTTATTGACCTCCTCGCCGAACGTCCGCACGTAAGCCCATTCGCGCGCAGGCATTCGCC
>Ga0210015_1002388_pt1 | contig 17639 bp, 15 predicted proteins | sample CryGeymeta201522_FD_185471 | JGI IMG/M metagenome (GOLD analysis project Ga0210015, IMG submission 185471) | Groundwater microbial communities from Crystal Geyser aquifers in Utah, USA - Crystal Geyser metaG 2015-22 (SPAdes) (version 2) | ecosystem: Environmental > Aquatic > Deep subsurface >... | reverse complement strand
CCTCGGTCGCCTCGTTCGCCGTCATCGCCCCCTCCTCGCCGCCGCCAGATCGCGCCAGACCGGCGCCAGAGCCTCGCGCGTGGCGCGATAGACCGGATAGAGCCGGTCATAGAGCGCCGAGAGATCGGGGTCGGGCGGCTCCGCCGCGCCCAGATGCGGCGTCACCCACGCCGCCACGCAGGCGTCGATGTCGGGGTAGAGCCCCTGTTGCAGCGCCGCCATCATCACCGCCCCCGCCGCCCCAGGTTCTGCGCGGCGCACGACGCGCACGCTGGCGCCCAGCGTCGCCGCGAGGATCCGCCGCGCGGCGGCGGAGCGCGCGGCGCCGCCCGCCAGTCGCACTTCCGCCGGGATCGGCCCCATCGCGGCGTAGCAGTCGCGCGCCGACAGCGCGAGGCCCTCGAACACGGCGCGCGCCATGTCGAACCAGCCGACGCTCTGATCCAGCCCGGTGAAGCTGGCGCGCGCGTCGGGCTCGGCGAACGGGCCGCGCTCGCCCGCCGCCGAAATGTAGGGGTGATAAAGCGCCGCGCCGGGGCGGGCGGCCAACACGCGCGCGTCCAGCCCGGCCAGCAGATCGGCGCGGCTGCGCGTCACGCCCTCCGCCTCCAGCACGCCGCGCGCCAGATCGAGCAGCCAGTCCACGTTCAGGGTCGCGGCCATGTTGGTCTGCATTTGCGCATAGGCCGCGCCGGGGAACGCCATGACATAGCCGCAGCGGTCCGGGTTCAGCCGCACGGCGCCCGCGTCGGCGGCGAAGCTCATGTGCATCCCGGTCGAGCCCAGCACGGTGAGGCCCGGGCGCGCCGCGCGGTCGTGCAGCCCGGCGCCCAGCGCGGTGCACATGATGTCAACGTATCCCAGACACACCGGCAGCCCTTGCGGCAGGCCGGTCTGCGCCGCCGCCTGCGCCGTCAGCGCGCCCGCCTTGCGCGCGCCGTCCACGATCGGCGGCAGCAGGCGCTTCAGGTCGTCCAGCTCCAGCGCCGTGATCACGGCGTCGGAATAGGTGCGGGTGCGGAAGTCGCCGAAGGTGAACACGCCTTCAGTGGGGCAGGTGGCGCGGTCGCCGGTCAGGCGGAAATACAGCCAGTCCTTGGGGTGCAGCGCGGTCGCCGCACGCGCCAGCAGCGCCGGCGCGTGCGCCTTCATCCAGCGCAGGTGGGTGCGCATCTGGCAGACGTTCACCCCGGCGCCGGTGGTCCGGTAGATCAGATCGGCGCCGGGCGAGGCGGCGATGGCGCGCGCCTCGGCCCCGGCGCGCCCGTCCAGCCACAGCCAGCCGTCGTGGACCGGCGCGCCTTCGGCGTCGATCAGCCAGCAGCCGTCGCCCTGCCCGGTGACCGCGAGCGCGGCGGTGCGCGCGGAGAGGCCGGGGTTGGTCTCGACCAGTTCGCGCAGCACCGCCGCCACATCCGCCCATGTCCGACGCATGTCCTGTTCGGCGCCGCCATCGGGCAGGGTGGTCCAGGCGTTGGGGCGGCTGGCGACGGCGATCTCGCGCCCGTCCGCTTCGAACGCCACCGCCTTGATGACGGAGGTGCCCGCGTCCACCCCGATCAGCGCCGCCCCGCTCACGCCAGCCGCCCCCCGTGGCTGAGCGCCGCGCCGCTGGCGGCGTCGAAGATGTGCAGGTCGTCCGCCGCGAAGGCGACGTCGATGCGGTCGCCCTCGGCCAGCGGCGCGCGGTCGTGCTCCACCGTCACCAGCGTCGCGCCTGCGAAGTCGGCGGCGATGTGGGACTGGTCGCCCAGCCACTGGTTCGCCGTCACCCGCGCAGGCGCGCCGTCCTGCGTCAGCCGCACTGCGTGCGGGCGCACGCCCAGCACCACTGCGCCGCACTTCAGCATCGCGTCGCGCGCGGCCGGCTCGAAGTCGGCGGCGGCGTAGTCCAGCGCCACGCCGTCGCCAAGCGTCAGGCGGATCGCGTCGCCTTCCGCGCGCGCGGCGGCGGGAAACACGTTCATCGGCGGCTCGCCGATGAACGTGCCGGTGAACAGGTTGGCGGGACGCTGTTTCAGCTCCAGCGGCGTTGCGAATTGTTGCAGCACGCCGCCCTCCATCACCGCGATGCGGTCGGCCAGCGCGTTCGCCTCGGTCTGGTCGTGGGTGACGAGGATCGCGGTCATGCCGCGCTCCTTGATGAAATGCTTGATGCGGCCGCGCAGCAGGGCGCGCAACTGCGGCTCAAGCTGGCCCATCGGCTCGTCGAGCAGGTGCAGGTCGGCTTGCCGGATCAGCGCGCGGCCAAGGCTCGCGCGCTGCTGCTGGCCGCCGGAGATCGATGAGGGATAGCGGTCGAGCAGCGCGCCGATGTCGAGCAGGCGGGCGACCTCATCGACGCGGGCCGCCACGTCCTCGCGCGCCACGCGGGCGGATTTCAGCGCAAACGCGATGTTCTCGCGCACCGTCAGCGGCGGGTAGAGCGAATAGCCCTCGAACGCCATCGCCACGCCGCGCTTCGCCGGGGCGAGGCGGTGGACCTCGCGCCCCTTGAGGCGGATCGCGCCGCCGCTGACCGCCTCGAAGCCCGCGATCATGCGCAGCGTCGAGGTCTTGCCGCATCCCGAGGAGCCGAGCAGCGCGACGATCTCGCCCTCCGCCACGGTCATGTCGAGCGCGCGCACCGCGTGGATCGGTTGCGCGCCGTCGGGGTTGTAGATCTTGGAGACCCGCTCCAGAACCAGCGCCGCCTCGCTCATGCCGCAGCCCCCCGTTTCGCAGTCCCCCGTTGCGCCGCGTCCGGCGCGCGCGGCGCGATGCGGGCGCCGGTCTCGCGGTCGAACAACAGGGCGTGGGCGGCGTCGATGGCGATATGCGCCGGGCCTTCCGCCGGGCCGGGCGCGCCCGCCGGGCGCGACACCAGGATCTCGCGCCCGCGCCTGGTGACGGTCAGCGAGACCACCTTTTCGTTGAGCGGCGTCTCCGCCTCCACCGTCACCGGGATCGCGCCGGGCGCATCGGCGTCGGCGAAGCGCACCGCCTCCGGCCGCAGCCCCAGCACGCAAGGCCGCCCCACCGCGTGGCCGAGGCCCGGATCGAGCGGCGCGCGCATGTCCGACAGCCGCGCCAGCGGGCCGTGGGCGTCCGTCTCCGGCGTCACCTCCAGCAGGTTGATCGCCGGGTCGCCAAACAGTTGCGCGATGCCCAGCGTGGCGGGCGCAAGATAGATCTCCGCAGGCGTCCCGATCTGCACGATGCGCCCCGCCTCCAGCACCGCGATGCGGTGGCCCAGCGCCATCGCCTCCTTGTAGTCCTGGGTGACGTAGATCGTGGTGGCGCCCTGCGCGGCCAGCAGGCGCGGCAGTTCAAGCCGCATCTCGAAGCGCAGCTTGGCGTCCACGTTGCGCAGCGGATCGTCCAGCAGCAACACCTTCGGCGCGCCGGCCAGCGCGCGCGCGAGCGCGGTGCGTTGCTTCTGGCCGTTGGACAGCGCGCGCGGCGCGTGGTCGAGCACATGGTCGATCTTGAGCAGCCGCGCCACCGCCTCCACCCCCGCCTTCAGCGCCGCCGCGCCCTTGCGCTGGGCGGTCAGCGGCGCGGCGATGTTGTCGAACGCGGTCATGTGCGGAAACAGCGCAAAGTTCTGGAACGCCATGCCGACGCCGCGCTCCTCCGGCGCCACGTCCGCCATGTCGCGCCCGCCGAGCATGATCCGGCCTGCGTCCGGCTCGATCACCCCCGCGATCAGCCGCAACAGCACGGTCTTGCCGGCGCCGGAGGCCCCGAACAGCGCCAGCGTCTCGCCCTCCGCCACGCGCAGCGACACCGCGTCGAGCGCCACGTCGCTCTTGAAGCGCTTGGTGACGTCGATCAGCTCGATCCCGCCCATGGCGCTCACCCCTTCACCGCGCCGAGGGACAGGCCCTCGACCAGATAGCGTTGCGCATAGAGCGCCAGCGCCAGCGTCGGCGCGATCGACAGCACGATGGCGGCGGCGATCTGGCCATACTGGATGCCGCTCGCGGTCACGAACGCCAGCGCGCCCACCGTCACCGGCTGCTTGTCCGCCGAGGCCAGCACCAGCGCGAACACGAAGTTGTTCCACGCGAAGATGAACGCCAGCAGCCCTGCCGCCGCGATCCCCGGCCCGGCCAGCGGCAGCGCGATCTTGCGGAAGGTCGCGAACCATGAGTGCCCGGCGATGCGGTAGGCGTATTCGACGTCCGCCGAGATGTCCTCGAAATAGCCGCGCACGATCCACAGGATCAGCGGCAGGCAGATCAGCTGATAGACCCAGATCAGCCCGATGTAGGTGTTGGCGAGGCCGATATCCTGAAAATACAGCGCCAGCGGCAGCAGCACCAAGAGCGGCGGCGCGAAGCGGAACGACAGCAGGGTGAAGGCGATGTCCTCCGAGCCGCGGAACTTGTGCCGCGCAAAGGCGTAGGCCGCCGGCACCCCCAGCACCAGCGCCAGCGCCACGGAAGCCGTGGACAGCAGCACCGAGTTGCCGAGGTTGCGCATGAACGCGATGTCGAGCGTGCCTGCGGCGGACTCCAGCTTGCCGGTGATCAGCGCGACATAGTTCGACAGCGTCGGCGCGAACACGATGGAGGGCGGGCTGCGCAGGATGGTCTCGTTGGTCTGGAAGCTCATCAGCACGATCCAGATGATCGGGAACATGAAGAATGTCACGATCAGCGCGATGGCGAGCCCGCGCAGGACGCGCTCAAGGGTCGAGGTGTGCTCCATGGCGGCGCTCCCTCACGCTTCGCCGCGCGCGCGTTCGCGCAGGCGCAGCCAGTTCTTGATGAAGATCGACGACAGCACATAGGTGATCGCCCACAGGATGATCATCAGCGCCGCCGAGCGCCCGACGTTGGTGGACTGGAAGAAGTTCAGATACGCCTCGACCTGGAACACCAGCAGCGTGTCGCCCGGGCCGCCTTGGGTCATCGCATAGATGATGTCGAACTGCTGGATGCTGTCGAGCAGGCGAAACAGCGACGCCGTCAGGATGTAGGGCGTCAGCATCGGCAGGGTGATGCGCCAGAACACGAAGCTGCGCGGCACGCCGTCGAGCGCGGCGGCCTCGAACGGCTGGGTCGGCAGGCTGCGCAGGCCGGCCAGCAGCAGGATCATGATGAACGGCGTATAGACCCAGATATCCACCAGCACCACGGTCAGCAGCGCGGTGTCGGGTGAGGACGCCCAACGGAAATCGGGAAACCCCATCAGCGAGGCGAGCCAGCTCAGCACGCCGAAATTGGGGTTGGTCATCAGCTTCCACATCAGCGCGGCCAGCGCGGGCGCGGTCATCAGCGGCAGAAGCAGCATGATCGAGACGAAGTTGTTGAGCCGCGTGCGCTTTTGCAGCAGCAGCGCGATGCCGAGGCCGAGGCAAAGCTCAAGCCCCACAGTCAGCGCGGCGTAGGTGAGCGACACCTGCACCGTGTTCCAGAATGCCGGATCGGTGAACAGGTTGAGGTAGTTCTCGCCCCAGTTCATCTGCCGCGCCCACGGCTGGCTCAGGCGGAAGCGTTGCAGCGAATAGTAGATGGCGGTGCCGAACGGGATCAGGATCGCGATGCACACCAGCAGCGCGGGCAGGCTGAGCAGGTAGGGCAGCGCGCGGGCGCCGATGCGAAAGCGGCGGCGCGGCGCGGCGATGTCGGCGGCGGTCATCGGCGGCTCCGGTCTGTCATGGGCGGGCGCGCTGTCCCGGCGCGGGGCCGGGACAGCAGTTGGCGATCGGCGTCAGCCGAGGCCCGCCTCCTTCAACTGCCGATCGACGCTGGCCGCCAGTTTGTCGAGACCCTCGTCCACCGGAACCTGCCCCGCCACCATCTGTTGCAGCGACGCCGCCCATTCGGTGGTGAGGTCGAAGAACAGCGGTTGCGCGGTGAAGTAGATCTTCGCCCCCGGCGCCGACACGTCATGCTGGTTGACGTAGCCGGGATAGGAATTCTCCAGCCGCGCGCGGAAGCCTTCGTCGGACCAGACCGACTGCCGCACCGGGTTGACGAAGTCCATCTTCGACGCCCCGAACAGGCCGTGCTCGGCGCCGGTCGCCCATTGCAGGAAGTACCACGCGGCGTCCTTTTTCTGCGACGCGGTGGCCATCGCCAGCGACCAGATCCACACGTTGGGCGTCGGCGCGGCGGCGGCGGGGTTGGCGGCGAACGGCGCATAGCCGAGCTTGCCCGCCATCGCGTTGTCGCCGCCGTTCATGAAGTAGCCCAGGATGTCGGCGTCGAAGATCATCGCCGAGGCCCCGGCCCCCAGATCGGTGCCGACCTGATACCAGGTGTAGGTGGACCAGTCCTTTGGCCCGCTCTCCTGGATCATCTTCACCCATTGCGCGTGGAACGCCTTTGATTCCGACGTGTTCATCGCCGCCGACAGCTTGCCGTCGGCGGAGACGTTCAGATCCTTCTGGCCGAAGTTGGCGTAGGCCGACAGGAAGCCGGGATGGATCGTCGCCCACGAGCGCGAGCCGCGCACGCCGACGCCATAGGCGCCGTCGATGTCCTTGGTCAGCTTGGCCGCCGCCTCGGTCAGCTCGCCCATGTTGGTCGGCACCGCGACGCCCGCCTTGGCCAGCATGTCGCGGTTATAGGTGAGATTGTTCATCTCATAGCCCCAGGGCAGGCACCATTGCTTGGCGTCCGCCGAGCCGAGCGCGCCGCCGGGGACGCCGTTCCACGCGGTCGAGGCGCGCAGGCCGGGCAGCATGTCCTCCCACGCATAGTTCGGCGCGGTCTTGGCGGGATCGTTGATCCACTCGTTGAGATCGGTGATCCAGCCCGCCGGGCCGTAGGTCCAGGTCATGTAGGCGCCGGTCATGAAGGCGTCGTATTCGCTGGAGCCGGACGCAAGCGCGGCGGTCACCTTGTCGAAATACACGTCCTCGGGGAACACGTCATAAGTGACCTCCATGCCGGTCAGCGCCTTGAAGCTTTCCAGGTTGGCGATCATCGCGTCGGCGTAGGGGTGCTTGTTGAGCAGCAGCTTCACGCCGGTTCCGGCGTGCTTTTTCCAGTCGAAGTCGGCGGCGAGCGCGCGGCTCGTCGCCATGCCGATCAGCGCGTTGGCCGATGCCGCGCTGACGCCCAGCGCGCCCAGGCCGCGCACCAGATCGCGGCGGCTGAGCTGTCCGCGCATGAAGGCGCCGACCAGATCCCGTTCCTTCTCAAGCATGCGTCTCACTCCCGTTTTTTTGTTGTTCAGCTCGCGATGGCGTCGGCCTCCGGCGTTAACCCGTCGGCGTCCCCCACGAGGCGGCGAGCGGTCGCCTCGTCGGTGATCAGTCCCGTGAACACGCCGCTTTTCAGCGCGGCGGACAGGGCGGCGGCCTTGGTCGGGCCGCCCGCGACAGCCCAGACCTCGCGCCCCTTCAGCGCGAAAAGATCCGGCGCCATCACGCGGTTGTCGTAGGGCGTGGACATCAGCGCGCCGGAGGCGTCGAGAAACTGCCCCAGCACTTCCGCCCGGGCGCCGCGCGCGCGCAACGCGCGCAGCGAGGTCTCGGCGTCGAACACGTTGGCGCGCGCGATCGAGCCGTCCATGTCCACCGCGCCGACGCCGAGGATGCAGACCGTCGCCGCGTCGATGGTGCGCATGATCTCCGCCAGCCCCGCCTGCGCCAGCAGCACCTGCTTGTCGGCGGGGGAGTTGGCGAACATCGGCGCCGGCATCAGGAACGCCTCCGCGCCGGTCCGCTCCGCCAGCTTGTGGATCACGTCATAGGGGTTGGCGGCGAACTTGCGCGTCAGCCCGCCCAGGATCGACACGAACTGCACGTCCGGCGCCGCGCGGCTGGGCAGCATCGCGACCATCGCCGCCATGGTGGCGCCGTGGCCGACGCCGATCACGCGGTGCGATCCCTGCTCGAGGATCGCCATCAGCAGCGACGCCGCCGCCAGCCCCAGCGCGCGCAGCGGCATCGCGCCGGTCTCCCCCAAGTCGGGCGCCACGGTGCAGGCGTGCAGGCCGAATCGCGCCGCCAGCCGCTCCTCCAGCGCGATGCAGCCCGCCACCGAGGCGTCCACGAACACCCGCACCAGCCCGTCCTTCGCGGCGCGGGCGATCATGCGGTGCGCGCGGGTCACGGGAATGCCGAAGCGTTCGGCGATCGCGCTTTGCGTCATGCCGCCCGCGTAATGCAGCCACGCCGCGCGCGCCGCGATCTCGGCGTCGTCCATCGGCGTATCGCGCAGGACCGCAGGCTTTCGCATCTGCGCTCGCCTCCCCGCTGTTTGCTCCCCGGCAAGCGCGACAGCGCCTGCATTTTTTATTGTTAACTGAATTATTTTTCAAAAATCATCGCGTGTCAACGCATTTCTCGCCGCGCCTGTCGCCGCATCCATGGCGTCGGGCGGCGCCTTTTCGCCTTGGGCATATTCTGCTAATGTTCTCATGGTCAGAACCCCGGACGCCAGGCGCCCCATGTGCAATCTCTATTCCCAGACCAGGAGCCAGGATGCGGTGCGGCATGTCTTCGACGACGTGCTGGAGGGCGCGGTCGATGATCTGACCGGCAACCTGCCGCCGCAGCCCGGCATCTATCCGGACTATCCGGCGCCGATCCTGCGGCGCGGGGCGGAGGGCGGCTGGCGCCTTGCGATGGCGCGCTGGGGGATGCCCACGCCACTGAAATTCCTTGAAGGCAAGCGCCGGGATCCCGGCGTGACCAACATCCGCGCTGTCGGCTCGCCCCACTGGCGGCGCTGGCTCGGGGTGGAGCACCGCTGCCTGGTTCCCTTCACCAGCTTCTCCGAGATTGACCGCCGCGCGGGCGCGCCGCGCAACCATCCGGTCTGGTTCGCGCTTGGCCGGGACAGGCCGCTGGCGTTCTTCGCCGGGGTCCGCGCCGAATGGACTTCGGTGCGCAAGGTGAAGGAGGGCGCGGTCACGGCCGAGCTTTTCGCCTTCCTCACCTGCGCGCCCAATCGTGAGGTCGGCGCCGTGCATCCCGCAGCCATGCCGGTGATTCTGACGCAGCCGCAGGAATGGCGGTTGTGGCTTGCCGCGCCTGCGCCCGAGGCGCTGAGCCTGCAGCGGCCATTGCCGGATGGCGCTCTGGAGATCGTGCGGGAGGGCGCCGGTGAGGACGCGGCCTGATCCGGCTCCGGCCGATCCGCTGCGGCTCGCCCCCGCGCGCGTGCATGAGGCGGAAGGGGCCGGGCGGCGCGCCTTCGCGCTGTTTCAGGCCGCGCGCTGCGCCGGGCCGCTGGTCTGGGTGCTGCCCGCCCATGCGCCCGAGCAGCCGTTGCTTGCGGGGCTGCCGCAGGGCGTCGGCGCGCGTCTTCATGTCGTGCGGGCCCGCGGCGGCGATCTGCTCTGGGCGACGGAGGAATCGCTGCGCGCGGCGCCCGTCGGCTTCGTCGTCGCCGAGCCGGAAAAGCCCCTGACGCTGACCGCCGGCCGGCGGCTGCAACTCGCCGCGGCGGCGGGCGGCGCGACGGGTCTGCTGCTGATCGGGGAGGGCGCGGGCTGCAACGCCGCCGAAACCCGCTGGCGCTGCGCGCCCGAGGCTGTCCTTCACGACGGCGCGCCGCCCGACTCGACTCTGCACCGCTGGTCTCTTATAAAGAACAAAAAAGGAACTCCCGGAGATTGGACGCTGCACTGGGATGGGACGTCGGCTGCTTTCCATCTGGTTTCCGCGGCTGGCGAGCGACGCCATCCTGCGGCGGCGCCCCTGTGAAGGGGCCTTCGCCCTCACCCTGCGGTCGGGGGGCGCCGATCATGTTCACTGCCTGAACGTCGCCGCCGAGGCGCGCGGTCTGCGGCGCGGCATGGCGCTCGCCGACGCCCGCGCGATCCACCCCGATCTCGCCACCTGCCCCGCCGATCTCGTGCGCGAGGCGGGCGCCCTCGCCGCGCTGCGCCGCTGGGCCGGACGCTATGCGCCGATGGTCGGGCGCGACGGCGCCGACGGGCTGATGGCCGACATCAGCGGCGTGGCGCATCTCTTTGGCGGCGAGGCGGCGCTGCGCGCCGATCTGCACGCGCGGCTGGAGCGCGCCGGGTTCACCGCGCACAGCGCCATCGCGGGCGCCTATGGCGGCGCTCATGCGCTGGCGCGCCATGGCGGGGGGATCATCGCCGAGGGCGCTCTGGCCGAGGGGCTTGGGGGCCTGCCGGTTTCGGCGCTCAGGATCGGCCACGACGCCGCCGGTGCGCTTGACCGGCTGGGGCTGCGCCGGATCGCCGACCTGATCCCGCTGCCGCGGGCGTCGCTTGCGCGCCGTTTCGGGCCGGGTCTGGCGCTGCGGCTCGACCAGGCCCTCGGGCTTCAGCCCGAGCCGGTCGCGCCCGACCCGGAGCGCCCGAATTTCGCGGTGCGGATGACGCTGCCCGAGCCGGTCGGCCTGCACGCCGATGTCATGGCGGCGCTGTCGCGGCTGCTTGACCGGCTTTGCGCCACGCTTGGCCAGCGCCAGATGGGCGCGCGCCGCCTGCGGCTGGATCTGGTCCGCGTGGACCGCGCGACGGCGCAGGTCGAGATCGGCCTCGCCCGGCCGATGCGCGACCCCGGCCGGATCGCGGCGTTGTTCGCCAGGGGCGTGGAGGCGGTGGATGCGGGTTTCGGCATCGAGGCCATGCGGCTCTGCGCATTCGTCGCCGAGCCGCTGGCGCCGGTCCAGATCGCGGCCGGGCGCGCCGCGCCGCAGGATGGCGTGGCCGATCTGATCTCGCGCCTCGGCGCCCGGCTGGGCTTCGAGAATGTTCTGCGGCTGGCGCCCGCCGAGAGCCTGATCCCGGAGCGCAGCTTTGTCACCCTTGCGGCGGCCTATGCGCCCGATTTGCCCTCCGATTCGGCGTCCGATCCGGCGTTCGGGCGCCGTGACGGCCCGCCGCGCCCGATCACGATCTTTCCGCCTGAACCCGTCGCCGTCGCCGCAGAGAGCCCTGCAGGCCATCCGCCCGCGTGGTTTCGCTGGCGGCGGATGCGCTTCACCACGCTGCGCGCCGCCGGGCCGGAGCGGATCGCGCCCGAGTGGTGGCTGGACGATCCGGCGTGGCGGACGGGCCTGCGCGACTACTGGCGGATCGAGACGCATCAGGGGCCGCGGCTGTGGCTTTTTCACACGCCGCAATCGCCGGGGGCGCAAGGCTGGCGGATGCAGGGGGTGTTCGCATGAGCGCCTACGCCGAACTTTGCGTCACGTCGAATTTCACCTTCCTGCGCGGCGCCTCGCACCCCGAGGAACTGGTGACGCGCGCCGCCGAGCTTGGCCTTGCGGCCATCGCCATCACCGACCGCAACTCGCTGGCCGGGGTGGTGCGCGCCTACAGCGCGCTGAAGGAGCTCGCGCGGCAGCGGGAGGAGGCGCGGGTCAGCGCCCCGGAGGCGGAGTCGGAGGCGCAGTCGGACGCGCAGTCGGCGGCGCAGTCGGACGCGCAGTCGGCGGCGCAGTCGGCGGCGCCCGCCATCCGTTCGCAGACCGTCCATGACCCATCCAGCCGTCGAAGCGCGTCACCTTCCGGCGGCGGTCTCGCCCCGACCATAGCGCCGGGCGCGCCGCTGCCGAAGCTGATCGTCGGCGCGCGGCTGGCGCTGAGCGACAGCGCGGTGGAATGGGTGGCGCTGCCTGCCGACCTCGCCGCCTATTCCCGCCTGTCGCGTCTGCTGTCGATTGGCAAGCGCCGGGCCGCGAAAGGCGACTGCCGCCTTGACCGCGCCGATCTGGCCGAATGGGGCGCCGGGCTTGTCCTCATCGCCCTGCCGCCCGATGTTCTGGCGCCCGACGCCCTGGCGCCCGCTCCGGGATCCGGCGAGCCGGCCCTGGCCGACATCGCCGCCATGGCCCGCCGGTTTCCCGGCTGCGTCTTTCTGGGCGCCGCGCCGCGTTACGACGGGCGCGACCAGCGGCGCTTCGACCGGCTCGCGGCCCTGGCGCAGCGCGCCGGTCTCGCCATGGTCGCGGTTGGCGACGTGCTGATGCACCGCGCCGCGCGCCGCCCGCTCGCCGACGTGCTGACCTGCCTGCGCGAGGGCTGCACCATCGACACGATCGGGTTGCGGCGGCTGGCCAACGGCGAGCGCCGCCTGAAATCCGGCGCCGAGATGGCGCGGCTGTTTCACCGCTATCCCGCCGCGCTGCGCCGCAGCGTCGAGATCGCCGACAGATGCGCCTTCCGGCTCGACGACCTGCGCCACCAGTATCCGCACGAGGACCGCGACGGCGAACCCGCCCAGGCCCGCCTGGAGAGGCTGAGCCGCGCGGGGATGGTCTGGCGCTACCCCGACGGCCCGTCGCCAAAGATCGCCGCGCGGATGGAGAAGGAGCTGACGCTGATCGCCGAGTTGGGCTATGCGCCGTATTTCCTGACCGTGCATGACATCGTGGCCTTCGCCCGGTCGCGCGGCATCCTCGCCCAGGGGCGCGGCTCGGCGGCGAATTCGGTGGTCTGCTACCTGCTCGGCGTCACCGAGGCGCCGCCCGAGTCGATCACGCTGATCTTCGAGCGCTTCATCTCGAAAGCGCGCGGCGAGCCGCCCGACATCGACGTGGATTTCGAGCATGAGCGCCGCGAGGAGGTGATCCAGCACATCTATGAACGCTATGGCCGCGATCACGCCGGGCTGACCGCTGCGGTGATCCATTTCCGCGCCCGCGCCGCGATCCGCGAGGTGGGCAAGGTGATGGGGCTGAGCGGCGACGTGATCGCGCGGCTTTCAGGGCAGATCTGGGGCTGGTCCGGCGCGGCGCCGTCGCAGGACCGTATCCGCGACGCAGGCCTCGACCCCGCCGACCGGCGGGTGAGCCTTGCGATGCGGCTGACCGCCGAGATCATCGGCTTTCCCCGCCACCTCAGCCAGCATGTCGGCGGCTTCGTCATCACCCAAGGCCGACTCGACGAGATCTGCCCGATCGAGAACGCCGCGATGGCGAACCGGACCGTCATCGAATGGGACAAGGACGACATCGACGCGCTGGGGCTGCTGAAGGTCGATGTGCTGGCCCTGGGCATGCTCACCTGCATCCGCAAGGCGTTCGACCTGCTCAAGGCGCATCGCGGCCGCGCCCTCACCATCGCCGCCGTGCCGCCCGAGGATCCGGCGGTGTACGACATGCTGTGCCGCGCCGACGCGGTGGGGGTGTTTCAGGTCGAGAGCCGGGCGCAGCTCAACTTCCTGCCGCGGATGAAGCCGCGCGTGTTCTACGATCTGGTCTGCGAGGTCGCCATCGTCCGTCCGGGGCCGATTCAGGGCGGCATGGTGCATCCCTTCATCAACCGCCGTCAGGGCAAGGAGAAGGTCGAGGATCTCGGCCCCGCGCTGATGGAGGTTCTGGGCCGCACCTATGGCGTGCCGCTGTTTCAGGAACAGGCGATGCAGATCGCCGTGGTCGCGGCCGGCTTCACCGCCACCGAGGCCGACCAGCTGCGCCGCAGCCTCGCCACCTTCAAGCGCATGGGCGCGCTCGCGGCGTTTCGCGACCGCTTCATCTCCGGGATGCTGGCGCGCGGCCATGACGCGGGCTTCGCCGCGCGCTGCTTCGCCCAGATCGAGGGCTTCGGCGCCTACGGCTTTCCCGAGAGCCATGCGGCCAGCTTTGCGCGGCTGGTCTATGTCTCCGCCTGGCTCAAGCGCCATCATCAGGCGATCTTCACCTGCGCGCTGCTGAACAGTCAGCCGATGGGCTTTTATGCGCCCGCCCAGCTGGTGCGCGACGCGCGCGAGCACGGCGTCGAGGTGCGGCCCGTCTCGGTGAACCACTCCGCATGGGATTGCACGCTGGAGCCGCGCGCCGACGGCGGGCTGGCGCTGAGGCTGGGGTTTCGCCAGATCAAGGGCTTGCGCGCGGAGGACGCCGGCTGGATCGCGGCGGCGCGCGGCAACGGCTATCCCGACGTCGAAAGCCTCTGGCGCCGCGCCGGGGTGGGGCGCGACGCGCTGGAGCGGCTGGCCGAGGCGGACGCCTTCACCGCGCTCGGCCTCACCCGCCGCGACGCGCTCTGGCAGGCCCGCGCGCTGCGCGGCCCCGCGCCGCTGCCGCTGTTTGACGCCGGTGGCGAGGGCGGGGCCGAGCCGGTCGTGACGCTGACGCCGATGACCCTTGGCGAGGAGATGGTCGAGGATTACCGCGCCCTGCGGCTCTCCTTGCGGGCGCATCCGATGGAGCTGCTGCGCCCCGGCCTGCCCGGCGTCACCGCCCATGACCGGCTGGCGCACGCGCAGGGCCGCGTCGCTGTCGCGGGGCTGGTCATCACCCGCCAGCGACCGGGCGCCGCCTCGGGCGTCGTGTTCCTGACGCTGGAGGACGAGACCGGCGTCGCCAATATCGTGGTCTGGGCGCGGGTCTATGAACGCTTTCGCAAGGCGGTGATCGCCGGGCGGCTGCTGCGCGTGTCGGGGCGGATCGAGCGCGACGGCCCGGTGCTGCACATCGTCGCCGAGGGGATCGAGGACGCCTCGCCGCTGCTCCTGACGCTTGGCGGCGAGACCCTCGCCGCGCCCGGCGCCCCGCGCCCCGCCGCCCGCCATCCCCGCGATCAGGCCGGGCGGCTGTTTCCAAGCCGCGATTTTCACTGAGCGCCGGGCGCGACCGCTTTGATCGTGAGCGCCGGGCGCGACCGCTTTGATCGTGAGCGCCGGGCGCGACCGCTTTGATCGTGAGCGCCGGGCGCGACCGCTTTGATCGTGAGCGCCGGGCGCGACCGCTTTGATCGTGAGCGCCGGGCGCGACCGCCTTACTCGAACTCCATCTGGATGAAGGCGGCCTCGGCGTTCTTGCGCGCCAGGCTGTCAAACTGTTCCAGATGCGCGAAGGCCGATTGGTCCACATCCACCGCGCCCGCCAGATCGCCGCCCGAGTCGATATGGTCGGCGATGCGCGCGCGCAGGTTCATCAGATAATCCCAGGTGTCGGCGCGGGCGCGGGCGATGTCGGCGGCGTGGCCGTGGCCGGGGACCAGGTGGGCGGCGCCGGTGGCGGCGACGGCTTCGAAGGCGGCGGGCCACTCGGTGATCGAGGATTGTCCGCCAACGCCCAGGATGCGCTCCAGATAGACGATGTCGCCGCTGAACACGGTGTCCTTCTGCGGGACAAGCACAAAGCTGTCGCCGGGGGTGTGGGCGGCGCCGACATGGGTGATCTCGAACGTCACCCCGCCCAGATCGAAGCGGTGTTCGCTCTCGAAGGTCTCGTCGGCGTAGGCGGGTTCGGTGCCGGCGAGGGCGTCGCCGAGATATTGCGCCAGCCCCTGCATCTGCGCGTCGGCGCGCGCGTGATGATCGGCGACCGCCGCCGCCGAGGCGATGATCCGCGCGCCCTGCGCCCGCCAATAGCTGTTGCCGAGCCAGCGGTGATCCTGCCCGCCGGTGTTGATCACCACGCGCACCGGCTGATCGGTCAGCGTCGCGATCGCGGCGTCGATTTCAGCCGCGCCGCGCCAGCTGCCGCCGGGGTCGATCAGCACCACGCCGTCGCCGGTCGCGACCACGCCGAAGGTGGCGTTGTTGGCGAGGTTGTCGGCGCTGCGTTGCTGTTTTTCGCCGACCAGCGCCCAGACGCCGTCGGTCACCGGCTGGATCTCCAGCCCGCCCGCCAGCGCCGCCACGGGCGCGGCGAGCGCCAGCGCCAGTCCGAACGTCATATGCTTCACCAAGACCCGTCCCCTTCCTCTCGCCGCGTCGCCCCGCGCTGGCGTCAGCAACAGCCCGAACCGGCGCCGTCTCCGCCGCAGCACGATCCGCTCGCGGCGGGCTCGGGCGCCGCCGCGCCGCATCCGCAGGCCGGCCCCGCCGTCGCACGCGCCGCCGCCGCCGCGTCGCCGGTCACCGGAAAGCCGCGCCCGGCCCAGCGGGCGATGCCGGGGCGCATGTTCATCACCCGGTCATAGCCCTGATACATCAGAAAATACGCGGCCTTCAGGCTGCGCGCGCCCGACACGCAGGCGACGATCACATCGCGGTCGCGCGGCGTCTCGGCCCAGCGCGCCTCGAACTGCGACAGCGGGATGTTGAGCATCTCGCAGCCGCCATAGCCGACCGCCGCCACCTCGTCGGCCTCGCGCACGTCGAGCAGCAGCGCGCCTTCGCCGAGCAGGCGGCGCGCGGTGGTGGGGCAGACTTCCCGCGCCTCGGCGAGGTCTTTCTTCACGGTCTGGGTCATGGCGTCCGGTCCTTTTACGGCTGGAGTCGCGTCAGCGCGGCTGCGCGGGCGTGTTGGGCTGGCCCAGCAGCGCCGCCGTCATGCGGCGGGCCACGGGGGCGAGAAAGAAAATCGTCGGCGCCGCGAACACATAGGCGACCACGAAGGCCCAGGCCCAGCGCCCCAGAAAGCCGGGCGCAAAGCCGGTGTTCACGGCGGTGATGACGCAGGTCATCAGGCAGACCATGATCGCCGCCATGATCAGCGAAAAGACCAGGTGGAACTTTTTTTGCGGGTTCATTTCAGCCAGGCCCCGGCCTGCTCGCGGGTGGGGACGGAGCCGACGTGGACCACCTTGCCGTCGATCACCACGCCGGGGGTGGACATCACGCCATAGCCGACGATCTCGCGCATGTCCTCGATCTTGGTGATGCTCACCGCCGCGCCGGTGTCGGCGGCGGCGCGGGTCAGCACGTCAACGGTGGCCTTGCACTTGGCGCAGCCCGGCCCCAGAACCTTGATTTCCATGGTTTTTCCTTTTCAGAACAGGAAGTTGAACAAGAATCCCACCGCCAATATGCCGCCGCCGACCACGCCGATGAACACCGCGATCAGCTTCAGCGTCAGCACCTGGCGCAGGATGATCATCTCGGGCAGGCTCAGCGCGATCACCGCCATCATGAAGGCGAGCACCGTGCCCAGCGCCGCGCCCTTGCCGAGCAGCGCCTCGACGATCGGGATCACCCCGGCGGCGTTGGTGTACATCGGAATGCCCATCGCCACCGCGACCGGCACCGACCACCACGCCTCCGCGCCCATGATCCGCACCATCAGGTCCTGCGGCACATAGCCGTGGATCAGCGCGCCCAGCCCGATGCCGAGGATGATCCACATCCAGACCCGGCCGAAGATCTCGCGCACCGCCTCCAGCCCCAGCTTGTAGCGCGCGACCCAGGTCAGCCGCGCGCTCTCGATGTCGGACGGCGCCGAGGCCCCGGCGTGGATGTCGCGCACCCAGGGCTGCAGCCAGCCTTCGAGGTTGAGCTTGCCGATCACGAACCCCGCGACGATGGCGATGCTCAGGCCGAACACCAGATAGGTCGCCGCCACCTGCCAGCCGACCAGCCCGACCAGCAGCACCAGCGCCACCTCGTTGACCATCGGCGCCGCGATCAGGAACGAGAACGTCACCCCCAGCGGCACGCCCGCCGAGACGAAGCCGATGAACAGCGGCACCGCCGAGCACGAGCAGAACGGCGTCAGGATGCCAAGGCTCGCCGACAGCACGTTGCCCACGCCCTCGCGCTTGCCCGACAGCAGCGCGCGGGTCTTTTCCGGTGAAAAGAAGCTGCGCACCACGCCCATCGCGAACACGATCAGCGTCAGCAGCATCATCACCTTGGGCACGTCATAAAAGAAGAACGCCAGCGCGTCGCCGGTGTGGCTTGCGCGATCGACCGGCAGCTGAGCCACCACCCATTCGGAGGCCGGGATCAACTGGCCATAGACCAGCCACCAGACCACCACGAAGGCGGCGACGCCCGCGCTCCATAGCCACGCGGGCGTCGGGGCTTTTCGCATTTCCTG
>Ga0210015_1002384_pt1 | contig 17675 bp, 16 predicted proteins | sample CryGeymeta201522_FD_185471 | JGI IMG/M metagenome (GOLD analysis project Ga0210015, IMG submission 185471) | Groundwater microbial communities from Crystal Geyser aquifers in Utah, USA - Crystal Geyser metaG 2015-22 (SPAdes) (version 2) | ecosystem: Environmental > Aquatic > Deep subsurface >... | reverse complement strand
AAATAAATAAATTGTCATTGCGAGGAGCTTCAGCGACGAAGCAATCTCTGGTTAAGTTCCGAGTTCGTGAGATTGCGAAGTTTATCCCGAGCGTTAGCGAGGGACCTGCGTTGCCTTCAGTCGCTCGCAATGACATCTATATCAATATGTCCGAAGAAAAAAATAACAAAAAACTGGAAGCAATCCGCCATTCCTTGTCGCATTTAATGAGTATGGCGGTAGAAGAATTGTATCCCAAAGTCGGCTTGGGAGTGGGGCCGGCGATTGAAAACGGCTTTTACCAGGATTACGGCTTGCCCGAAGCGATTACGCCGGAAATATTACCCAAGCTGGAAAAACGGATGCGGGAGATGATTAAAGACAAGATTAAGTTTGAACGGCATCAAGTTGGTTTTAAAGAAGCACTGGAGTTTTATGAACACGATCCGTATAAAACCGAGATGATTCATGGCTTGAAAGCCGCCGGCGAGAAAAAAGTTAGTTTTTATAAATCCGGATTTTTTGATAATCTCTGCGACGGCCCGCATGTCGACTCGACCAAAGAAATTGATCCAGCAGCTTTTAAATTGACAAAAATCGCCGGCGCTTATTGGCGCGGCGACGAAAAAAATAAAATGCTAACTAGGATTTATGGCGTAGCGTTCGCCAGTAAAGAGGAATTGGATAATTATTTAAAGATAATGGAGGAAGCGGAAAAGCGCGACCATAGAAAATTAGGCAAAGAGTTGGACTTGTTTGTGTTCTCCGAAATAGTGGGCAGGGGGTTGCCCTTGCTCACGCCTCGCGGCACGGTGATTAGAAGAGAGTTGGAAAAATTTGTTTTGGAAGAGGAAGCCAAAAGAGGCTATCAGCATGTAGTCACCCCGCCCTTGGCTAAAGTTGAGTTATATAAAAAATCCGGCCACTTTCCTTATTACAAAGACACCATGTATCCGGTAATGAAGGTGGACGAAGAGGAATTAATTTTACGTCCCATGACCTGCCCCCACCATTTTGAGCTTTATAATTCCCGACCGAGAAGCTATAAAGAGCTGCCGCTGCGTTTGGCCGAAATTGCATCTCAATTCAGATATGAAAAAAGCGGAGAATTGTCGGGGCTGACGCGGGTGAGAATGTTCTGCTTGGCGGATGCTCATATTATTTGCGCCAAAGAACAGGCAGAAGATGAAATTAAAAATGTTTTAGATTTAATTGACTACTCCAATAAAATTTTTGGCTTGAAAAGGGGTAAAGATTATCGCTATCGGCTTTCCCTGGGAGATAGGGCTGATAACGAAAAGTATTACAAAGATGACGCGGCTTGGGAGAAGGCTGAAGGCATTTTAAGAAACGTTCTCAAAAAAATCAAAGCGCCTTATGTTGAAGCGGGAGGAGAAGCCGCCTTTTACGGGCCGAAAATTGATGTGCAGATGAAGAAAATAAACGGCCAGGAAGAGACCGCTTTTACCGTGCAATATGATTTTGTTATGCCAAAAAGGTTTAAAATGAAATATATTGACAGAGATGGAAAAGAAAACGAACCGATTGTGATTCACCGTTCTTCTATCGGCTGTTTTGAAAGAACCATGGCATTTCTTATTGAGCATTACGCCGGCGCGTTTCCGGTTTGGCTGGCGCCGGTACAGGTTAAAATCGTTTCCGTGGGTTCGGGGCACGTGGAATTTTCCCGCAAGCTGGCAGACGAGTTTAAACAAAGTGACATTAGAGTAGAAGTTGACGAGTCGGATGAAACCGTTGGCAATAAAATCAGGAAAGCCGTGGTCGAGAAAGTTCCGTACATGTTGGTGGTGGGCGACAAAGAAATGAATTCCGGCAAGCTGGCCGTGAGAGACAGGGGAGAGAAGACAACTAGGGAAATTGGGAAACAGGAATTTATGGAAGAGGTGAAAGGAAAAATAAAAGAAAAAAAGTAAATTTTAATAAAAAAAGACGAGAAAATAATTTCTCGTCTTTTTAATTCGTGTGAATTTTTAAATTCTGGATTCCGGCTCAAGGCCGGAATGACAACGAAGATTAGAAATCCAAATTTTCCACCTTCTTGGCGTGCGTCTGGATGAAGTGTTTGCGCGGACCCACGTCCACGCCCATAAGCATTTCAAAGGTTTCATTGGCTAAGGCCGCGTCATCAACGTTAACCTGCTTCATGATGCGGCTGGCCGGGTTCATAGTAGTTTCCCAAAGCTGCTGGGGGTTCATTTCGCCCAAGCCTTTATAGCGCTGAATATTAATGCGGGTTGAAGTTTTGGCTTGGGTTTGTTCTTCGGTCTGTTCTTCTTCGTTTTCCACCACTTCGGTTTTGCCGCCGCCTAGCTCTTTTACTATTTTATCTTTTTCAACGTCAGAATAAGCGTATTTTACGGCCGCGCCCTTTTTGATTTGATAAAGCGGCGACTGGGCGATGTATAAGTTGCCGTTAGTCACTAAGGCGTTAAAATGCCGGTAGAATAAAGTTAAAAGAAGGGTCCTGATATGCGCGCCGTCAACGTCCGCATCAGTCATGATAACGATGCGGTGATAGCGCAGTTTGCCCAAGTCAAACTGGTCGTCAATATTGGCGCCTAAGGCGATAACTAAATTTTTGATTTCGTTGTTAGCCAGCATTTTATCTAATCGCGCCCGTTCCACGTTTAAAATTTTGCCGCGTAAAGGCAGAATGGCCTGGAATTTTCGGTCCCGGCCCTGCTTGGCTGAGCCGCCGGCCGAATCGCCCTCAACGATGTAAAGCTCGCTTTCTTCCGGGTTGCGGCTGGAGCAATCCGCCAGTTTGCCCGGCAGGGTCATGCCTTCCAGTGCGCCTTTTCTTAAAATGGAAGCGCGGGCGGTGCGGGCGGCGATCCTGGCCTGGGCCGAAAGAAAGCATTTAGCCACGACAGTTTCGGCTTGGCGCGGGTTTTCCTGCAAGAATGAGGCGAAAGCGTCGCCGAAAATCTGCTCCACGTAGGTTTTCATGTCAGTATTGCCTAACTTGCCCTTGGTCTGGCCTTCAAATTGCGGATTAGTGAGCTTAACGCTCACAATGGCGGTTAAGCCTTCGCGCACGTCGTCGCCGGTTAGGTTTTCATCTTTCTCTTTGATTAAATTTTGCGCTCGCGCGTAGCTGTTTAAAGTCCGGGTAAGCGCGGTGCGGAAGCCGGCCAGGTGCGTGCCGCCTTCGGGGTTAATGATATTATTGGCGAAAGCCAAGACGGTTTCGTTAAAACCGTCGTTATATTGCAAAGCCACTTCAACTCGGGAGTCGTTAATTTCTTTGTCTACGTAAAAGATAGTCTCATTTTTAACCAGGTTATTGCGGTTTAAGGATTTTATGTAGGCTTTAATGCCGCCTTCAAAGAAAAATTTATAATCTTTAATTCGGTGGTTTTTACGCCGGTCGGCTATTTTGATGGTAATACTCTTGGTCAGATAGGCCTGCTGCCTTAAGCGGTCCAAAATCATGCCCCAGCTGAATTCCAGAGTTTCAAAAATCCGCGTGTCCGGCCTAAAAGTGATAATGGTGCCGGTGGTTTTGGAGTTGCCGATGGGTTTAACTTTTTTGAGCGGTTTGCCGCGCTGATACTCCTGCAGCCAGATTTTACCTTCGCGGTGCACCTCGGCTTTTAAGTATTCGCTTAAAGCGTTGACCACGGACACGCCCACGCCATGCAGCCCGCCGGAAACCTTGTAGCCGCCGTGGTCGCCGAATTTGCCGCCGGCGTGCAGCTTGGTCAGAACCGTTTCCAGGGCGGAAACCTTGGTAACTTTATGAATGCCCACCGGAATGCCGCGGCCGTTATCCGTCACTTCCACCAGGCTGTTGTCCAATAAGGTGACGCCGATTTCCGTGGCATAGCCGGCCATGGCTTCGTCAATGCCGTTATCTACCACTTCCCAGACCAAATGGTGCAGGCCGGTAGCCGAAGTGGAGCCGATGTACATACCCGGCCTTTTTCTTACCGGTTCAAGCCCTTCTAGAACGGTAATTGATTCAGCGCCGTAATCCGCGCCCACAGATTTTTTACTTAGTTTTTTATCCGCCATAATATTGTTAGTATTTTATTTATAATTAGCCATTTTAAACCTAAAAACAAAACCAGGCTTTAGGCTAGTTTCTATACTTAAATTTTAGCAAAAAAGCGTCTAAATGACAAGCTATTTTTTTTATGGTAAAATAAATTTATAGCATTATGAATAATCCTAACTTTAATCAGGCGAAAGAGATTGAAAAAAAATTGGAAAATTATGCCGGTCCGGAAGGCATTACCACCAAAGAGCTGGAAAGAGGCTTGTGGTATGTTGAGCATCGGCGGCAATTAAGGCTGATTTTAGTCGGCTTTTTAATTTTGGTTTCCGCGGTTTCCTGGGTTTACGCGATTTACGGGGTTGCTTATTATTTGGCTCGGGGCATGAAAGAGGATGAAATTCTGACCAAGCAATTAGTGCAGGTTTCAAGCGTCGGCCACGAGTATGTGGCGCAAATCGCCGCCAAACAGTTGAGTTTAGGCCCGGTGGGAGTTTTAAAGTCTTCGGGCCAGAGATACGACCTTTATGTCCAGCTGAAAAATGACAACCAGAGATGGTGGGCGGAGTTTGATTACTATTTTTTGGTCGCGGGCAAGCCAACGGAAAAAACGAGCGGCTATATTTTTCCGCTGGAAGACAAATATCTCTTGGCTTTGGCTCATGAATTCGCCGCCGCTCCGGTCGCCGCCCAACTGATTATAGAAAATATCAGCTGGCATCGGCTGGATGCCCATAAAATCGCCGATTGGCAAGCGTATTATAAAAGCCGTTTGGCCATAGCCAGTCGGGACGTTAAATTTACGCCAGCCGGCGGTGGCCAGAAGCTCAATCAATTAAGCTTTAACTTGGTTAATCAGACGGCCTATAATTATTGGGAAGTGGGCCTGACCATTTTATTGATGAATGGCGGCAGCTTGGTCAACGTTAACCATTATGGCTTAAGCGATTTTATGTCCGGCCAGACCAAGCCGGTGGTCATCAATTGGGCGGGCGCGGTCGGCCCGGTCAGCGAAGTTAAAATTATTCCGGAAATCAATATTATGAAAGATGACATCTATATTCCTTACGAAGGAGGAGTGGGACAGGAGAAGTAAATAAATGTTTAACCGATTAATCATATACTTAAAAAATTTTGATTGGATATTATTCACCGCGGTTCTGCTTTTGGTCTGTTTTGGTCTGGCCGAGATTTACAGCGTGGCCCTGGGGCGCTCTTCGGTTGATTTGCTTAATTTCAAGAAACAAATCATTTTTATTATCATCGGCATTGGCTTGCTTTTTTTATTGGCTGGTTTTGACTACCATAGTTTAAGGAGCTACAGCAAGTATTTTTATGTCAGCGGCTTTATTCTTTTGGCCGGAGTTTTATTTTTCGGCCAGACCATCAGGGGAACTAAAGGTTGGTATGATCTGGCCGGTTTTAATCTGCAGCCGGTTGAATTGATTAAATTTGTTTTAATTTTATTTTTGGCAAAGTATTTTTCCGCCGTGTCGCCAAAAACCGACGGCTTAAAGCACCTCTTAATCTCCGGCGGCGCCACGCTGTTAATGATCGTTTTGGTTTTGGCCCAGCCTGATTTCGGTTCAGCCATGCTGTTGTTTTTAGCCTGGCTGGCCATGATTCTTATCGTCGGCTTCAACAGAAAATACCTATTAGCCGTTGGCTTGATGCTAATTTTGGTTTTCGGCTTGTGCTGGCAGTTCGTCCTGCGCGATTACCAGAAAGAGAGGATAATCACTTTTTTAAATCCGTCGTCCAGTCCGCTGGCTCAGGGCTATAATGTAACACAAGCGATTATCGCCGTTGGTTCGGGCGGGCTGACTGGGCGGGGCATCGGTTTCGGTTCGCAATCCCAGCTAAAATTTTTGCCCGAAGCGCAAACCGACTTTATCTTCGCCGTGGTAGCCGAAGAACTGGGTTTTTCCGGGGTCTTGCTTATTTTATTATTTTTTGCTATATTTTTTTATCGCTGCCTCTATCATTTGAAAAGAGTCAATAATGATTTCGGCGTATTTTTTATTTTAGGCGCGGTTAGCTTGATTTTTATTGAAATGTTTATTAATATTGGAATGAACTTGGGCCTGGTGCCGGTAATCGGTATTTCCCTGCCATTCTTGAGCTACGGCGGCAGCGGCTTGATTTCCAGCCTAATGCTGGTCGGCGTGATAGAAAGCATTATCATAAGATCTAAAATTAATTATTAACCTATGACCAAGGTACAACTTAAAGCGCGGGTTAGAGTTGAAACTAACGGCCAAGCCAAAAAAATTATCGCCAGCGGTTTTATCCCGGCGGTAGTTTACGGAGCCGGCCAGGCTAACGTGAACATTAAAGTCAAACGGCACGATTTTGATAAAGCCTTTAAACTGGCCGGTGAATTTAATTTGATTGACTTAGTCGTTACTGGCGGCCGGGAGATTAAAGTGATCGTTAAAGAGGTGCAAAAGGACGGCTTAACCGATAAAATCATTCACGTTGATTTTTATCAGGTTGATATGGCCAAAGAAATAACCACGGAAATTCCTTTGAATTTTATCGGTGAAGCCAAGGCGATTAAAGACTTGGGCGGGACTTTAGTTAAAAATATGGACGCGGTGGAAGTCAGGTGCCTGCCCGGAGACTTGGTTAGCCATATTGATGTTGATATTTCTAACTTAGATAATTTTGACCAATTCATCAGGCTTCATGATTTAACCATGCCGGCGGGTGTTGAGTTGGCCCAGGAGACCAACGAGGCGGTTATCGGCGTGGTGGAAACTAAGGTTAAAGTGGAAGCGCCGGCGCTCTCTGAAGCCGCTCCGGTCGAGGGCCAAGTCGCCCCGGCCGAAGCGGCTGAACAAGTTGAAGCGGACAAGCAAGCTTAAGCCTTTTAACATACGCAAAATCATGTTATAATATTAACATAAATTCTCATCCTCAAAGGAGGACCTTAAGAATTATGTTAGATGGAAAAAAATCATTTAATCAAGCCGGGTTCACCCTGTTAAATCCGACGAAGTCGGTGCGTAGCAATTTAACAGGGTTCACCTTAATTGAGCTTTTAGTGGTTATATCCATCATTGGCTTTTTAACCGTGGCTTCGGTAGTGGTGTTTAATATCGTCAGAATGAACGCCCGCGACGCGGTCAGGGTTGGCAATGTCGCCACCGTCAAGCGGGCTTTGGCCATGTATTTAAATGATTCCTTGACCGGTTATCCGGCATCGAACGGAGAGTGTTTAAAGGCCAGCCAGGGCGTGGGCAAAGAACTTAAGGACGCCCAAGTTTTGCTGGAAGTCCCCTTTGATCCTTTGTGGGCGGCGTCAACGCCCAGTCCGAGCGTTGCCGGCGATACCGACGGCTTTTGCTATTGGTATGTTGCCAGCGCCATTGACGCTTACGAGTTAAGTTATTTTTTGGAATCTAACTCCAAGTCTGGCGGCGCCGGCTCCCATACCACCACTCAATAAAGCGCGTTGGTTTTTTGTTATGCCGGAGATTAGCCATATCACTCCCTATAAAGTGCAAAAATTGGTGGCGCTGGTTTTTATCGGTTGCGCCATTATATTATTTTTGGCCGGTTTTGACACTATCAAAGCGAAAGTCAGGGACGTAAAAAGGCGGGCTGATGTTAAAATTTTAATCAAGGCGCTTGATTTATATCATGACAAATACGGTAAATATCCCGATTCGGTTGACGAGTGGCGGGGCTGGGATTTAAGCTTCGGCCATAACGGCAGCCAGGTGAATTTTATAGAACAGCTGGGACGGGAACGATTGGTTGACCGAGCGGTGAAAGATCCGATTAATGACGCGGTTCATCATTATCGCTATCAGAAATTCAGGGCCGGCGACTTCGGCTGCCAAAATTCTTTTTATATTTTGCAGGCGGTAAATTTTGAACTATCTTCCAAAGATAATGGCGCGGGCTCATGTCCGGAATTCAACTGGGCTGAACTAACGCCTAACGGCTACACGGCGCAGGATACTGATTAGGGCTATTTTGTTTGGCTATATGAAATTATTTTTCCTGCTTAGATAAAATTTGGGCGTTTTTTACAAAAAATTATTTTTTGTAAAAAATCGCTACAATTTTATATGCGCGATAAAAATAATTTCACATAGCCAAACTAGGCAATTTTAATAATTGCTAATCTATTAAGGCCGGACAGGTCTTTTTTTATTTGGATTTTTTTAGCGAAAGAAAATATTTTTTTCATTTTAGGACCGTGGAGGTGGCCGATTTCGCACAAGAGGGTTAAATTTAATTTTTTTAAGGATTTAATCTGTTTGGCCAATTTTCTATACAAAGACAAGCCGTCAGCGCCGCCAGCTATGGCTACTTTCGGTTCAAATTTTAAGCCTAGGCTGTCGCTGCTTTTTAATAATTTTTTCCATTTGCTATCAAGGTAGGGCAGATTTGCTAAAACGACGAATGACGAATGACGAATGACGAATTTAGAATTTAATAAGGGTTCCAGCAAATCGCCTTTGAAAAATTTTATATTCTTAGCCACGCCGTGAAGTTTGGCGTTTTGTTTAGCGACGGCCAAGGCTTTTTTTGAAATATCAATGGCCATGAGTTTTTGTTTGGTAAGCTTCGCCAGAGTGATTGCGATGCATCCTGACCCGGTACCGACGTCAACCAGAGTTACGAGTTTTGAGTTGCGAGTTATAAGTTTAGCTGCTTCCTGGACCAGTAATTCGGTTTCCGGCCTTGGTATCAAGACATTTTTATTAACATAAAAATCCAGGCCGTAGAATTCTTTATGGCCGGTTAAGTAAGCGACGGGTTCGCCTCCCAAGCGGCGGGAAATTTTAAGTTTAAAATTTGAAATTTGGCTGGCTGTAAGTTTTCTCTCTCCATGAGCCAATAAAAATTCGCGCGGTTTTTTTAAAATCGCGGATAATAAAATTTCCGCTTCAAGCCGCGGGAGTTTAAGGCCGTGGGCGCTTAATTTGGCGGCGGCGAGTTTAAGGGTTTGTTTTATTATCATTTATTTTGCCGCTTTCTTTAGCGCCTCAATTATCTCACCGATATTTCCATCCATTATTTTGGATAAGCCGTGCCAGTTTTGTTTAAGGCGATGGTCGGTCAGGCGGTCCTGGGGGAAGTTGTAAGTCCTGATTTTTTCGCTTCGGTCGCCCGAGCCGATTTGCTGTTTTCTTTGCACGGATTCTTTGGCGCGCTTGGCTTCTTCCATTTTGGCGAGTAAGCGCGAGCGCAGGATTTGCATGGCTTTTTCCTTATTTTGGTGCTGTGATTTTTCGTCTTGGCAAGTGACCACCAGGCCAGTGGGCAGATGGGTGATTCTGACGGCCGAATAGGTGGTGTTAACGCTTTGGCCGCCCGGTCCGGAGGAGCAGTAAGTGTCGATTCTGATGTCTTGAGGCTTTATTGCCAAATCAACTTCCTCGGCTTCGGGCATGACGGCAACGGTCACGGCGCTAGTATGCACCCGGCCGGCCTTTTCGGTTTCCGGCACCCGTTGCACCCGGTGCGTGCCGGCTTCAAATTTTAAATTTCCATAAACGTTTTTTCCGCTAAGAGAAAAAATAATTTCTTTATAGCCGCCGATGCCGATGCGGTTGGCATATAAAATAGCCAATTTCCAGCCCTGGCGCTCGGCGTAGCGGGCATACAGCCTGAACAATTCGGCCGCGAATAAGGTCGACTCGTCGCCGCCGGCGCCGGCGCGGATTTCCATGATAATATTTTTTTTGTCATTCGGGTCGGCCGGATGGAGTTCGGCTGCAAGCTTGGCCTTTAACTCATTAATCCGCGGCTTCAGTTTGGCTGATTCTTGCTCGGCGATTTCCACCAGTTCCCGGTCCGATTCGCTATTTATGATTTCTTCGTTTTGCTCGAATTGATTTTGTCTTTTTTCCAATTCTAAAATCAACTCAAGGGTATATTTGAGTTCGCTGTGCTCTTTGGAAATTTTTTTTAGCTTTTTTGGGTCGGTAATAACCGCCGGGTCGCTAAGCTGATTTTCCAAGTCTTTAAATTTTTGTTTGACAGCGGAATACATAAAATAAAAACGGTTATTCTCTTGATTATGCCATAAATATATTATAGCACAATAAAAAGAATAACCGTTTAAAGTCGTTACTTTTTCTCGGTTTTTTTGGCGGCCCTGGCTTTGGTTTTGGCCGCGCGCTTAGCTCGTTTGTTTTTGTGCACCGCTTTGCTTTTAGTTTTAGCTTGGACTTTGGCCTGGAATTTTTCCACGCGCCTGGCCGAGTCAAGTAATTTCTGCTTGCCAGTGTAGAAGGGATGGCAGGCGGAGCAAATTTCCACTTTAAGTTCGGGCAAGGTTGAGCCGGTAACGAAGCTCGAGCCGCAAGCGCAAGTCGCCTTGGCGTCGGGGTAATATTTCGGATGAATGTCTTTTTTCATTTTTAAAGATTAACATAAAAAATAAATTTTGGCAAGTCTGATAAAAAAGTTGACAAAATATTGTGAATATTATAATCTATGGGCATAGCTTAAATGGCTATTTTATTTAATTTAATAAATCTCTTATACTCTATATGAAAATTCCAACAGTGGAAGAGATGCTTAAGGCTGGAATGCATTTTGGGCATCGCACTTCAAAATGGCATCCGAAAATGGAGCCTTTTATTTTTGGCTCAAGAAAAGGCGTGCACATCATTGATTTAAGAAAAACCCGAGAATTGCTCGGTGAAGCCCTGGAGTATTTAAAAAGAGAGGCTCAAGCCGGCAAGGCGATTTTACTGGTGGGCACTAAAACACAGGTAAAAAATTTACTGAAAAAAACCGCGGTAGAAACCGGCATGCCTTACGTTTCGGAAAGATGGCTGGGCGGCCTACTGACCAACTTCGCCGTGATTAGGAATTTGGTGAGAAAATATAAAGATTTAATGGAGAAAAGAGACAGCGGCAAGCTTGATAAATACACCAAGAAAGAAAGGCTGGATTTTGACCGCGAAATCGTCAAGCTGGAAAATAATGTCGGCGGCCTGGTGAGTTTGATCAAAACTCCTGACGTGATTTTTATTTGGGACATCAAAAAGGAAAAAACCGCTTTCGCCGAAGCCAAGAAAAAGAAAATTCCGTTGGTGGCGGTTTGCGACACTAACGTCAACCCTGACGGCGTACAACATATCATTCCGGCCAATGACGACGCCTCTAAAGGCATTAAGTTGGTGATGAATTTGGTTAAAGAAGCGGTGGAGGAAGGAAAGATGGAAGGGGAGAAGAATAAAGAAAATAAATAATTACTGTCATTGCGAGGAGATTTGTAATCAAGTCGACGAAGCAATCTCTGGTTTAACTCCGAGTACGTGAGATTGCTTCGCTCCTTTCAGTCGCTCGCAATGACATGTTGAACAATATGGAAAAGTTAAAAATATTGCGTGAAAAAACCGGCGCCGGCATCGGCGATTGCCAAGCCGCCTTGACAGAGGTCGGCGGCGACATTGACAAAGCCGTGGAAATTTTAAGGAAAAAAGGCATTGCCAAGGCGGCCAAACGAAGCGATCGCGAAACGCGCGAAGGCGTCATTAAACTGGCGGTGAGCGATGACGCCAAAACCGGCTATATTGTGGAAATCAACGCCGAGACCGATTTCGTGGTCAGAAGCGAAAAATTTCAAGCTTTCGCCGCGAAAATTTTGGATTTAATTATTGCCAAACAGCCTGAGGATTTGGCTGAATTGATATCTTTAAATTTTGCTGGCAGTACGGTCAAAGAAGATTTAGACAGCTTGAGCGGCGTGATTGGCGAGAAGTTGGACGTTAAAAGATATGATAAATTAACTTCAAGCGGCACGGTGGCGGTTTATTCGCACTCGGGCGGGAAAATCGGCGTTTTAGCGGCTTTAAACAAAGAAGGCCAAAGCGACATCGCTTATGACATCGCCATGCAAGTTGCGGCCGCCAACCCGAAATATATCGCGCCGGCAGACGTGGCGGCCGGGGAAATCGCCAAAGAAAAAGAAATTTACCGCGAGCAACTCTTGAAAGAAGGCAAGAGCGAAAACATGATTGAAAAAATCACGGCCGGGAAGCTCGAGAAATTTTACGAAGAAGTCTGTCTGGTGAAACAAGAGTATATCAAAGATGACAAAAAGCAGGTTGAAGATATTTTGGGCGGAGTGAAAGTGGAAAAATTTATCAGGTATAGCCTATAATTTTTGTATGAAACTAGTTCAGGTACAATTCGCGCCTTGGGACAAAAAATATAATTTTGACCCGTTTGCTTTGGACGTAAAAATCGGCGATCAGGTGATTGTTAAAACAGAACTGGGCGTGGAGTTAGGCAAAGTGGTTGGTTTCGCGACCGCGCCCGACGCTGACCCGGAAAAGCCGGCTGAAGGCGAGTCAGTGGAAATTAAGAAGGTTATCAGAAAGGCCGAGCCGGCCGATTTGGAAAAACTGCCCAACGACAAGCAGAAGAAAAAAGATTTTACTTTTTGCCGCAAGCTGATTGAGAAATACCAGCTGCCCATGAAATTGGTTGACGTGCATTACTCGTTTGACGGCGCGCGCCTGACTTTTCCTTTTATCGCGGATAGCCGAGTGGATTTTCGCGAGCTGGTTAAAGATTTGACCAAGCATTTCAGCAAGGCCATCAGGCTTCAGCAAATCGGCATCCGCGACGAAGCGCGCCACTCGGGCGATTTCGGCCATTGCGGCCGGCCGTTATGTTGCGGCCGCTTTTTAGGCGAACTCAATTCCATCACTTCGGAGATGGCTGAACTGCAACAATGCGTGCACCGCGGTTCGGAGCGCATTTCCGGCGTTTGCGGCCGCTTGATGTGCTGTTTATCGTTTGAAGAAGACGGTTATAAAAAATTAGCCGAAAAATTGCCGTTGGTTGACAGTGAAGTTAAAGTTGAAGGCAAGCGCGGCCGGGTTATTGCCCAGCATATTTTAAAACAAACGGTTGATGTTTTACTGGAAGGTTCTAACGGCGAGGGCGGCGATGTAGTGGAAGTGGAAGCGAAAAAAATTAAGAGGTAAGAAGTTAGAAGTAATAATAAAAAAGCGGCCGAAGGGCTGTTTTTTGTTTTGTCTAATATATGTTATAATTATTCTATAATTTTTAACCGTAAAAATATGAACATTGCGATAAACGGCTTTGGCCGGATTGGCCGAAGCGCTTTTAAGGCTTTACTTAATAAAAAGGGGGTAAAAATCGTGGCCATTAATGACCTGACCGACACCAAAACGCTGGCGCATTTGCTAAAGCACGACAGTTGTTATGATTTTGATAAAAAGGTTGAGGCCGTCGCCGATAGTTTAGCGGTGGACGGCAAGAAATACCAGGTGTTCAAGGAAAAAGAGCCGGCCAAACTGCCTTGGGGAAAAATGAAAGTGGATATTGTTTTGGAATGCACCGGCAGATTTACGGATGTTGCCGGCGCCGGGCAACACCTGGAAGCTGGCGCCAAGAAGGTGATAATTTCCGCTCCGGCTAAAGAGACACCTCACCCTAACCCTCTCCTTAGTAAGGAGAGGGGACAAATTAAAACCATTATTTTGTCGGTCAATGAAAAAGATTTAAGCAAAAGCGATAAAATCATTTCCATGGCGTCCTGCACCACCAATTGCCTGGCGCCGGTAACGAAAATAATCAGGGATAGTTTCGGCATAAAAAAGGCTGTCATGTCCACGATTCATGCTTATACGGCGGACCAAAATTTGGTGGACGGAACTCATAAAGATTTAAGGCGCGCTCGCGCCGCGGCCGTGAATATCGTGCCAACCACTACGGGAGCGGCTCGCGCCGCGGCCCTAACCATTCCGGAACTGGCCGGAAAATTTGACGGCTTGGCTTTACGCGTGCCCACGCCCGTAGTGTCGCTTTGCGATACGGTTTATATTATGGAAAAAGTTGTGACTGCCGAAGCCGTGAACGACGCTGTAAAAAAAGCCGCGGCCGGAAGCTACCAAAGCATCGTGGCCGTAACCGATGAGCCGCTGGTATCGTCGGATTTCATCGGAAATTCCGCGAGCGCGATTGTTGATTTAGCTTTAACCAAAGTAATTGACGGAGACATGCTGAAAATTATTAGTTGGTATGATAATGAGTGGGGCTATAGTTGTCGGTTAGCTGATTTATGTGAGCAGATAGATAAAAAGAAGTTAATTTAATAATTTTTGTGAGTGACATTTTATCTAAAATAAAGAAAGCTAACTTGGTCGGCCGCGGCGGCGCCGGTTTTTTTGTGGCCGAGAAATGGCTCTCCGTCGCTAAAGCTTTGGAGAGTAAATCCGCTGACAATAAGAAATGTTTTGTAGTGTGCAACGCGGCCGAGGGCGAACCGGGCGTAATGAAGGACGGCTGCATTTTGGAGCATTACGCGGCTCGGGTAATTGATGGCATAAAAATCGCCATTGACTTTTTGTCTGCCGAAAGAGCTTTTTTGTATTTAAATTATGCTTACCATAAAAAATTAAATAAAAAATTAGCCAGCCTGATTAAAGACGCTAAAATTGAGATATTCGTTAAACCGATTAACTCCGGTTATATCGGCGGGGAAGAAAGCGCGATTTTAAACGCCATTGAAGGCAAACGGATTGAGCCCAGATTAAGACCGCCCTTTCCCACGACCAGCGGGCTCTGGGGCCGCCCCACCTTAATCAACAACGTGGAGACGTTTTATAATGTGAGCCTGGTGGCGGCCGGCCAGTTTAAAAACACCAGATTTTATACCATTTCCGGCGATTGCCCGTTTGAGGGAGTTTTTGAATTGCCGGATAACTTAACCGTGGAAAAAATTTTAAAACAAACCGACAATTTTCCTAAATTTCCTTTTTTCATTCAAGTCGGCGGCAACGTCTCCGGCGAAGTCTTTAACGCTAAGCAGCTAAAGCGGCCGGCCTCGGGCGCCGGCGCCATTACGGTTTACAGCCAGGCCAAAAATGATTTTAAAAAAGTCGTTAAAAATTGGCTGAACTTTTACGTCAACGAATCCTGCGGCCAATGCGCCCCGTGCCGCGAAGGGATATACCGGCTAAGGGATGTTTTTATGAAAGAAAAAATTGATTGGCGCCTGTTTAATGATTTGTTGGACAATTTAAGCGACGCTTCATTTTGCGCTTTAGGCGCCGCCGCGGCCGTACCCATAAAAAGCTTGATAAAAAACGTTTACCATGAAAAAAATTAACCTAAAAATAAACGGCCGGCGGCTAAGCTGCTTAGAGGGGAAAACCATCATGCAGGTTGCCCATGATAACGGCATTGAAATTCCCAATTTATGCTATCATCCGGATTTGCCCGTGAAAGCCAATTGCCGCGTCTGCGTGGTGGAAATCGTGGATCGGAAAAATTTGGCCACCGCTTGTTCAACGCCGGTTGCCGCCGGCCTGGAAATTAAGACCGACAGCGAGCGGGTCAAGCGCTCCAGAAATTTAAACCTGGAATTGATTTTCGCCGAGCACATTAAAAGATGCCCGACCTGCATTTGGCGGTTTAATTGCCAGCTGCTGGAGTACGCCGAAAAATATAAAATTGAAATTACCCATTTTTCAGACCGGAAAAGCAAAAGGAAAGTTTATAAATTCGCCAACGCCGTGGAAATTGACGGCCGGCAATGCATTGACTGCCGCCATTGTCTGGACGTTTGCAATGATGTACAGAAAATAAATTATTTAAAGTTAACGGGCAAGGGCATTGACCAGGAAATCGTGCCGGCGAGCGAACACCGCGGCCTGCCTTTTATCGGCAAAAAAGCCAAACCGGCCGATTGCATTTATTGCGGCCAGTGCGCTTTGCATTGCCCGGCGGGCGCGGCCCAGGAACAGAGCCACTGGCATTTGGTGGAAAAAGCTTTGCGCGATAAATCCCCCCTACCCCCCTTTGTCAAGGGGGGTAAAGTGCTGGTAGCGCAGTTTGCGCCTTCAATCAGAGTGAGCATTGGCGAAGAATTTGGCGCGCCGTACGGCAAGATAATGTCCGGGCAAGTGGTGGCGGCCTTGAAAAAGCTGGGCTTTAATTATGTCTTTGACGTAAATTTCGGCGCGGACATAACTACCATAGTAGAAGCCGAAGAATTGGTGGCGCGAGTGAAATCAGGCATCCCCCCTGATAAGGGGGGACAAAGGGGGGTTTTGCCTATGCTCACTTCCTGCTGCCCGGCCTGGATAAAATATATTGAATTTTATCGTCCGGATTTAATGCCGAATTTGACCACGGCCAGAAGCCCGCAAAGCCACAGCGCCGGCCTAATCAAAACCTACTGGGCCGAAAAGATGAAAATCAATCAGAAAAATATTTTAACGGTTTCAATTGTGCCTTGCACGGCCAAAAAGTTTGAGGCTGGCCGCGCCGAGTTAAAAATTAGAGGCAACTGGCCGATTGATTATTGCCTGACCACCAGGGAATTGGCCTGGCTGATTAAAAAGCATGGAATAGATTTTTTTAAATTGAAACCGGCGGCGTCAGACAATCCCTTGGGCGAATCAAGCGGCGCGGCCGCGATTTATGGCGCCACTGGCGGCGTGATGGAATCGGCCCTAAGAACAGCCGAGTATCTGCTGGCTACGGCGCGAGATACGGTTTGCCTTGAGGAAAATAAAAAAAATAAAATGAGTTTGAAAGCCGGCCATGGCCGGGTGGAATTTAAGCAGGCGCGCGGTTTGGCCGGAGTCAAAGAAGCGGTCGTGGAGTTGGCTGGCAAGAAATTGAGAATCGCCGTGGTTAACGGCATCGGGCAGATTCAGCCGGTTTTTGACAAGCTTAATAATTATGATTATATTGAAGTTATGGCCTGCCCGGGCGGCTGCATCGGCGGCGGCGGCCAGCCCATTCCCACCACTAAAGAAATTATTAAGAAACGGCTGGAGGCTTTGTATAAAATTGACGCCGGCGCTTCGGTCAGGCGCGCCCATGAAAATAAAGAAGCTCTCCGGGCTTTGCGCTGGCTTAAGGGCAAGGGAAAGTTAAGGGCGCAGGTGTTGTATACGAAGTATAGGAAAAAAAGTTAAATAGTAAATATGCCAAACATAATTAAAGAAATCGTTTTGGAAAAAGTTAATGTCCGCGCCTTAAGCCAATTTTTGGCTTTGACCGGTGTGGCCATGTTTTTGCCGTTTTTCTTGCATCTGCAATGGCTTACCGGGCCGGTAATCAACGCGATTTTAATTTTAATTTTGTTTTTAGCGGGCGTGAGAAGCGCCTTGGTGGTGGCTTTAATCCCCAGCCTGATGGCTTTAGCCGGCGGGTTATTGCCCGCGGTTTTGGCTCCGGCGGTGCCATTCATCATGATTTCGAACGCGCTTTACGTTTTAAGCATTGACCGGATTTACGACTGGTCAAAAAATTCCTCGAGCGGCTACTGGCAGGGGGTTTTAATCGGCTCAATTTTAAAATTCGCCTTTTTATATATTAGCGTAAGCTGGATAACTAAATTATTAATTAAACAGGACTTGGCCGTGGCCGTGGCCAAAATGATGAGCTGGCCCCAGCTAATTACCGCGCTGTTGGGCGGCGTCATCGCTTGGGCGATTCTGAAATGGCTAAAAAGGTTTTAATTTGTTTACCCCGTTAAATAGACTTCCGGGAAGTCTAATTCCGATGAAATCGAAATTATTTAACGGGGTTAATAACTTGTGCACTAAAAGTTGAAAAGCTCCGCTGGTGGCGGAGTTTTTTGACTTTAGGCGCGAATTGTTGTATATTTTAGCTATAATTTAAATTTATGCAGATTGCGGTTTATGTAAAAAAT
>Ga0210015_1002380_pt1 | contig 17696 bp, 16 predicted proteins | sample CryGeymeta201522_FD_185471 | JGI IMG/M metagenome (GOLD analysis project Ga0210015, IMG submission 185471) | Groundwater microbial communities from Crystal Geyser aquifers in Utah, USA - Crystal Geyser metaG 2015-22 (SPAdes) (version 2) | ecosystem: Environmental > Aquatic > Deep subsurface >... | reverse complement strand
GGTCTCCGAGACCTGCCAGGTCTTGCTTTTCGAAATGCTCGATGAAGCGTTGCAGGGCGTCCGGGCGGTGGTTGAGGATCAGGTCTTCGGCCAGCTCGCGCTCTTGGGCAGGGATTTCGGCATACGGCGTGATTTGCGCCGCGTTAACGATGGCCATATCCAGCCCAGCTTGCACGCAGTGATACAGCATGACCGAGTTCAGCACCGGGCGGGCAGCCGGGGAGAGACCGAACGAGGCATTGGAGACGCCCAACGAGGTCAGCACGCCAGGCAGGCTTTGCTTGATGAGGCGGATTCCCTGGATGGTATCCACGGCGGCGTTGACGAACTCCGGGTCGCCGGTGGCCAGGGTAAAGGTCAGGGCATCGAATACCAGCGCTTCGGGGCGCAGGCCGTGTTCCTCCACGGCGATTTCGTAGATGCGCCGGGCTACTTCCAGTTTACGCTGGGCAGTCTTGGCCATGCCGCTTTCGTCAATGGTCAGACAAAGCACAGCGGCGTTGTGGCTCTTGGCCAGGGCAAAGACCTTATCGGCTTTGGCGCGCCCGGCTTCCAGGTGGGTGGAGTTGAGCAGGCAACGGCCGGGGGCCGTCTTGAGGGCGATCTCCATCACGTCCGGCTCGGTGGTGTCAATCACCAGCGGCACATCCACGCCCATTTCGAGTTTCTTGACCACCTTGCGCATCAGCTCGCCCTCGTCGGGACGCTCCGTCACAGCCACGGAAATGTCCAGGGCGTGCGCGCCCCCCGCAACCTGGGCACGCGCCAGCTCCAGGATAGCGTCGTGATCTTCGGCCAGCAGGATCTGCTTGAACTTGCGGCTGCCCTGGGCGTTGCAGCGTTCGCCGATCAGGAACGGGGGCGGATTCTGAATGAGGGGCACGGCCTGAATTGCAGAGGCGAGGGCAGGAATGGGTTGCAGGTTTGAAGGTTGGAAAGTTGGAAGGTTTGCAAGCTTGTCAACGAGGGCCTTGAGATGGGCAGGCGTGGTGCCGCAGCAACCGCCAACGACGCGGATGCCGTGCTTCTCGACGAACTCGGTCAACGCCTCGGCAAACGGTTCTGGCTCCAAAGGGTAGACGGCAACGCCGTCCACGTTGAGCGGCAGGCCGGCGTTGGGGATGCACGAAACCGGCAGGCTGGATTGTTCACCCAAAACACGAATCGGTTCGCGCATGTGCTCGGGGCCGGTGGAACAGTTCAGGCCGATGACGTCAATGGGCAGGCCTTCGAGGATGGTCAGCGCAGCGGCGATATCGGTGCCGAGCAGCATCCGCCCGCTCGTATCCAGCGTGACCTGGGCCTGGATCGGCAGCCAGACGCCGGTCTCCTCGAAGGCTTTTTGGATGCCGGTGATGGCGGCCTTGACTTCCAGGATGTCCTGCGAGGTTTCGATCAGCAGCAGGTCCACGCCGCCGCGGATCAGACCGGTAGCCTGTTCGCGAAAAACGTCGGCCAGCTCGTCGAAGCTGACATTGGAGAGTTCGGGATCGTCGGCGGAGGGTAGTTTGCCGCTGGGGCCGATGGAACCGGCGACGAGTCTTTGTTGCGTGGTGCGCGTTGCGTATTCGTCGGCGAGGCGGCGGGCGAGGGAGGCGGCGGTTTGGTTGATTTCGATAACCCTGTCCTGCAGGCCGTACTCTTTCATCGTGATGCGGTTGGCACGGAAGGTATCGGTCTCGATGCCGTCCACGCCGACCTCGAGGAACGAGCGGTGGACTTCCTCGACCGCCTGTGGGTAGGAGATGACCAGGTAGTCGTTACAGCCGTTGAGTTTTTCGCCGCCGAAGTGCTCGGCGGTTAGGTTCATTGTCTGCAGGCTGGTACCCATCGCGCCGTCGAATACGAGGACTTTTTTTTCGAGGGCGTCGAGGTAGCGGCGGTTGGTGTATTCGCGATGGGTCATATAGTCTCCTGGTCGGTTGGTCAGTTATACCGGGCACGGCCATAAATTGCGGTTTTCTGTCGCCTGATTCGCGGGGCTAAATCCAATACTGTTTAGATAAGGTCGCAGAGACGGCTCCTCGCGAAGCACCCTGCGGGCACGCCGTCGGGCATGGAAGCCCGACCTTCTTAACTAAACAGTATTGGGGCTAAATCCACCTGCTCAGTATATGGAAGTCCCTTCGGACTGATGCTACGAGTCGGTTTCAACCGACTTCTACGAACTGAGGTAGGACTTTAGTCCGACGGAACGAGTTGTGCAAAAGCGCAATTTGTGCCCTCTTTCAGTATAGATCGCGCTCGGCGTCGGTCAGGGAAAGAGACTCACCGATTTCCATCTTCCAATATCCTATAAAAGCAGCCGAATTATACCTATTTATGTCCACTTTATGGGCTGTGAATCCTTACCTCCCTCTGTCCCCCCATTTCGCCCCCACCCAGCCCTCCCACATTCCGCACTTCAGGAATGGGGGAGGGCGCGGGAGGGGGTGGGGGGATGAAAGGGGGGCGGGAAGGGGTCAACAGGCTTTTTCTTAGACGTTTGTGCCCTTGACAGGTTCGTGAGCGTTGGGGTAAACTAATAACCGTTAAGTATTTCCTTAACGGCTAGATGAAAACATGGGCACAGTTGAAACCCTCACCACCTTCGAGCAGATCAAACTGCTCTCCGATCCCCGCCGCCTGGCGATCCTGCGCCTGCTGATGGCGGGGCCGGCCACGCTCACCCACCTCGGCCAGGCGCTTGGCGAACATCCGGCCTGGGTGCGGCATCACATCAAGAAGCTGGAAGAGGCCGGGCTGGTCGAAGTGAGCGAGGTCAAGGTCACCAGCGGCGTGACGGAAAAATTCTACCGCGCCCGCGCCGGAGCTTTCCTCATTCAGGAGATGGTCTTGCCGCAAGATAAAAACCGGCCGACGGTCATCTTCTCCGGCAGTCACGACCTGGCAATCGAGCGCCTGGCCGGACAACTCTCCCCTCACGTCAATATGTTGACATTGCCAGTTGGCAGCCTGGATGGGCTGGTCGCCCTGCGCCAGGGTTTTTGTCATCTTTCCGGCTGTCACCTGCTCGACACGGACGGGGAATACAATACGCCATTCGTGCGCCACTTTTTCCCCGACCGGCCTACCTCGTTGTTTACGCTTGCTCACCGTCAGCAGGGACTGTTGCTTGCCCCCGGCAATCCCAAGAGCATTCGCGGAGTTGCCGGCCTGGCCCGGCCCGATGCGACCTTCATCAACCGCCAGCGCGGCTCAGGTACACGCCTGTGGCTGGATGCCCGGCTTCACGAGCTGGGCATCTCCGGCGAACAAATCCGCGGCTATGAGCATGTAGTTTCCACGCACACCGAATGCGCCCTGGCCGTCGAGCGCGGCGAAGCCGACGCGGCCCTCGGTCTGCAAGCCGCTGCCCTCCAGCATGGATTGGATTTCATTCCCCTGTTCCATGAACGTTATGACCTGACTATCCCCCAGGAGCAGATCAACACGGTATTGCCCATCCTGGACTATCTGCAATCTGGTGATTTCCGGCGTGAAGTGGCGAGCCTGAGCGGCTACGATACCACGCACACCGGTGAACAAATTCTTCTTTAGGAGAAAGGACAACATGAAACGCACCCTCAACATCTTCCTGACCCTCGTCGTTTTTCTCTCCCTGGCGTTATCCGCGTGTGGACCGTCCAACCCGACGCCTGCCGCGACCCAACCGGCTGGCACTGAACCACCGCCAGCCGCGCCCTCGCCGACGCCGATCCCAGCGCCCGCCAACCCAAACCTGATCCTGGCGACCACCACCAGCACACAAGACTCGGGTCTGCTGGATGTGTTGATCCCGCTCTTCGAGCAGCAGACCGGCTACAAGGTCCAGACCGTTGCGGTCGGCACCGGCGCGGCGCTCAAGATGGGTGAGGAGGGCAACGCGGATGTTCTTCTCGTCCACGCCCCGTCGTCCGAAAAGACATTCATGGATAACGGCTTCGGCTCTGACCGTCGCCTGGTCATGCACAACGACTTCGTCATCGTCGGCCCGGCCGACGATTCAGCCGGGACCAAGGGCGCTGCCACCGCTGTAGAGGCTTTCCAGAAGATCGCCGCTGCAGGCGCCACCTTCGTTTCGCGCGGGGACGATTCCGGCACGAACAAAATGGAGTTGAGCCTGTGGCAGACAGCGGCCATTGACCCGGCCGGCCAGGCCTGGTACGTGGAAAGTAGTCAGGGCATGGGCGCCACGCTCACGATTACTTCGGAAAAGGATGCCTACACCTTGACTGACCGCGCCACCTACCTGGCCAATAAAGCCAACTTGCAACTCGAAATCCTGGTGGAAGGCGACCCTGCCCTGCTGAATGTTTACCACGTCATCATCGTCAACCATGAGAAATGGCCCAATTCCAATCTGGAGGGAGCGATGGCTTTCGCAGACTTCATCGTCTCTCCGGCAACGCAGGAAGTAATCAGTACCTTTGGTCTGGATAAGTACGGCCAGCCGCTCTTCTTCTCGGATGCCGACAAGACCGACGCCGACCTGGGTTTGCCATAAGCTTTCACCATAAGCTAATGTATGATATGCCGCGTACCCCCTTCGAGGCGCGCGGCATATCAACTAGATCATGAACCTCATCTGGCAAGGCATTCAAAACGCACTTCTTCTGCTCTCTGGCGGCGACCCGGAGGTCTGGGAGATTACCCTGCTTTCCCTCAGAGTCTCCGGTCTGGCGACGGCCATCAGTCTGTTGATCGGCTTGCCGCTGGGCACCGGTTTTGCACTGGGAAAGTTCCCCGGGCGCTCGTTTTTCCTCAGCCTGATCAACACCGGCATGGCGCTGCCGCCGGTCGTCGTCGGGCTGGTAGTTTCTGTTTTCTTGTGGCGCAGCGGCCCGCTCGGCATGTTGCGCCTGATCTACACGCCAGCCGCCATCGTCATCGCGCAGACGGTCATCGCCGCGCCGGTGGTGACCGGCCTGACCGCCGCCGCGCTCCAGCAGCTCGACCCGCGCCTGCGTCTGCAATTGCTCGGCCTGGGGGCCTCTCGTTTTCAAATGATCGTCGCCCTGTGGCGGGAGGCGCGCCTGCCCCTGCTGGCAGCTTTGATGGCCGGATTCGGCAGCGTCATCTCCGAAGTCGGCGCGTCCATGATGGTCGGCGGGAATATCCGCTACCAGACGCGCGTCCTGACGACGGCCATCGTATTGGAGACGGGCAAGGGTGAATTTGCGCGCGCCATTGCGCTCGGCGTTCTGCTGCTCTTCCTCACCTTCCTGGTCAACCTGGCCCTGACCTGGATCCAGCAGCGGGGAGCCAAGCGATGAGCGACTTGCTGGCAATCCGCGACCTGCTCGTTCGCCGTGAGAAGCAAACTGTTTTAGAGATTGACCAATTGAGGGTTCAAGAGGGAGAAGTATTGGCCGTCATTGGCCCCAACGGCGCCGGGAAAAGCACCCTCTTGCTGGCGCTTGCGCGCCTGCTCAAGCCGGCGTGCGGCGAGATCACCTTCGGCGACCAGCCGCTCGAAGCGCAGGACAACCTCGAGTACCGCCGCCGCATCGGACTGGTCTTGCAGGAGCCGTTCCTGTTGAACACGTCTGTCTTCGAGAACGTGGCGGCTGGTCTGCACTTCCGGCGTTTGCCAAAAGAAGAGATCACCCGGCGTGTGGACGACTGGCTGGCGCGGCTGGGCATCAGTCACCTGCGGGATCGTCCGGCGGCCAAGCTTTCCGGCGGCGAGGCGCAGCGCGTCAGCCTGGCGCGGGCGTTCGCTATCCAGCCCCAATTGCTTTTGCTCGATGAACCTTTCAGCGCCCTGGATGCCCCAACCCGCTCCCGCCTGCTCGAAGAGCTGCAATCCCTGCTGGCCGAGACCGGCCAGACGACCATTTTCGTCACCCACGATTTGGATGAAGCCCTGCTGCTTGGCGACCGGGTCGCGGTGCTGCTCGCCGGCCGCCTGCGCCAATGCGGTCAGCCGGAGCAGGTATTTGCCGAACCCGCCGACGCAGAGGTGGCCGCCTTCGTCGGTGTGGAAACGATCGTGTCCGGTCAGGTCATTGCCTGCCAGGAAGGCCGGGTAATCGTGGATGCGAATGGCCTCCACCTGGAAGCAGCCGGCGAGATGAACCCCGGGCGGACGGTTCTGTTCTGCCTACGGCCCGAAGATGTGACCCTCTGGCCGAAAGGTGGCGCGCCGGCATCCAGTGCACGTAACCGCCTCACGGGTCGCATCCTGCGCCTTTCTCCGCAGGGATCGTTGTTCCGGGTGGTCGTGGACTGCGGCTTTCCGCTCATGGCGCTGGTCACGCGCGCCTCGGCGCGTGAGATGGGCCTGGCTGAGGGAATGGAAGTCTCCGCTTCGTTCAAAGCCAGCGCGGTGCATTTGATCCCCCGTTGATTTTGATGCTATTCAGGGATTCACACCCGGATCAATAAATCCCGCCTGCAAATCGCTCAGCACCTCTTCCACCAGCCGCTGCTTACCCTCCGTGAGCAAATCGGGATTGATGTCGGTCAGGAGGAGTGGGGTGGAGAGGTTCTGTCCGCCCTGCCCGGCGACCAGGTCGGGGAAGATTTTTTGGATGGCAGAGATGACCTCCGGCTGGAGGCTGACAACCCAGCCCGGGCGCAGATCCTCGGATGGCAGGGACTCGCTGATGATCAGGATGTCTTTTTGGTAGAGAGAATCCAGCAAATCGGGGGTGGCGATCTCAGGATAAACGAACGCCACCTCGACCATATAGCGCGCCAGGCCGTCAGCGTAAGCCGGGTATTGGCCTTCGGGGGCGTCGGCGGGTATCTCGATATGCAAGGGGTAACCGTAGAACGGCGCAAAGGCAGGATTGCACAGGCCGCAGTAAAAATGCACGCCGTTGATGAAGGCCGCCTCGGCGGCTAAGGCGCTGGGATTGTCTTCCTGCGTGAGAATGCCGACGCGATAATCGGGCGAAAGCATGGCGGCAATATAACCGGCCAGGAAGGCTTGCTGATCCACAGGCTTGCCGGAGGCGCCAATCAGGGACAGGTTCGCCGTGGCGGTCAGGCCGGGGATGCCGACGCCCAGGAACTGCACCTGGGGCGCGGCGGCCGCCAGTCCGGCCAGACCCGGATCGGGCGGCAGGGCAATGACCACCTTCAGACCCGCTTCCGTGCTGACGTCGCCAACTGTCAGCGCATTGCGCACCTGGAAGCGCATCCCAGCCTGCTGCGCCAGGTCATATACGGTGGTTTGATACAAGCCGGATTGGTCGGAGGGCATGTCTGCCGGGATGAGCAGGATGGCCAATGGGCTGACCACCGTGGATTCTGTGGTTGGGATGGGGGTAGGCGGCGGAGCCGTCGGCGCGGCCGGCGTCGGCGTCGACGTTGGCCGGCCAGAGATGGTGCAGGCCGTAAGCAGGACGAGTAATAAGATGGAAGCAAAGCGGATTCGCACAGCAAGTCTCCGGTGAAGGTTTCCAGTATTTTACCTGAAAAACCCTGACAAGTGGATGACGGAGTCCAACGTCTCCGACGTTGGAAAACGGGGGGATGACGGAGGGTGGGCAACGGAGTAAAAATCCATCATCGGATGGTGCTGCTAAACACAGAGACGCCCTCATCGGGCGTCTCTACAAGGAGGAGAACCATGAAATGTTTGGTTGGCGTTATTTCGCTGCGACTTTGATCGTCTTCGGGCGAGCGGATTCAGCCTTGGGCAGGCGCAGGGTCAGCACGCCGTCGGTGATCTTGGCCTCGGCTTTTTCGGCGTCCACGGGCGCGGGCAGGCGCAGGCTGCGGCTGAAGGAGCCGTGCGGCAGTTCGCGCATCAGGTACTCGTTCTCGTCTTGCGCGAATTCGCCTTCGATGGTGACCACGTCGTCGAGGATCTGGATGTTGAGGTCGCTGGCCTTCAGACCGGGCACGAGCGCGCTCAGGACGAACGCCTCGTCCTCGTCGCGGACATCCACAGCCAGGGTGAAATCTCCTTCGGCCTCACAATAAGCCTGCCTGGCCCAGCGGCGGGCCATGCGATACGGGTAATTTGCGTTAGAGGAATCCAAAAGGTGTATATAATGGTAGCCGGTAGGCTACCACAATGCAAAAACGCCTGATTTACGTGGTTTTTGTGGCTGGCGCGCTGCTGGGCGGCGGGTATTACCTTTACCGAACGCTGCGGCCTTCGCTGGGACGCTCGGTGCGCGTGGTTGAGTGGATCCGGAATCCGCAGGCGCACCCGGACTGGGCGGTGCGGGCCGGGACCCGTTGCGGAGCGGACACCCCGTTCATTCTCCCCACTGACGGCTTCATCGGCTACCTGTGGGACGACTCGTTCCGCGTTGGACACCGGCATCAGGGCATTGACATCTTCGGCGGGTCGGACGTAGGCCTGACGCCGATCGTCGCGGCCTATCCCGGATACCTGACCCGTCTGCCGGATTGGAAGTCATCGGTCATCGTGCGCGTTCCCGAAGACCCGTTACAGCCGGGGCGCCACCGTTCGTGCCGCGAGCGGCGGCACGCCGGTGCGAGACGGCAGATCTGGCTTTATTACACCCACATGGCCGGCCCGGCCGGCAATTCGTTCATCTCGCCGGATTTCCCGCCTGGCACCTATGAAAAGCATGTCGAGGCCGGGACGCGGCTTGGCTACCAGGGCGATTATTCCGGCGACCCGAATAATCCGGTTGGCGTGCATCTGCATTTTTCGATCGTGCTGGATGATGGGCAGGGCAATTTTCGCAACGAGCTGGAAATCCGCAATACGCTGGATCCGTCGCCATATTTGGGGCTGACGTTGAATGCGCGCCAGAGCGATAGGCAGTTGGTGGTGTGCGGGAAATGATGGAAAACGTGATACGTGAAACGTGATGCGTGATACGTGAAACGTGATACGTGATACGTGAAACGTAAGGAGATGGGATGGGTGATTTCACGGACAAGGTTGTTCTAGTCACCGGCGCGGGGAAGGGCACGGGGCGCGCCATCGCCGAAGCCTTCGCGGCGCGCGGGGCAATCGTGGCCGCCAACGACGTCACGCCGATCAATCTAGATGAAACCGTTGCCAGAATCACGGCCTCCGGCGGATGTGTCAAGGCCTACGTGGAAGATATCGCCAAGAAGATGCCGGTGCAGGCGCTGGTCAACGAGGTGCTGGATGACTGGGGCCGGATTGATATCTTGGTCAATTGCGCCGAGGTCGAGCCGCGCTTCCCGCTGCTCGATATGGACGATTGGGACTGGCAGCGCACCCTGGACGTCAACCTGACCGGGACCTTCTTGCTGATGCAGTCCGCGGGGCGGGTCATGCGTGCCCAGGGCGGCGGGGTGATGGTCAACCTTGGGGCGCGGGCCAAGTCTCGAGAGAACCGGGGGGCGTATTTCGTCAGCAAGGCCGGGCTGGTCGCTTTGACGGAACAGGCGGCGGGTGAATTTGCTGCGTATCATATCCGCGTACATTTGGTCGCGCCAGAAGAGACGGGAGAGGCGGCCGAAAAGATCATTTCATTGTTCGGGGCGGGATCGTCCCGCCCGTAGGAGGTAAAATGGAGATGTTGCTGGAGTACCGTCAGCGTTTTCTGGAAAGACTATCCGCCGCGCCGGATGAACTGCGCGCCGCGCTGGCGGGGGTCCGCGATGCGCGCGCTCCGCTGGAAGAGGGCGGCTGGAACTCGCACCAGGTCGCCGTTCACATGCGCGATGTGAATGCCCAGGTCTACCCGCCGCGCCTGTACCGCATCCTGAACGAAGAGAATCCTACCTTCGAGAACTTCGATGGGGAGGCGTGGATGGCGGCGCATTACGACCCAAATGAGCCACTGGAGGCAATCCTGGCGGAGTTTGCCCGTCAGTGTGCCGAGATCGCCGGCCGGCTGCGGGGTCTATCCGCCGAGGCCTGGAATCGTCCCGGCACGCATCCATCCTATGGGACGCATCCCCTGCAATGGTGGGCCGAGCGGATGCTGGCGCACATCGAGGAACATTTGACACAATTGCGAAGACCCTGAATGCCTAGCCGAAAAACTTCTGGAACGCGGACTTTAGTCCGCAATGCAGGGCAGACTGAAGTCTGCATTCCGTTATAGAGTCTCTGGAACGCGAACTTTAGTCCGCAATGCAAGGCAGACTGAAGTCTGCATTCCGTTATAGAGTCTATATTCGTTTCATAAGGAGGAACCATGTCTTACACAACCATTTTGACCGAAACCCGCGGACGCGTCGGCCTGATCACGCTCAACCGCCCGCAGGCGATGAACGCCCTGAATCGAACACTGTTGAGCGAGTTGGTGTCGGCGCTCACGGCTTTCGACTCCGACGAGGCCGTCGGCGCGATGGTCATCACCGGCAGCGAGCGCACCTTCGCCGCCGGCGCGGACATCAAAGAGATGGCCGAAGCCAGCGCGGTCGAGATGTTGACCGGCAGCTTCGTCGAGCTATTCGATGGCATCCGCAAGGTGAGGAAGCCGGTCATCGCGGCGGTCTCCGGCTTTGCCCTGGGCGGCGGCTGCGAGCTGGCCATGTCCTGCGACATGATCGTCGCCTCCGAGACGGCCAGGTTCGGCCAGCCGGAGGTGACCATCGGCGTCATCCCCGGCGCGGGCGGCACCCAGCGTCTGACGCGCGCGGTCGGCAAGGCGATTGCGATGGAGATGGTGCTGAACAATCGAATGCTCACGGCTGCCGAGGCTATCCAGTTCGGGCTGGTCAACCGCGTCGTGCCAGCAGAACGTCTCATGGAGGAGGCGTTGGCGCTGGCAGCCGAGGTGGCTGGCCGCGCCCCGTTAGCCGCGCGGCTGGGTAAGGAGGCTGTCAACAAGGCTTTTGAGTTATCCCTGACCGAGGGGTTGGAAGCAGAACGGCGGGCGTTTTATATGTTATTTGCCAGCCAAGACCAGAAAGAAGGCATGAAGGCGTTTGTTGAAAAGAGAAAGCCTGGTTGGAAAGGGCATTAGTTGGATAGTCGCGTGGTCAGGTAGTCAGATAGTCGAGTGGTCATATGGTTGGATAGTCGTGTGGTCGAATAGTTGTTTTGGGAGGATCAGAAGCCTACCTTGCCCTCGACCGCAAGTATCTGGCGCAGGAGTTGTTCCAACAGATCTATGACAAGGCGACAATCACCAAAAAGACGATCAACGCGCTTATCGCATATTTGCGGAAAAGCAAAGCATCCAAACGGCCACACGACTAACCGACCACATAACCACTTGACCAACCGGCCACGCGATCATTTGACCAACCGACCACGCGACTATCAGACTAATTGACCGCATGACTACGAAACTACTTGACTAAAAGACTACATGACCACGCGACCACAAGACATATTGATTGGTTTTCGTTCCCTGGAATTGGGCGATAAGCCAGTCATCGTTCACGCGTCACTATCGGCTTTTGGGCAAGTGCAGGGCGGCGCGGAGGCGCTGGTCAGCGCGCTGCTGGCAGTCTTCCCGTCCGTGGTCATGCCAACATTCACTTACAAAACCATGCTCACACCTCCGACCGGGCCGGAAAACAACGCCATCACCTACGGCTCCGGCGCGGACGCCAACCGCATGGCCGAGTTCTTCGACCCGCAGATGCCCGCTGACACGCTGATGGGCGCCGCCGCGGAGACGCTGCGCAAACACCCGCGCGCCAGTCGTTCGGCGCATCCCATTTTGTCCTTTGCGGGCGTCAACGCCAAGGCCGCCATCGCCGCGCAGAGCCTCGCCGATCCGCTGGCCCCCATTGGCGCGCTGGCGAAACAGGATGGCTGGGTGCTGCTGTTGAGCGTGGATCACACTGTCAACAGCAGCATCCATTACGCCGAGAAGCTGGCCGGGCGGAAGCAGTTCGTCCGCTGGGCGCTGACCCCGCAGGGCGTGCGCGAGTGCCCCGGCTTTCCAGGCTGCTCGGCGGGATTCCAGTCTATTGCGCCGGAGGTGGAACGCGATACGCGGCTCGTCAGGATCGGGAACGCGGCCGTGCAGGCCGTGCCGCTCGAAATGCTGTTCAAAGCAGTCATCGAGCGGATAAAAAACGATCCGCTAGCGTTACTGTGCCAGCAGACCGATTGCCCACGCTGCAACGAAATCCGGATGCACCACGCGGCGGGATGATTTGGCCTCTTGACATTCTCGCTATATTACTGTACAGTATTCCTGTACAGAATGGAGAAGATCAATGTCCCTGCACACCACCTATACCCAGGCACGCGCCGGGTTCGCAAAATTGCTGGACAAAGTCACCCGCGACCGCGAAGTGGTCGTCATCCAGCGCCGCGGCGCGGAGGATGTGGCCCTCATCTCGGCTGCGGAACTCTCCAGCCTGACCGAAACGGCTTACCTGTTGCGCTCACCAAAAAACGCCGAGCGCCTGCTGGCCGCGTTGGGCCGCGCCCTGAAGAACGAAGGCCAACCTTTGACCATGGCCGAATTACACCAAGAGGTGGGGTTTGAGCCTGAAAAGGCGTGAGGCCGTCTTCCAGCCAGAATTCCTGGAAGATTTACGTTACTGGGTAGAGACCGACCGCAAGCTGGCCCTGCGCGCTTTTGACTTGATCGAGGCCATTCTTCGTGATCCCTTCCAGGGCGTCGGCAAGCCGGAACCGCTGCGCTACCTCGCACCGGGAGCCTGGTCCCGACGGCTGACGCAGGAACACCGCATCGCCTACCTGGTGCGGGATGACCGGATTGATTTTTTACAGGCGCGGTACCATTATTGATCCCCTTGCTGTGACCTAATAATTGAAAACTGATCATGGTTGCCGATTGCGCAACCATCACTGGTACGTGATCGACTCCACGCGGATGTTCTCTTCGCCGACCATGCCCTTGAGTTTATCAAGCAATTCGGCGCACAGGTGGGTGGTATCGTTGGGGAATTCGATCAGGTGGCCGCGCCCGTTCTCGAAAATGTGCAAGGTGAAATGATCCCTGCCGGGGTAAGAAATGAACGTCCCGTGCAGGCGGCGGATACGGCGCTGATCGCGGATCGGGTCATCGCTGGGATGCAGGATGGCGGTGATCATCTGCGGGGGATGATCGGCATCCAGGTTCGGGGAAGGAGAGGCTGGGCGCGGAGAAGCAGGTGACAACGAATGCCCTACGGGAGAGCTGAGGGGCAGGGGAGCAGAGGAGCTGGGGGGCAAGGGAGCAGAGAAGCTGGGGGGCAGGGGAGCAAGAGATGAGGAGGTCTCCTCCCAGCCTGGCGGGAATGCTTCGGGTGGGGGAGGTACATTTTCGGAACCCCCTCCCGTCCCTCCCGACGAGGGGGAGGACTTCTTGTAAGTAGCGGAAGGTTCGGAGACGCGTCGGGTTGGCGCCGGTTTCTGAACGCGGGAAACAGGCCGCGGGGAGTCCGCTGCGGGTTTGACTGGCTGGGAGGATTTCTCGTCAGCAGAAACGGTCAGTTCGATATTGGTGCGAATTTTGTCCACCAATATTTTCGGCGGGGTGGACTGGGCGTCCACTTTGCCTTCGGCGAGGATGATCCCGCCGACTTCGAGGCTGGTCTCATATTTCTCCCAGGTGCGCGGGAAGAGCACCAGTTCGATGTTCCCTTGCAAGTCTTCGAGGGTAACCCAACCCATCATTTTGCCGGTCTTGGTCGTGTGTGGGCGGATGCCTGTCACCATGCCGGCCACGCGGACTGGCTCCTGATGCGCGGCTTCGCCGAGTTGACCGGAGAAGTAGCTGACGATTTTCGTGAGCGCCGCCATGTGCTGTGTGAGCGGGTGCTCGGAGACGTACAGGCCAATCAGCTCGCGCTCCCAGTTGAGCTGCTCGCGGCGGTCGAGGTCAGGGACGTCTGGCAGGCTGATGTTATCGCTGACGCCGGTCGCCGCGCCGAAGAGGCTCATCTGGCCCATCTGCTCGGCGCGGAAGTGGGCCGTGCTGACGGCCACGACGCGTTCGAGGGCTGCCAGCAGGGCCGCCCGCTGGCCGAAGGCATCCAGTGCGCCCACTTTGATCAGGCACTCCAGGGCGCGCTTGCCGACCGCGCGCAGGTCAACCCGCCGGGCAAAGTTGTTCAGGCTGGTGAAGGGGCCTTCGGAGCGCGCCTTCAGGATCAACTCCACTGCGCCCTGACCGGCGTTCTTGACCGCGCCCAGCCCAAAGCGGATGGCGGATGGCGGCTCGATGGTGAAATCCCAATCGCTGGCATTGATATCCGGCGGCAAGACTTGGATGCCTATGCTGCGGGCTTCAGCCACGTAGAGGGCTACTTTTTCAATCTGGTTCTTCGAGACCGAGAGCAGGGCGGTCATGTACTCGACCGGGTAGTGGCGCTTCAGATATGCCGTCTGGACGGCGATAACGCCATAGTCCGCCGCATGGCTCTTATTGAATCCATACCGCGCAAACTCTTCCCAATCGGCGTAGATGGCCTCGGCGGTTTTTTCCGGGATGCCGTGCATCGTCGCGCCGGTGATGAACTTGCCGCGATGCTTTTCGATCTCCTTTTTCTTCTTCTTGGAGATGGCGCTGCGCAGGTCGTCGGCTTCGGAAGGCGTGTATCCGGCCAGTTCGACCGCGGCGCGCATCAACTGTTCTTGATAGACAGGAATTCCGAATGTTGAGCGGAAGATAGGTTCGAGTGAGGGGTGACGGTATTCGGCCAGGCTTTCGCCGTGCATACGGCTGATGTAATCGGGGATGAATTCCATCGGGCCGGGGCGAAAGAGCGCCACCATGGCAATCACATGTTCCAGCGCGGTTGGCTTCATCTGAACCAGCCAGCGGGTCATGCCCGAACCTTCCAGTTGGAAGACGCCGGCCGTACTGCCTTCACCCAGCATAGTGTAAGTCTCGGCATCGTCGGTGGGGATGTTATCCAGATTCAGTTTGACCCTATGCCGCTGCTGGATCAGGTCGCAGGCACGCGCCATGATGGTCAGCGTGGCCAGCCCGAGGAAATCCACCTTGAGCATTTTGAGCTTTTCCAACATACCCATCTCGAACTGGGTGACGGTCTTGATGGGCGTCTCTTCGGCGTTGGAGGTTGGGCGGTGCAGCGGCAAGTATTCGATCAGCGGCTTATCCGAGATGACCACACCCGCCGCGTGCGTCCCCGCGTTGCGGACCACACCTTCCATCTTGCTGGCGATATCAATCAGTTCACGGATGTGATCCGCAGACTCATATTCTTTCTTTAACTCCGCAACCTGCTCCACGGCCTCGGCCAGTGTCATCGGCTTGCCGGGGATATTCGGGACGAGTTTGGCAACCCGATCCACTTCGGGGAGAGGAATATCTTTCACGCGGCCCACATCCCGCAAGGCGCCACGTGCCCCCAACGTGCCAAAGGTGATGATCTGGGCGACCTTGTCCTGCCCGTACTTTTGGACGGTGTATTCCAACATCTCGGCGCGGCGGTCGTCGCGGAAGTCCAGGTCAATATCCGGCATCGAGATGCGGCCCGGGTTCAGGAAGCGCTCGAAGAGCAGTTCGTGTTGTAGCGGATCAACCAGCGTGATATCCAACATGTAGGCGACGATCGAACCGGCCGCTGAACCACGCGCGTTGTACCAGATGTCCCGTTCACGGGCGTAGCGGCACAGGTCCCAGACGATGAGGAAGTAGGCGTCGAATCCCATCTTGTGGATGACGCCCAGCTCGTAGTCGAGGCGGGTGCGGACCTCGGAACTGTCCGCGCGTTCCCCATAGCGACGCGCTGCCCCATCCGCGCACAGCGACTGGAGATAGGTCTCCGCCGTGTACCCCTCCGGGACCTCAAATTTTGGCAGGCGGTAATTCTCGACTTCCAGGTTCACATTGCAGCGCTCGGCAACCAGCAGGGTGTTTGCCAGCGCCTGGGGGACCTCGGCGAACAGGCGCGACATTTCCTCCGGCGAGCGCAGGTAGTACGATGGATCGGTCATGCGCATCCGGTCGGGATCGGTGAGCAGCGCGCCGGTCTGGATGGCGAGCAGGATGTCCTGCAGGCGGGCGTCCTCGGCATTGATATAGTGCACGTCGTTGGTGGCGATGAAACGGGAATCGTAGCGGTGGCCCAGGTCGAGCAGGTTCTTGTTGATGGTTTCGAGGGCAGGGATGTCGTGCTGCTGAAGCTCGAGGTAGAAGTTATCCTTGCCAAAAACTTCGTAGTAATAGTCGAGCGTCTTGCGGGCCGCGTCCACCTGACCGTTTTCGAGCAGGCGCGGCACCTCTGCGGACATGCAGCCGGAAGAACAGATCAGCCCTTCGGCGTGTTTGGCGAGGAATTCCTTGTCAATGCGGGGATAGTAGTAAAAGCCTTCGAGCTGCGCCGCGGAGGCGATTTCGAGCAGGTTCTTGTAACCGGTCTCGTTCTCAGCCAGCAGCAGCAGGTGCGAGGACTTGCGGTCTTCCTTCGCGTCGTGCTCCTTCATCGTCCGCGCTGCCATGTACGTTTCCAGTCCGATGATGGGCTTGATGCCGGCTTCTTTAGCGGCGTGGTAGAACTCGATCACGCCGAACATCGTGCCGTGGTCGGTGATGGCCAGGGCCGGCATGTTCATCTCTTTGGCGCGCTTGACCAGCTTCTTGATGTTGCTGAAGCCGTCGAGCAGGGAGTATTCAGTATGGACGTGGAGGTGGGCGAAGGACATTACCAGTAACCAGTGATCGGTGAGTTCGATTGGATTATAGCACGCGGCAGGAATGATAGAACCTATGTTTGGCTTAAAAATTCCTCCTTGACCGAACACATTTCACGCAAGTGGGGCCAGTGGTACGAGTCGCCGGAGGAGTTGCTGGAGCAGTTGATGAAGAGAGGGATCGAGATAAGCGTGAAGGAGTAACGCGGCTTCATGATATAATAGTGATGTATATCATGAAAGGAGGATGCTATGGCTCTGATCAAACACCCCATTCAAATTTACGTGGATGAACGGCAGAACCGGGCGCTGCGGCGGCTGGCGAAGGATAAAAACGCCTCGATCTCCGAGTTGATTCGGCGCGGGATTGACTTGCTCCTGAATCAGGTCCCGGTCGAAGAAGACCCCGCCTATCACTTGATTGGACTCGTATCTTCGGGCGTCAGCGACATTGCCGAAAACCACGATGAATACATTGTGCAGGAGATTGAAAAGGAGTGGAAGCGATGACGCGCCGCGTCTTCGTGGATACCAGCGCCTGGGTTGCCGTGGTGGACTCAAGCGACAGTCACCACTCTGCAGCAACAGAGACTTACGCTCGTCTCTTGAAAAGCCAGGTCACTTTTGTCACCACCATTCTCGTCGTCGCAGAAACACAAGTTTGGCTGCGCCGCAGGATAGGCGCAGAGGCTGCTTCAGCATTTCTTAAAAACGTCAACGAGAGCCAGCGCATCGAGATTGTGTATCCCAATGCCCGGCTGGAAGCCGAAGCCAAACGCATCCTGCGCCAGTATGAAGATCAGGATTTCAGCCTGGCCGATGCGATCAGTTTCGCGTTCATGCGCCAGAATGGACTGACTGAGGCATTTGCCTACGACCGGCATTTTGCCACTGCGGGATTCACGATCATCGCCGAATAGCACATCGCGCGCAAGTGGGGCCAGTGGCTGAAAGACCCGCAGGAGTTGCTGGAGCAGTTGGAGAAGTGCGGGTTCAGGATTGGGAAATAAAGGACCTGGACTGATGGGGTATGACGACTTGCGTACAGTCAATGCCGATACCATTGATAAAGTAACCATTTTCAACCCTGGAGATGGCGGGATGTTCTACTTTTCGCCCAACGGCGCCCAGCTTGCCATCCTCACACCGACGAGCATCAGCCTGGCGGACGCCGACGGCAGTAACCTGCGCCGCAACGTGCTGACGTTTGCATCCGTGATCACTT